>Ga0208815_1000287_pt1 | contig 15048 bp, 6 predicted proteins | sample Virmet3438_5245_FD_185733 | JGI IMG/M metagenome (GOLD analysis project Ga0208815, IMG submission 185733) | Marine viral communities from the Southern Atlantic ocean transect to study dissolved organic matter and carbon cycling - metaG... | ecosystem: Environmental > Aquatic > Marine > Oceanic ... | reverse complement strand
GACTCATCTTTAAGTGGAACAAAAAAGGCTGGGTTTGCTGAAGCACTTCCATCTCCTCTGATTATTGCTGATACTTCATTATGGACTGAAAGTGCTTTAATACCTACAACTCCTCCTGGATCAGATACAGATCCAGTAAAGGTATATCTTGCTGGTACTTCTGGTTTAAGATTGACTGTTGATAGTACGGTTGCTGGCAATCGTGCTTTTCTTGCGTATACGACATATAATAATACTTCTTCTGCTAGATTAACTAACTGGATTGATACTCAATTTGGTAATGATTATCTTATAAAGGTTTATAAAGGAGATCCAAATTCTGGTGGTGTAGCATTATCTGCCTCTGGATCTGGTGCAAATGATGGATGGTTCTTTGATTACTCTGCTGGTGTTCTAAACTTTAATGATACTAACGTTCCTTCTGGTGTAACAGGAACAAACATTTATATAGTAGGTTACAGATATATTGGTAATACAGGTGCTCCAACACCTGGAGATAATTTTAGATTTACTGATCTAGTTGTTGATCGTAATCTTAAGGTTGGTGGTATATCTACATTTACTGGACTAGTAGATATTAATGGTGGTGGTCAGGCAAATACATTCAAGGTAGAAGATCTAACAGATAATCGTATAGTTATTGCTGGTACTGGTGGTGAACTTGAGGATAGTGCCAATTTGACATTTGATGGAACTGTTCTTGCATTAACAGGTAATCAAACTGTCAGTGGAACAATAGATGTAGATGGTCAGGCAATTTTTGATGACATTGCAGTATCTGCTGCATCTACATTCACTGGAATATCAACATTCAATAGTAATGTTTTTGTAGAAGCAACCACAGATACTAATCAATTAAATGTATCTGGTGTCTCTACACTTGGAGTATCAACATTTACTGGTGCTGTAAGTTTTGGTTCTAGTGCATTATTTGGTGATAATGATAGAATACGTCTTGGAAATGGTGGAAATGAATTTCAAGTCTATCATGACGGTTCCACAAGTATTATAAAGAGTGGTGAGGGAAATCTTAATCTCCAAACTGCTAGTGGTGAGGTTATTCTAGGTAATACCGCAGGTGTAGTTGGAGTATCATATAAGCATAATGATAGGGTACATATTAGACACGCTGGTTCACTTCGTTTCTCTACATCTGGAGTCGGTGTTACTATTTACAATCAATTAGATACAACTAATTTAAAGATATCTGGAGTATCTACATTCACTGGTAATATTGATGCTAATGGAGATTTAGACGTAGATGGACACACTAACCTTGATAACGTAAGCATTGCTGGTGTTACTACTACTGCTGGATTATTAGATATTAATGCTGGTGGTCAGGCTAATACTTTTAGAGTTGAAGACTTAACTTCGGGTAGAGTTGTTCTTGCTGGTATTGGTGGTGAACTAGAAGATAATGCTAACCTAACATTTAATGGATCTAATCTTACTGTTGGTGGTAATGTAAATGCTGTAAACGGTGTATTTACTGGTAATGTAAATGCTGTAGATGGTGTATTTACTGGTAATGTAACTGTTGGTGGAACATTAACTTATGAGGATGTAACTAATGTAGATGCAGTTGGATTTGTAACTGCAAGAGATGGTTTAATTGTAGTTAGTGGTGGTGCTAGTATTACTGCTGGTGGATTAAACGTAACTGCTGGTGTTTCTACATTTAATGGTGCATTAGATGTTAATAATAATGTAGATGTTTCAGGATGGATTAACGTTGATGGTAATATAGATGCTGATGGTGATTTAGATGTAGATGGTCAGACAGATTTAGACCATGTTAGTATCTCAGGTGTTACAACCACTGCTGGTGCTGTTAATATAAATGCGGATTTAGATGTTGATGGACATACCAATTTAGATAATGTTTCTATTTCTGGTGTTGTAACTGCTACAACATTTGTAGGAAATGGTGATTTTGTAGAGTTAGATGTAGATGGTCATACCAATCTTGATAACGTAAGCATTGCTGGTTTTACTACCATCACTCAAAACTTAGATGTAGATGGCCATACCGATCTTGATAACGTAAGTATTTCTGGTGTAACTACTGCTGCTGGTGCAGTTGATATAAATGCGGATTTAGATGTTGATGGACATACGAATCTTGATAACGTAAGTATATCGGGTGTAACTACTGCTGCTGGTGCAGTTGATATAAATGCGGATTTAGATGTAGATGGGCACACTAATTTAGACAATGTAAGTATTGCTGGAGTAACTACTGCTGCTGGTAAGATTGATGCTAATGCTGATGTAGATGTTGCAGGAACTTTAGATGTAGATGGTCATACGGAATTAGATAATGTAAATGTATCTGGTATAACAACTACTAAAAACTTTAGTGTTGGTACTGCAGGTCAAACATTAGTTGGTATTGCTACAATACTTGATGAAGATAATATGGCATCAAATAGAGCTGATGCATTAGCAACGCAACAGTCTATTAAATCATATGTTGATACTCAAGTAACCGCACAGGATTTAGATTTTACTGGTGATAGTGGAACTGGTTCAGTTGATTTAGATTCTCAAATATTAGATATTGAAGGAACTTCAAATGAAATTGAGACTCTTGCATCAAGTCAGAAGATTAAAATTGGTCTTCCTAATAATGTAACTATTAGTAATCAACTTACTGTTACTGGTTCGATTGATGCTAACGGTGATCTAGATGTTGATGGTCATACCAATCTTGATAATGTAAGTATTGCTGGAGTCACTACTACTGCTGGTGCTGTTGATATAAATGCAGATCTAGATGTTGATGGTCACACCAATCTTGATAACGTAAGTATTTCTGGTGTAACTACTGCTGCTGGTGCAGTTGATATAAATGCGGATTTAGATGTTGATGGACACACTAACCTTGATAACGTAAGCATTGCTGGTGTTACTACTACTGCTGGATTATTAGATATTAATGCTGGTGGTCAGGCTAATACTTTTAAAGTAGAAGATTTAACTCCCACTAGAGTTGTTTTCGCTGGACCTGGTGGAGAACTTCAGGATAGTAATAATTTAATATTTGATGGGGATCAGCTTTATGTAAGTGGCATAGCAATAACAACAGTTGGTGCTGGTCATACATCTGTGATTGGTGTTGACATAACAACACGGAATCTAAAAGTAACTGGTATTAGTACACTTCAGGGTAATGTAAATATTGAAAGTGATTTAGACGTAGATGGACACGCTGAATTTGATAATATAAGAGTTGCTGGTATCGCTACATTTGGTGGACCTATAACTGCTGGTAGTTCTTTAGGTGCTAATGGCCAGTATATGAAGAGAACTGCTACTGGTGTTACTTGGGATTCTTTCCCAACAATGAGAACCAGTCAGACCTTTACGGCAACTGCAGGACAGACTACATTTAGTTTCAATTATAACATTGGTTTCATAGACGTATTTCATAATGGTGTTAAATTAACAGGATCAGAATATACTGCAAGTAATGGAACTAGTGTTGTTTTAGGTGTTGGATGTTTTGTTGGAGATATAGTTGAATTAGTTTCTTATAATACTACAAGTACTGGTAGTGGAGGTGGTGGAGTTCTTGGTATATCTACTCTAGCAACTTCATACTTTAATCATATTAATGCTGTTGGTGTTATAACTGCTCTTAAGTTCTATGGTGATGGTTCAAATTTAACTGGTGTTATTGCTGCTGGATCTGGTGTTGTTATTAAGGATAGTGGATCTAATGTAGGTACTGCAGGAACAATTGATTTTGGAGCGAATTTAAATGTAACTGCTGTATCTGCTGGTATTGTAACTGTAAATTCCAGTGGAGTAATTGCTGGTATTAATACAATAGGGTTCTCAACCTTTAAAGATTTACTTATTAGTGGTGTTTCTACATTTAATGGTGCTGCTAATTTCAATGGTAATACTGTAATTACTAATCTTAATGCTGGTGGAAATTCATACCCTACGGTATCGGGGAGTAATGGGCAGGTCTTGACCACTGATGGATTAGGATCGTTAACATGGACAAATAAAGGTAGTGGTGGTGGAACAACAGGTGCTGGTGGTACTTGGGCTACTGATACTATTGGTATTAATACTACGAAAAATGTAGGAATCGGAACTACTGCAAAGGCTGGATATTCATTATATGTTGAGGGTGATCAGAGAGTTACTGGTATATTAACTGTTGGTACTGCATCATTAACACTTGATGGTATTAATAATGAGGTTACTGTAGGTACAAGTGAAGATGGAGTATCCTTAAGTACAAGAGGTTTAGAAACTAGAAATATTAATGCTACTGGTATATCTACATTCTCTGATGATGTTATTGTTGCTATTGGTGCAACCGTTGGAATTGGTTCAACTGCTTATGTTCATAAGGTAGCTTTCCGTGAAGCTGGATCTAGTAATAGTGTTAATAGTGCTGTTATAGGAAGTTATGCTAGTGCTTTAAGATTTTGGGGTGCTGGTGTTTCTAATGGTATGTGGGGTAATGGTGGATTAAAAATTGCTGGAAATGGAGCAAGTGCTAATAGTGGTGTTGCTGCTAATGTTCATTTACATGTATTAAGTGGTCAAAATACTAAGTTATTACTTGAGGGTAATGCTACAACTAATTTAAATTTAACATCAAATTCAGGTAATGGTGTAGAAAATCAAATACAATCTAATAAAGGATTATTATTCTTTACTGGACCTAGTTCAGGATTAACTACAGCATTTAGAATTGGTGAAGATGAGGGTAGTACTTTCTATCATCCTTTAGAATTTAGACATCCTTATGCTACTCATCCTGGTGGAACTAGAACCATTGTAATGGATCCAATCTCAGGTATTGTTACTGCGACTCAATTTAAAGGTGATGGATCTGCATTAACTGGTGTTGTTGCTTCTGGATCTGGTATTGTTGTTAAGGATAGTGGATCTACTGTAGGTACTGCAGGAACAATTAATTTTGGTACTGGACTTTCTTTATCTGCTATAAATGCTGGTATTGTAACTGTTAGTGCTGGTGTTTCTCCTAGTACTTCAGCTCCTAGTTCTCCTGCTGCAGGTCAATTATGGTGGAAATCTGATGAAGGTAGATTAAAGGTTTATTATGAAGATTCCAATACTTCTCAATGGGTTGATGCTTCTCCTTTAGGTGCAGATACTACTTATGATTTAACTGGTAGTACTAATACAACTAATCAGGCTATTATTAGTTTGACACCTAGTAGTGGAACTGCTGATACTATAGAACTTCTTGGTGCCAATGGAACATCATTAACTTGGGATTCTGCTAATAAGAGAGTTACATTTGACAGTGTTGCACCTGTTAATCCTGATTGGGATGCTACTTCTGGCATTTCATCGATTAGAAATAAACCAACAATTCCATCTGCATATACATTACCAACTGCATCAGCAGGTACTCTTGGTGGTATTAAGGTTGGTGCTAATTTAAGTATTAATGGATCTGGTGTATTGAGTGCAAATGTTGGTGGATATACTCTACCAATGGCATCAGCAAGTACTCTTGGTGGTATTAAGATTGGTGCTGGATTATCAATAGATGGTAACGGAATTGTTACTGCAAGTGGTAGTGCAAGTACTCCGTCTATAGCAGATGTTAATGCTACAACTGGTTCTATTGCTGATGATGCAGCCGCAAACCTAAATATAACAGGTCATAAAGCTTATACTTTATTTAAAGTCACCGTTTCAAAACCAAGTTGGGTTAGAATTTATTGTGATGCTGCATCTAGAACCGCAGATGTTAATCGAAGTGAGAGTAATGATCCAACACCAGGATCTGGTGTTATAGCAGAAGTAAGAACAACTTCTGATAATCAGGCAGTATTAATTACACCTGGCATTCAAGGATTTAATAATAATAATCCTAGAGATGCAAACATATATACGTCTGTTACAAATAGAAGTGGATCGGCCACGGCAGTCACAGTAACATTGACAGTATTACAAACAGGCTCATAGGAGGATTTAATTTAAAATGGCTGTAACTACAGGGACAATTAACGTTAATAGTGGCAACACCTCTTGGACTAGAGCACATGTTATGAATGCTTTAGAAGATCTATTTGGAACAAGTCATTTAAATTGGAATTCTGGAACACAACAGAATGGTGTTCCTGTATGTTGCTTATATCCTGGACACGATGGTACTGCTAATACACAAAATTCTCAATACGACAATTCGAGTGGTGAAGATCGTATATTTGATGAACATAGTGGTTGGGGTAGATGTGGTGGTGCTGCTATAACCTGGAATATTGGTGGTGCAGATGCTGGAACTGTTGATGGTAAAGATGGATATTCTGCTAAAAGATATCTTTATGTAACTAATAATAGTGATACCAGTTATTTGGTGCAGGATGAACTTATACCATCAAGTAATGGTGTGGATAATAGTACTGATGTAATTACATTAACTCATCGTATGGGTTCAAATCTTACGACAGGAACAAAAGTTACATATAATGGTCAAGGTACAAACACTGCAGTTATAACTGGACTCACTGTAAATAGTGTATATTATATGAGAAGAATTGGTCCAAATAAGATAACATTACATACTTCACAAAGTGATGCTAATGGAGGTACAAATGAAGTAAATGTTACTTCTACATCATTAACAGATGCAAAAAGATTAAGAACAGATGCTGCAGTAAATCCTACTATAACAGTAAAGAAAGGTGAGAGATTATATTGGTATACTGAAGCAATGAATCAGGGTACTTTTGCAGTATGTGAAGTTACTCCTACATCAGGTGCTTATAGTGCAGCTAGAGATTTAACTAATCAAGATAATGTGGGTGATTATGGATTTCCTTCAAAAAGTTATTATGTAAGTGGTTCTGGAACATATGCTGATCCTTTCTTTATGGATACTGAACACTATCCACAAACAGAAACAGAGGCTTATAATCCACAAAAAGTTTCAGGAACTGGATATACTGGATTGCATAGTTGGGGATATTGTAATGCTACAAAGGCTAATTTAAAAGGATCTATTGTTATATTACCAGATTTTAATTATGAACTGCTATATGGTGCTGGTGGAAATGATTTCAGAAATCCTTATTGGAAGTATACTGTTCCTGCTAATGGTAGTAGGGGTGCATTAAAATTAAGAATTTATCGTGATAGTTACCATTCCCAAGCTGGTGAAGTGACTGGTATTTCAATTCATAATGTAGCAACTGGTTGGTCTGCTGGTGATACGTTTACTATTCCTGGTGAAGATATTGGTGGTGTTGCTACAGATAATGATATAACTTTTGGTACTAATGCTTATACTAGTGGAACTAATAATACTCCTAGTATTATTGTAACCAATCATGGTGCTGGTAACAATTTATTCCAAAAACATCCTTCTGGTGATTTTGGTATATTAAGAATGGAAAATCAGTCTGGTAAAACCTTTGGAACTACATATTGGGGATTTGGTATTGATGATAATAATTATCGTATGTATCTAGATAGTGGTCATTCTTGGCAGACTTTAAATTCTTTAGGTACAAATTGTACTAGTACTAGTACTACTAATGAAATGAATGGGTATGGTCTTTTTGGTGGTGATGTGGGTTTAGATGTTATGAGTAGTAGAGCGTATCTAGATAGAGAGCCATATACTTATACTGATGAGGCTTGGCTTAATTTTGCAACTTCTTCTTCACCAACTCAGTACCCCTTAAAAATAAAGTATTTTAAAGCACCTAATAGTCAAGATAATAATTTTGCTGTAATTCAATTTATTCAGGAGATTGGTGGTGTTGATGAATCATTTGCTTGTTTTACAATGCATAGGGGATCAACTTTTGGAGCAGGTGTTTGGGATTTAGATTACGTATGGAATGGTACTTATACTGAATATACAACTCAATACGCTGGTGGAGCTAGTTCACATGATAGGTGGATTGATATGGAATATAAAATGGCTTCTCATGCTGATACTAGTGGTGAAAGACCTAATTATGAACCAGCTAATACTAATTCAAAAGCAAGAGAAGCATCTTATGGATATTTGAGAAATGGAACTAGTACTTCTGATAGACCACCTACTGCTACTAGATATATTCCAAATATTAGAACACCTCATGAGACTAGTAGTTATATTAGTGAAGTTACTATGTATTATCGAGATAATACTTATGATAAAGTAACTGGTAGCACTACTGAACATCGTGGAACTCCTGTTGTAGAAGATCAAACTAATAGTGTAAGTAGTAGTGCTGCTTATTATAAACCAATAAAGGGACTTCCAATTAATAATAGATTTGCACCTTGTCCATATTATATTCCTGATGATTTTGTAATGATACAATTTGAAGTTACTCCTCCAGCAACTATATTCAGAGCAGGTGATACAATAACTGTTGCTGCTGGTGAAGTATATACTGTTATCTGTGCGGATAATGAAATTAATGTAACTGGATTGAGTGGTAGTAGTTCTGCAGTAGGAATAGCATTTGCAGCGAGGACAACTTAATGGCAAATTTTACTCCAGCACAAATTACAACAGCAGTTGCTCAACAAAATGCTGCTATAGAATATAAACAATCTACAGCAACTCCGTTTGTTACACCAACTTTTCAGTCTGTAACTAATGCAACAACTGGTGGAACTCCAGTAAATTATAATTTAACCGATCATGATCCAATTACATCTACTGTAAGAGGGTGGTTGATAGGAAGGAGACCAACTTCTGGGATGATGTATCCTAGAGGAGTTTACAATAAATAGTCCAATAGGAATAGTATATTAAATGGCAGCTATAGATTTTCCCTCTAATCCTTCAGTTAACCAGACTCATACTGCTTCTGGGATAACTTGGACTTGGGATGGAACAAGTTGGAAAGCACAAGGTAGCACAACAACATATACTCTTCCCACAGCATCTACAGGTACTCTTGGTGGAATAAAAGTAGGTAATAATTTTGCAATAGATGGTGCTGGTAGTTTATCATTATCTGCAGCAGCAATTAGTGGATTGTCAGATGTTACTGCTGCTAGTGCTGATTATTTAATGTTATGGGATGCTACTGATTCTTCATTAAAGAAAGTAGATGCTGGAGAATTACTTGGTGGTGGCGGTGGTGGATTATCTTCAATTGGTATTCAGTCTGGTGGAACACAGGTTGGTTCTGGTATAACGCAATTAAATTTTATAGGAGCTGGTGATACTTTTGCTGTTAGTGGCAATACTGTTGATGTTAGTATTGGTGTTGATTCTGTAGATGCTATTCTACCAGTAGCATATGCTGTTGTTGGAACTAACTCTGCTGGTACTGGTACTGGTATGAGTTGGGGTGCTTATAATAGTTCTACTAAAGAAGTGGTTTTCACATTTGATACTGCTCAACCAAATACAAACTATTATGTCCATACCAATAGAGAACATTATGCTACTCATAATATAGAGGTACTTGGTAAAACAACCACAGGATTTACAACAAAGTGGACTAATAGTGATTCTTCAGGTTTACCACCTGGTACATTTAAAGGTGTTCTGATAGTTTATGCTTCTAATCCATTGACATCAGTAGGTTCTCTTAATACTAATGATGGTGTTGTTGTTAAGAATGATGGAAGTCTTGTAGGTACTGCTGGAACAATAAACTTTGGAGAGAATTTAAGTGTAACTGCTTTATCTGCTGGTATTGTAACAGTTACTTCATCTACAGGTGTAGGTGTTACAGAACATATTAGATCACAGACATTAACAGTTGCTGGTGTAACTACATTTACTGGCAATGTTGATATAAAAGAAAAGAATTTAATTCTTGGTGATAGTAGTGGTGTAACTAATGATAGAATTGTAATAGGAACTGGATCTGACTTACATATATTTCATAATACACTTGACTCTCACATTGACAATAACACGGGTGATTTATATTTCCGTTGTAATGTCAATGCTGATGTTGGTGGTAATATTAAGTTAATGCCAAAGGCAAGTCAAAATGGAATTATCATTACACATGATGCGTCTGTAGAATTATATGAAGCAGGAAATAAAAAATTTGAAACCACTGGTAGTGGGGCAGAGGTAACAGGAACTATAATTGCTGATGCTGCAGATATTGATGATTTTTTAGATGTAGGAAGTAATATACAATTAGGAAATGCAGGTGTTATAACTGCTACTTCATATCAAGGTAGTGCAGCTGCTTTAACAGATTTAAATGCAACTAAAATAACATCTGGTACTGTTCCTACTGCAAGACTTGGATCTGGAACGGCTAATAATACTGTATTCTTAAGAGGAGATAATACTTGGGCTGCTGCTGGAGGTGGTGGTAGTGGTCTTGATACTAGAGGAACTACTTCTGCTACTACAGGATCTATTGCTCAAACTGCATCTGCTAATATAACAATTCCTACAAGAGGTAAATCATTCTCACTTCTTAAAGTTGCTATTGATGCTCCTGCATGGGTAGTATTGTATATTGACTCTGCATCTAGATCTTCTGATAGTAGTAGAACAGAAGGAACAGATCCAACACCTGGTTCAGGTGTGTTGGCAGAGGTGAGCACTACAACTTCAGGTGCATCCACATTTAAGATGACACCAGGATTAATTGGTTGGAATGATGATGGGACACCTGCAGCACAAGTATATGCGAAAGTAACAAATAAACGTTCATCATCTGGTAGTAATACTATTACAGTTACATTAACCACAGTATCACTTGAGGCATAATGGCAATTTTACTAGTCAACGTGAAACTTAAAGATGGAGTTGATCAAAATTCATTTGTAAGTGAATTTGATTCTGTATCAGAGGTAACTGTAAAAGATCTATTACCAAATATCCCTACTCTCGTTGTTTTTAATGTTGAGGACTCATATCTAAGCACACTTCAATCACATTCCTCTGTTAAGGATGCAGAAGCAGAACTAGAAGCATTCCTTCCAGTAACTTATCCATCGTTACCGTCAACATACACTTTATCAAATAAAACAGTATCACTAAATCAAATTTGGGGTGGTGGTGATGGAACAAATTATATTTCATATCAGCATTATCTTGACACTGATATAATGCAAAAAGATGGAACTGACAAATTAGGATATGCAGGTAACTATGGGTCTGGTAGACCTACCTATGATGAAAATTATGAATATACAGGTCAGACCTATTCTAGTAGGTACACAGGCAAACATGTTGATATAGTTACTTTAGAGGCTGGAGAAATCAGTGGAACCACCTACTCAGGATACCATGTTGATCATCCTGATTTTGATGATCCAGATAATACAGGAAACACAAGATGTATTCCAATGAATTGGAATGGTTGCTCATCTACATCAAATAATCAAGTAACTTCCAATAATATGGTTGATGCTCATGGCATCGGAACTTTAAGTGCTGCTGGTGGGATATATGGTGGGATTGCTAAAAAGGCAAAACTTCGTGCATCATATACAACTGATGGTCTAGCAACGGTATGTAATGCGATAATCCATTTTCATAATAATAAGATCACAAACGGCACTACAGGTCTTAAAGACCCTACGATTGTAGTTGGTGAGTTTCAATATTTAGTTGACACTTATTATGGTATAAAAATCACAGATATTGCCTCTGTTACAGATTCCACTGGAGGCACCACAAATAGACCAGGCAGTGGATGGGGTTCTGATTTCACTCCATTTACAAGTAGAAATATTTTTCCTTACCGAGTACAAGATCCCGATGATGATTCCTGGCATTGGATGGTCACATTCCCCTGGCAATCTCAAAGTTCATCAATGAAAACTGCATTGGATTCATTACATACCAATGGAATTATTTTCATAACTGCTGCAGGTAATAATGGAGGAACGTATGTTAAGGAAAGTGATGCTAGATGGAGTGGAACATATTGTACGATAGATACAGGTAGTGTGAAGAGATATACAATTGTTTACCAAACTGGTATAAGTTCACCTGATACAATATCTGGAGGAAATTATTATCCTTTCAGAGCTTATGGTCCTCATGGTTTGGATAAGGCAATAGATGTTGCTGCTGGACAAAATAGTGAAACTCATCCGATGCTTGATGCTTATACAACTAGAGGACCAGGTATAGATATCGTTGGAAGAGGAGCATATACATTTACAGCGTATCCAGAAGGCACAGATAGTAATGGATACAAATGGGGAAACTTTTCTGGAACAAGTTGTGCTACACCAACAGTTGTTGGTAAAGCTGCGGCTATGATGGAGGAATATTATACTCTCAATGGTGCTTGGCCAAATTTTGATCAAGTAAAAAATATGTTGCAAACTGAAGCAAGAAACGGAAATAATCGTGTTCTTGATCCTGCATCCACAACTTGGTCAAATGTTCCAGCAGCATCAGGTAGTGATATTGAAATAGTTAATCAAATATTATATCCGAATGACTCATCACTTCTTCGTGTTAGAAAAACAGCCCAACAAGGGAATGGATCTTTTAGGTTTGCAGAACTTGCTGGAACTCCAAACTTTTTTGCTTTTTGGAATGCGAGAGCACAATCAAGAGAGCAGACTATGCATAAAAGACCTACAACAGGTGTGATGTTTCCTAGACCAAGAAACATTAGTAATATTGAATAAGTATTTCTATAGGTTAATTCAACATAATAAATAACTAAAAATTCTTATGGCTAACAATCGGGAGATAGCACAATTAGGTTCCTTTATATCAGTTAATGATACAACTGGTAAAGTTGGTGTTGCAAACTCGGTTGGAATTGGAACTACTTCTCCTACTGCTGATTGGACTGTAGATGTTCACGGTGATGCTAGAGTAACTGGAATACTTTCAGTTGGTCAAAGTGGTGGATCTCAAATTGGTGATGATATTGTTGTTAGAAATATAAAGGCAACTGGTATTTCTACTTTTGAAGGTAATACTAATATTGGTGTTGGTGGAACTACTTTAATTGGTATCACAACAAATAGTAGAGTTGGTATTAATTCAACATCACCTAATTATAATCTCGATGTTGGTGGTATAATAAATAGCTCAACGGATGTAAGAATCAATGGTTCAAGTGTTCTTGATGAGGCAATCGCAATGGCAATCGCTCTAGGATAATAAAAAATGGCAAATATCTTTAAGTTAAAAACTAAAGCGAACGTAGGTGTTACATCAGAGAATGTATATGTAGTACCTAGCAATCCTGTAACAACTACAACTGTAATAGGAATTACGCTCGCTAATGTTTCTGGATCTGGATGTTTAGTTGGTGTAGGAATTACACGAGCATCAACAGATGACGTTAAACTTTTAAAGAATGTTCCTATTCCACAGGGATCTTCACTAGAATTTATGCAAGGAAATAAGATAGTATTAGAATCAACAGATACTTTAACGGTTAATAGTGATACGAACAATAGTATAGATGTTTCGTTAACTATTATGGAGATGACCTAAAATGGCACTAACCCGTATTACGAAGGGTGTCATAAAACCCAATGAAAATTACGATACTCATAATATAAATTCAACTGGTATTATTACTGCTACAAAATTTGTTGGACCTGTAACTGGTGCAATAACTGGTACAGCGGATCTTGCATCAGGATTGACAGGTACACCTAGTATTACAGTTCAAGATGTTGTTGCTGTTGGTGCAACATTTACGGGTAATGTTTCTATCGCTGGTACATTAACATATGAAGATGTAACTAATGTAGATGCGGTTGGAATAGTTACTGCAAGAACAGGTGTGGTTTCTCCATACGCTGATATTGATGATTGGATAGATGTAGGTAGTCATATTCAACTTGGTAATGCAGGTATAGTTACTGCAAAGGGAGCAGATATTAATGGTGATATTGACGTTGATGGTCATACTAACCTTGACAATGTAAGTATTGCTGGTGTTACTACAATTACTGATGGAGTTGTTACAACGAAGAATCTTTTAACTCTTAAAGGTACGAGTTGGGGAGATGAGGAAAAAGTATTTACTACTTATGACCGAGGATCTATTCACCTTGGTCGCTTTGGTGTTGAGGCTGATGGAGCAGGTCAGGCAGGACAATTAATTTTTGAGTGTGGTTATGGTGGTTCTCCTGTTGAAAGAGTTCGCATCAACTCAACAGGTAAAGTTGGGATAGGAACTGATAATCCAAGTAGTTGGGTACATCTACAAACTGTTAGTACTACTGGTGATGAAGATCTTATTAGATTTAGTCGTAGTCAATATGAAGTAGGTAAGATAAGAAGATCTGCAGGTGCTATGAGGATCAGTGGTGAAGGAAACTTACATCTTGAAGCTGATTATAATGGTAATCTTGGAGCATCAGATTCAAATATTCTATTTAATATTGATAATGATGAAAAAGTTCGCATCACATATCAGGGTAGAGTTGGTATCGGAACTATTAATCCTGACGGACTTCTTGAAGTTTATAACTCATCTACATCAGGAAATACAGTTTTAAAAGTACATAATGATAAAACAGGTGATGCTGCTCAACTAAGAATTGAAGGTGGTAGAACTTCTACTAATGATTATGCACAAGTTTTATTTGCCAACAGAGGTTATGGTAATGCAATCATACAGGCAATGGGTTCTGCTGATGATGCTTCATTATTATTTAAAACCAGTACTATTGGAAGTGGTCAAGGTCTGTCAACTTATCTTCAGATTTCAGATGGTGGAAATATAAAAGTTGGAAAAAATTCTCAAAATGCTCCTGGTGCTAGATTCCATGTAGAAGATGCTAATACCACTGCTTATAACGCAGCAGCAACAACTGCAGCAGCATCACTCTATCTTGTAAATACTGGAACAAATGGTCCATTAGGAATAATATTACAGAACGCATCCACTGATGGTAGTAATACATGTCAGGCAACTATTCACAGTCTCGCTGAAGGAACAAATAAAAATACTGCATTAACATTTGGAACTCGACAAAATTCTGATGCAACAATTAGAGAAAGACTTCGCATCGCATCTGATGGTGAGGTGGGAATAGGAACTGTTAATCCGAATGCTCCTTTGGATGTCTTTTCAAATACTGCTGCAACTGATAAAGACTTATTCATGGTTAGAAGTGCTACAG
>Ga0208815_1000286_pt1 | contig 15067 bp, 27 predicted proteins | sample Virmet3438_5245_FD_185733 | JGI IMG/M metagenome (GOLD analysis project Ga0208815, IMG submission 185733) | Marine viral communities from the Southern Atlantic ocean transect to study dissolved organic matter and carbon cycling - metaG... | ecosystem: Environmental > Aquatic > Marine > Oceanic ... | reverse complement strand
AATCCTCCGGGGTGAAGGGGTTGGTCATTGTTTGAACTGGAAATACTGCTTTACTCATTGGCTGTAGAGATTGCCTTGAGTACTTACAGCATAGACAGAGTTAAACAGAACAAAGTTTATTAATAGTCTTTTCACAAGCTTCTAGGTCATATAAGAGGTAACGAGATCCGGGCGTTTTGCTTTTGTAGTGCTTCCCTTTGCTTAAGTTTGCGTCCCTTAGTCTTTCGGCTGTTCTTACTGATACCCCTAATGATTGCGCCAACTGCGCCATTGTTCCCCATTTACTCATGCTGTGTTTTGTCGCGTCCTGTCACCTTACTATGGTTTCATAGCACTTGCAACCTTCAAGGCTTTTTCATGCGCCGCGATAGTAGTTTTTTCTGTTGCGAATGGATAAGAAGCCCCGTGAGTTTGTTCTGAGTGCCCCATCATATCCGCCATTGAACCACTATCTATATTTAATTGATGCCCACGAACAGAATATGAATGTCTAAATGAATAAGTCCCTAAATTTTCTTTTCTTCTCTTTAACGCCTTAGATAATGAAACCCATGCAGGCCGCCTCTCTAAATATTTCCTTGCTGCCTCACCTGATCCATTTTTGCTTTCTAAAGGGGGTAATTTAATATCGTTTGTTTTTAATCGAAGTAATAAATTCCAATCTTGCCCATCTATCGGTAAAGGCAATAAACGGCGTGGTCTTGTTACACCTGAACCGGATCTTTTTTCATAACTGCAAAATAAATAAGGCTCGTTTGTTTTCTCGTCTGTTCTTACATGTAAATGAAGTAATTCAACAGGCCGAAGGCCATAAACTGCCATTAAACAAATTGCATCTTTCCACCTTTTGCCGGGTGGATCATTTGGAATTGAATTAATAATTGACAGTATTTCTATTTCGCTTATTGGGTGCATTTTCTGGCTTTTTGCATTTGCAGCCTTGCGCCCGATATGGCTTTTTAACTCAATTGGGGGTGTCCAGTTAACGGGGAAACTTTCACGCATAACGCAATGCCTTAAAAATTGGGTTAAATTCTGCGCCCCTATTTCTCGCGATCTTGAGCCGGGTTTCCATTTCTTAAGACAAGCATCTATTAAATCAGCGGGGTTAGTTGGTGCATTATTAGCAAGTAAAAGTTTTAGAGCTGCATTTAAAACGGGTTCATATTTTGCGTTCCAAGTTTCAATTTTTATAGAGGTGCCGTGATTAATTTTTTGATCTTTAAAACGAATTAATGCCCCTTTCCAATCTTCCTCAGTTTCAACATTTCCATTAATAATTCTTTTTGCCGCGTCTTTGATGGGTGTTCCTTGTTTGACTAAATCTTTGATTTCTTCCGCCCTTTTATATGCTTTTGTCTGATTGTCTTTATGCCATCTAAGACCCAAAGGAGCAAAAGTTTGTTTTCCGTTTCTACGATGAAAAATCCTCATTCGGCCTTTATCTTCTCTAAGCCCCCAACCTTCTCCAAAAGAATTAATATTAGATCTTAGGGTTATTTCCCAACTTTCAGTAAGATTTGATCTAGCAGGCATAAAGCGCACATCAAGCGCACATAACATAGCCTACATGTCGATACTTGTCACGACACGCCACCCCTAAAGTCTTGGTACTGCTAAAAACCCTAGTTCCTGACTAATTAATAAAAGTGCTTTGGGAGCACTAGGTCGCAGGTTCGAATCCTGTCGCCCCGATTGGGTTTTCAGCTAAAGCGAATATTGCAAGCGCACATCAAGCGCACATCAGCAAACCTAATTACTAGGGTTTCGCCTGATTGGGTACAATTTTTTTCTCATTCGTTTTAAACATTTCGCCTCGATTTGCCGCACTCTTTCCCTTGAAACATCCAACAATTCCCCGATTGCTTGATAAGTCAAAGGGCCGAGACCATCAGCATCAATGCCATATCGCAATTCAAGACACCAACGTTCTCTTTCTGGTAACTCATTCAATAAAATTTCAAGGTGTTCCAAACCCTGTTCAATTTCTAATTTCTCTTGTTGCAATAATTCCCCGTTGTCAGTAACTAATTCCAAAATCGATGAATCATCGTAAAGTTTGTTATTGTTGCAAGCCATTTGATCAAGTGATGTGATCTTTGGGGTGTGCTCTAAATAAGCCCTCATTGTTCCTTGACGGATTTGGCAGAAATCAGCACATTCTTGAATGGTTGGGGTGCGATGATTTCTTTCTTTAAATTCGTCAGCAAAAACAGAAACTTTCTTTTGTACTGCAATTGCATTTAATGGAAGTCGTATTGTTCTATCAGAAATACAAATTGACCTAGAAACTGCCTGCCTAATCCACCAATAACCATAAGTCGAGAATTTATAACCCCTTGTTGGGTCAAACTTTTCTATTGCACGCGATAAACCTAAATTCCCCTCTTGTATTAAATCAAGCATGGTCATCGAACCTAGAGCCGCTTCCGCGTACTTTTTAGAGATATGAACCACTAGTCGCAAATTAGCGGCAAACATTCGATCTTTGGCTTTTATCCCGCGCCTTATTATTTTCTTTTGTTCTGGGGTTGGGTGTTCTACATCTTTTAATTCCATATAAGCCTTGACTTGATTACCAAGGTTTATTTCTTCCGAAGGGGTAAGCATTGGCACCCGGCCCGCTTGCCTTAAGTACCAATTAATTCCATCATCTGACACTTAAAAAGGCATTTCAGGCGGTTTGGGTGGTAACGAATATTCCTGAACATTCACCTCAACAGAACAAGCGGTTTCGCCGTTTTGCTTTTCGTACTGGTTTAAATGTGCCGCGCCTGCAATTGTTACCTGATCACCTTTTTTTAAATACTTTATTGCGGCGTTTCCCTTGTCTCCCCATAAATTGCAATCAATAGCACTAACAACTTCTTCCTGTCCTTTTTTCTTGTTTATAAGTATGCGGAACTTTGTTAATTTCAAATCGTCTCTAATTTCTCTTTGTTCAGGGTCAGCAACAAGGCGACCAACGGCGGAAACATTAAACATCGTTTTGTAATTCGGGGTGAGTAGCGATTAATTTGTTGATCCCTCGATTAAGAGAAAGATCATGTTTTTTGCACCAATTATTCAAAGAGTGCCAATTAACTTCAGTGAGCTTTGAAGAAACTTGCCAACGTGATTTGTAGCTTTCTTTATCTGCCTGCCATTGCCAATTGCTCTTGCCATAAGGCCGAGCGCGTCGTGTTACTTTTTGCGCTCTTTGATTGTCGTTAAATTCGGCGTCCATCATGTAAGGCGGTTAGTGTAGTTATCAATAAATTCAACGTGCTTAGGCTCTTGCACGTGATTTGAAAAACTACCTTCAAAGTCTGGGAATTTAAGTTTGTAAGCTTGCTTTAATCCGGGTAAAAGTGTTGGGTGATTTTTGGCCCAATTCACTAGATCGCCTAAATAAGTTTTTATATATTCAGGGGTTATGGGTGGAAATTCAATCGGTTCTTTTTCTGATTGCTGCGTAGGAATATTAGAAGATTGTTTTAAAAGAGCCGTCGAAGATTGCCCTTGTTCGCCGTCGTAAAGACTAAGACCGAATTGATCGCCGAAGGAAGACAAGGCTCTCTTGCGTGCGTCACTCTCTGCTGATTTTGCGGTGTTCTCATGATCAAAGCCAGCATGACCACCAACGCCATCACGAACAACGCCGCCCGCTGTGACTCTTACTCTTGCAATGTAGGCAATGCCTTTTTGTGCCTTAACTTCTCTTAGTTCTATCGTTTCACTTGACCAACCGTCAGGGCCGAAAATTCTATTGGCGTTAGACATTAAAACCCAACTTTCTAAATAGGCCAAATCTCTGTTTCCTTGACCTTTTCTAGTTTTTACAAACTTAGGGTTGATGGGTTGCGCTAATAGGTTTTTTTGATCGTCGTTAAACGTCATTTTCACTTAACCCTTTATGAGCTGTTTTAATTTCATCGTGCCAATTATCAATCATCTTCTGATCTTCGGGGTTGAAGTTCATTGATGGGGCCGATTCTAACGCATGGGTGAAAGTGCTATGCGTTGAGTCAATTAGTTGAGCCGCCGATTGCCGAAGAGTACAAAGGAACTCAACTAATTTTTGTTCTTGAGAAGTTGTCATTATGTAGTCGAAGTAACCAAATCTTACTATTGAATCGTAAAGGGTCAACCCCTAGACAGAGTGAATATCAAAAGTAAAAGATGTATAATTAAAATTCATAGAATACTGTTGTTAACATAAGTGCAAATGCTTATTCGTCAACTAAGTTCTCTATTTCGTCTATACATTTTGTGGTAGTCAAGTATACGAAAGAGCTTTTTGCTATGCCGCAATTGCAATTAATTTTTCGTGTATCTGCTCTAATTTTCTAGGTAATGGATCAGGTGAAAATTCTTTTAAAGCCATAGTAAGGGGACATCGTTTGTATCTAAGAAAAACCGCTTTAACCTCGTCAGCTTCTAAAATATGCTCGCCTCTTATCACGTCCATTGCAATTGTTCGCATCTTTACTTCTTTAACTGCCTTCATACATTTCAATTTACCCAACTCAACCCATAATTCTCTATCGCTCAATAAATTTTCTCTTGCAACAAGCTTAAAAGTCTTTTCTAATTGCTGGCTAAATTCTTTTAAAAGATCTGGGGCTAGTTTCTGCTGCTTTGTATATAAAGGGTTGATTCTTTGCCTAGCTCCGAACATCGCTTGAAAATCTTGAGCCGTAGCAGGTTCACCGTCAATATTTAGAAATGGTTGCGCTTGTTTGAGTCGGTCTAATACTATTCGAGAAAATCCTTTTTGAGTTGGTGGAAATTGATTGTTAGCTATGCACTCAATTACTGTTTCCAAGCTATACCAAAACTCATTTTTAGGATCAAGACGCGCTAATTCAAAATAAGCGATTTGACTATTGAAAAGGTTGACCCCTTCGGCCTTTGAAAAATCATGAATATTTTGCTGACTTATATTGTTTATTTCACGCCAACGCTTAAACGCTTTCCCTAAATTGATTCGGGCTTCTAATCTTGCTGCTTGTTCTTTAGCCCTTTTAGATCTTCGATCAGGCATTGTTACTTAGTAGGGGTATCCCCTTTACATGTATGCGTATCAATTTAATAGATATTTTTTTCAGATCAAGGCTTTTTGTCGTTTGGTAACAATAGTGCTTTTTTATACAAGTGAAACATATTAACTAATTTGACATGCGAAGTAATAGCGGCATACTAAAGGGCACGTATTAAATAGGAGGGGTAAACCCTTAAATGCCTGATTCTGACATTGATTTAGATAAAGAAAAACGAGCCTACGAAATGTTGCGTTGGGTTCCGTATTCATTCCCCGCTGAGTTCAATATGGAATTAGCCCTATTGGGGACATATTCAAAAGCACAAAAAGAACGCTCTGATATTGCATTAGATGAATTTGACAAAAAGCACCCTTACGAATCAAGCGCCGAGCTTGACGCATTCCGAAAACTTGAAGATCTTGGGCGATTTAGCCAAAAAGATTACTATTCCCCCCACAAAGCCAAAGAGAATTACTACACCCGTGAACTTGAACGATATACCCGAATCACACACAGCGGAAATAGTCTCAGAAAACAAAAGAGACTTGCAGGAAATAAAAAATCACGCAGCCTATTTAGTAACTACTGAAAAGGATCAGCAAAATCAATTTTTCCTGTTAAGGCTGTTTGTTCAAGATTCGAACGCGCCTTTACGTGATAAGGAAATTCAAGGTTATTTAATTGAGGCAAGATCAAATTTAAGTGGCGCGGCAAAGCCTAGAAGAAAAGGCGAAAGAATGGATACAAGCCCAACGCCGTGGGTATGGGATGGCGTGATCATGGCAGGGACAACGAATCTTTTAGTTGCACCGCCGAAGGTAGGAAAATCAGCGTTAATGATCGGAATGATTGGCGCATGGTGGCGGGGTGAAGAATCGTATTTAGGGCATCAACTCCACGGCAAATGTCCAAAGGTTTTCATTATCGGAACTGATCAACCTGAAAACGATTGGTACACAATTTTAAAACGTGAAAAATTAATTGACGGCAATGGAGAATTAGGCGGCCCGATTGAATGTTTATGGCATACGGGCGCACCGTTGCACCTGAACGAAAAAGGAATTGCAGAGTTAGAGGTTATTGCTTCAGAAAACCCCGGAGCCTTTTTCTTGCTCGATTCCTACCACGCTTGTGTATCTCCTTTAGGCATTGACGAATCAACAAGCGCATTTGATGGACCTGCTAGGGCGCTTGCTTCGGCTCTAGCTGCTTATGGGTGTACTTTGACCATGATTCATCACACGAATAAGTCTGTTGCCGGAGGGAACGCCACAAACGCCTCTAGAGGTTCTAATGCTTTACCAGCGGCGGCAAGCTTAACGATCCTCTTAAATTGGCTTAAACAGCCCCCAGAGGGACAAACGCAAACGGACTACCGAGTCATATTAAAAACACAAGGACGCGCAAAATCTACAACCGCCGTATTTGAATTATTAGATGACGGATGGGTTACGCATGGGGACGGATCGGAAGCAATGGCACAAGAAGCGCGAGCCGAAGCAGAATTAGATCTACAAGGAAGACAAGCCGATATTTTTGATTACATCAAAGACAGATTTGAAAATGGCGGGTTTGAAGTTTCATCGACTGACCTAATAACCCAATTTCGTTTAGAGCGAACAAAGGCAAATAGAGCATTAGCGCAATTAACAAGAAAAGGTTTGATTTATAAATCAGGCGAGGTTGAAGTGACTTTGGACGGGGGAAGACCAGCGGCATTATTTAGACCTGTTACCCCCCTCCCCCCAGAAGGTGTGTTTAACGTGTCAAACGTGTTTAACCCCCCTGAACATGATGAGGTCAATTCCCCCACTTCGCGTACAGTGAGAGGTTTAACACATAAAACACGTTTAATACATTTGTGCGAGGGACCCTCTAGTAAAACACACCCCCCAAATAGGTTAAACACACCCCTTTTAAATTCTCCTGTTGAACGTTTTTTGAATAATGAATGGGAGGGCGGCTGGCTCATTCACGATGCAAAAGAGCTGAATAACATCACCATTGTTAAAACAGGAAACCCATTGTTAACCGTTTCTAATTTGCGTTGGGATATTGACCTGCGCCCTTGTTCATCCCCTTTTACTATTGCTACGCATGACAGAGATCAAGAAAATGAGAATGTGGCCTCCAATGACGAACCTGACCTTTCATTCATCGATTCACCGTTACCGCCATCAACAGAGATGGATTAAATGGAGTGTTTCGCAAATCGTGGATACAAGAACCGACGCGGTGAAGGTTATACACGACAAGACCCGCGAACAATGGGAGCCGCGAGGCAATACCGTTCACGCTTGCTTAGAAGCCTTCTTGCAGGGCAAACCATACGATCCAGGCGACTATCAAGACATCGTGGACCCCCTTGTTAATTACGACCTTTTTAAACGTTGGCACGCTTGCGCGACAGAGTACCGAATGTTTGACATGAGCGAAGGCGGCGGCGTTGCTGGCTCTCTTGATTGCATATTGAGGCATAACGAAACTGGAATTTATGCCTTAGCTGATTTGAAGACGTTGAGTAAATCAGGAAGAGATAGAGACATTTCCGCACAACTTGGCGGGTACTTATCACTGCTGAAACATTGCCGCCCTGAAATCAAAATTAGTAAATGCTTTGGCATTTGGGCCAAGCCAAAAAAAACGTGGACAACTTCTTACAACGTTCAAGATTGCATCAAAAAATATCAAGAAATTAAAACTGAAATTTTCGCTAAACAACCCCAAATTTAAAAATGGAACAAACAACCCTAGATTTTTCAAAGCCTGAGCAATTAAAAGAAATTGCAATGGAACAGGTAGAAGAAAACGCAAATGCAGAATTTAAGCGCGTTGCTTTTAAAAGTATTCTTCAATTTGCCGTTAATAAGCCCTATGTAACCGCTAATGATGTTTGGGATTCTTTGGACCTGTTAGGAATAACAACGCATGACAACCGCGCTCTCGGGCCTATTTTTAAGAAGGCTGCAAAAGATGGATTGATTGAAAAGACGAACACCACAACCAAAAGCAACCGTTGCTCTCGTCATGCCGGAGATGTGCGCGTTTGGCGCAGTCTTGTGTTCTAGCTTGCTATGAGTTCGGAATAGATAGCGCTTGCTATTGACAAAGAGTAAACCCCTAGTAAATTTGATTTACGAACTTCAAAAATGAAATGCTCGAACTTAAAAAAACCTTTTTATTTGCGATTATTGGGCTTCCTTTTGTCGCCTATTCTTCTCATATTGTATCTAACCCTTTACCTCCCATTAGCCTTGATTCTGAAAATTCTGGATCGCTTGTTACTATTGCTGCGTATGCCGAGGAGCAAGATCAAGCCCGTTTCGATTACTAAAAAAATTAAACGAATAGAGCAAGTCCCTGAACATGAAATAAATGATTTGCTTGATCCTGAAAGTGATCTTCTGTCAGCTCTTTTAGATGATGCGCTTATAAGAGATTCCATTATTTCGCATCTAGAAATCTGCTACAACTACCAAATCAAACAAGCTAATGACGACTATTGATTATTCACCCACTCTTTCACAAGATCTTTTAAATCCATTACCAAGGATCACAGAAGAGTTTAAAAAAATTAGAGAACAAGAAACAGAAATAAGATTAAAAAAAGAAGCTTTATTGAAAGAGATTAATGATCATCATTTTTACGGGAATATTAAAGATAGTTATTCAGAAAATGGTATAAGAATTGCAAAAAGAAATTTACCTAAAAAATATCAATTCTCTGATGTTGTAAACCAATTAGAGACAAAGTTAAAAGAGCAAAAGAATTTAGAGATTGAAGACGAAATCGCAGTAGAAGAAAAGCGCGGTTTTACGTGGGCGATCACTTTAGAGAAGTGACGACAGAAGAAAAAATAAAACACGCAGAACAGCGTATTAACGAATTAAACCTATTAATTAATCATTGGAGGGTACAAGGTGAAAACGAAAGAAAAACTTCTAGAGGATCTAAGGGGCCAACTAGCGGAACTTAATCGGGTATGGGAATTACAAGACCTTGAATTATCTGACGAGGAATATATAGAAAAATTTGACTCAATTTATGAATCAATAAAAAAACTTGAATATGAATAACACCATTGAAATTGAAGTAGTTGGTCAACCTGTTCCTCAAGGTTCATTAGTAGGGAACCCGCGCTTTGGAGGTCTTAGATATACAAACGATGCTTTGCTTAAAGAGTGGCGATCAAGAGTCATTGTTGCGTTAGCTGACGCGGCCCCAGATGATTGGGACCAAAACGCCCCGTTGTATGTTGCCGCGCATTTTAGATTTGTTCGGCCTAAGTCACATTATGGGGTTAAGGGCTTAAGGCCATCAGCTCCACAACATAAGGCAACGAAACCCGATCTTGATAAATTAACCCGAGGAATTGGCGACAGTATCGAACAATCAGGGATAGCGCGGAATGATAGTCAAATTGTGAGATGGACCGTTTCAAAGATGTGGACAGACGACCAACAACCGCCCGGCGTTCGATTAATTGTTACTATGTGTAAATAGTAAATAGTAGGGGTCTACCCTTTTGCTATTGTTGAAGAGTCAATTCGACCCGTGGAGACGCGGACCTTTAAATGATTTCTCAATCAATCAACTCAAAATCTAAGCTTGCCGATTACAAAAATTATCACAAGCAAGCCAAGACATATATTCAAGAGTTGGAATCAAAGCTAGAAAATAAGGCTTTGACTGTTGAAGATTACAAAAGGGATTTAGACAGAAGAGTTGGAGAGCATAACAAAGAGGTTGATTTTCTGATTAGAGATTTGACCGTTTTGTTTACTACCGCCAAAAGGCAAGTTGTTCAACTTTTCCCCGTTCCTGTTAAGTAATCACCCCGCCCCCTTTTTAGGGGGTTTTTATTTCTTCGCTTTTATATCAATGATTAAAAATAAACCTAATCTTGGACTTAACAGCCCTTATAGACAATTCGGATGTTATTACGAAAAAAACATCAAAAAATATTTAGAAAGCTGTCAATTCATAACCTCTAATCAACCCACATCTCAAACGGGAGCAGTTTTTACTGATGGCAAGAAAATTCTTTGCTTATCAAATGGACCTTATTGTTTCAAAACTGGAGCATTTACCACTCAGGTACATAACCCTGATTTCAAATGGGAAGAGCCAACACCTAAAGAATATTGTGAATGGTATTTCAAGAGGTATGGAAAGGGGGAAAACTAACCAACGCCGGGGAGCCTGTTCTAGACGCGGTGTTTCACCGTATCCCGTAAGGGTGAGTTATAAGCCTTTGATAATTAAGGCGAAGACAAGGCACGTAATTGGTCGTGATCCATCCCCCGGCACGAATTGACAAAGACTAGAAAACCCCTCAACGCCATGCAAAACGCCAAGAGGTTTAATAGATACCATCCCTAGGTGTTTAACGCTTAATTGCATAAATTAAGGTCAATTCAAGTCTAGCGAGGATAAGGTGACGGGGAGTCCTTTAATACTTTAGACATATTAAGTTTTTTTAAATGCAGCTCTAATTGTTTTTGCTGCTGTTTGATATTTCTACAATGCGAACAATCACAAATCAATATTTCTTCTTTGTGCATCTATTTAATATCTAGACATAGTAAAAGGATAAGCAGCCCATGAAAAAGATCCTTGATTTAATAGGAAAGCTTTTCATATACGAAAGCCCTGAACCTTACGACGGTTTTAAAAGATTTTTACGGGATAAGACAAGCCGAGAATTAAGAGCGCTTGCAGGGACGCCGAGCCACTATTCAAAGACCATTATGATCAATATGATTATCGATAAAATAAAAGATTCTAATCGTTAGCTATTCGCCAATACCTATTTTTCCATTTGTCGTATATTTCCATTTCTTCTTTTAACCGCTTATAAATCATCACCTCGGTATGCAAGCCCGTGAACGTGTTGGCGTGCTTATGTGTTTTATCGTCTCTATTGTCCAAACGGTAAAGCTCATTAATGTAATCGTTCCTAGCGGCGTTTTCTGCGACTGAAATTTTTTTAATCATTTTGGATTGTCGTTTACTTTAGTTTTCATCTTTTGCAAATTTTCAAAGATTAATTGAATCACTGAGTTTTGCTTGAGTTTTGAGGCGCCAACGATCTCCGAGGCAAGCGCCACGGCGGCCCAAAAGATCGGGTTGGAAAATAGTTCTGTCATCTAGTGTTTTTCATAGGGCAGCGTTCTTCTAGTCTTGCGGTTGTTTGCTCTAGGCGATTTAAGCGCGTAAAGATTTCAACCTTTAATTCCGAGTTTTTCTTAGCTTGCATTGCTAGGAAAACAGCAGCACCGCTAATAATGGCCGCGCTAATCTCGTTCACAAGACGTTTTTTGAAGCTAATCTAATATTAATCATTCTTTACTATGGCGGCATATGAAGGAAAAAACAAACGAAAAACCAATTGAAAAAAAAGTAATACAAGATGATGAGGACATGCCAGCCTATCAAGAAATGGTTTTGTTCTATCTCTCAACAGGGGTAAAAACTGTTTTAATCGCTTGGTGTATCACCATAATTTCTCTTGCATATATAAAATTACCTGATAGCAAATGGTGGGTAGCTGATCAACGAATAGACGCAACCTATGCGGCGGGAATTTTAGGGGGTCTTTTAGGATCGCTCGGAGTTACCGTCGCCAATCAAGGTAAAAAGAAGGAAGACAAGAACGGATCTGATAAAAAAGAAATAGAAGAATTAAAAGCAGCATTAGCCGAGGTTTCAGCAAACCAGCAATATCAAGTCGTGAGAATTGAAACCCCTGTAAAGATTGTTCCAACAGGTGAAAGCCGAGTAGATCCCATTACTAATAAAACTATTGGCCCCGACGGTAAACTCCAATGAAAAAACTTTTAATCTTGCTACTACTGTCAACCCCAGTTTGTCGGGCAGATATAACCCATACAATCCAGTCGAGCGCATCCATTACTGTTGCAGCTCCAGGTTCAACCGTAACCCGTCAGGGTAATTCCTACTCGATTAGTGGATCAGGAATTGATGTTGCCGTAGGAGACGATACAAACGAGCTAGGCGGTCTTGGTGCGGTCACTAATGGAGTTAATGCATTTTCAGCCGTTACAGCTTCACAAAGCACAGAAGGCCAAGATTTTAGTTTTCAAATGTCGCATACCGCTGGCGATACTACTTCAAACAGTATTACTGTCGGTGAAATTCCAGCCTATTCAAATGTAACCTCTACTTCTGTCGGAAGTGCTGGCACTGGAGCGATTGCAGTCGGTAGAGATGGAGCCTTAACCCTTACCCCAGGAACAGCAACAGGGACAACGATCACAGGCCAGCATACAACCTCTTTATTTGTGGATTGATGAAACGCTTATGGTTTTTATTTTTCTTATATGCAACGCCTAGTTTCTCTAATCCTATTGGTGGCTTCACTACTGGAACTATGTCGAGTACTACTGTTTCATCATCTTCTACTATTGAGACAATCGTTTCAAAAGACTATAACACGGGCTTTTCTTACAGTGTTTCAGGCTCAGGCATTACGCATGACGGGGGAAATATGTCGATGGATGCGGTGCAAATCTCAGGAACAACGGACGGGGTAGCTTATAAATGGACAGGGCAAGATTTCACAACAAAACCAAACTGGTCACTAACAAACCCAACATCTGGGAACGCTTTTCAATTTGTGGAAGCCTACAGTTCTCCAGGCTTGTCCAACGTCACCTCCCTGACTCGCGAGCAAACCACCCAAACCACGGTCACAGCTACGTCAATATTTACAAAATAGCGGCGTTAATTTTCTTATTCCCTTCACAAGCATTAGCTAACGCAGTAAGTCAATCAAATAATGGAAGTGTAAGCAATATTGCAATTCAACAAACGACTGGAAATATGACGACCAACAGCTACGGGCCTCAACAAATCCAATGTCAAGGCGCAACAATGGCCCTGCAACCTTATACACAATTCGGGGTGAATTATATGAAACCTTTTAACCATACCTATGAAACACCTGTATATGATCCGACGGATTTAGTTGGAGATTTCGATGATGACGGGAACCCGACGGGTGACGGTGTTCCTGATAATCCAGGTGATATTTTATATATGCAAAGAAACTATTCAGGAACGAACAAAGACGCATATTCATTAAATAGTGGAATCACTTTAAGCTTTATTGTTCCACTTGATAAGCGCTTCCAAAATGCTTGTTTAAGGGCTGCAAATAAACAAATAGAACTACAAAATCAAAAACTATTAAATCTCGAAATGGACTGGCATATCGCAAGATATAAGAATTGTGCCGAGCTGATTTCGTTAGGTTATCGGCTGAAAAAATCAAGCCCTTATTATTCAATCTGCAAAGACGTTGAAATTATAGAAAAACCAAATCAAGTCTTACCGCATACCCATAAAATTATTTCTTCTTCTTCTTCTTCGCAGTAAGTTTTTTAACTATATTTTTTACGGCAGCTTTGATAATAGGAACCAATAATGGAACAGTGGCAGCGACCAAAGCAATAGAAGCAGTAGAAACGGCAGTAGGCAAACTTGGAAAATAGGTATCGATGAATTTGACGGATTCATACAAGGTTATACATTCGCTACCATCGTCGCTAAGTTTCCAATCAACGACACGCTCTAGTCGTAAATCGTTTCTAAAATCTCCTTTTTTTTGATTCTTAGGGCCGGGGCAAGGAACAAACACATCATCTTTTTTTTCTTGCTTTGGAATCTTTGGCTGTTCCGCTTTAAACTCAGGCGGTTTGTTTTCTGATTTTTCTTCCTCCTTATCGTTTGAATAAACTATTTTCGCAGGGTTATATTCAGGCGCTTTTATTGTTGGTAATGGACCATTAGAACATACCCAGTAAGCACCTCCGGGGTCGTCTTCGATAATTTGTGTATTCGTTGCCCTTGCGTCGCGGTGTTGTTTATAGCAACCGGGTAAAAGTATTGAAGGAGCTGGAAACCTTAAAGCCTGACTTGGCGGAATATCTATAATTTTTATTGTTGGTATTGATTCAATTCTTATGTCTGGTATTTCCATTACATAGGAAGACCCAACCCTGTTACTTTTGGTAATTGCTTTTGGATTTGATCAGGCATTGCCTTTTTTAAATCTCCCATAATTGCATTTTTTATTTTTGCTTGACCTTGTGGGCTAGTTACATATTTATAACCAAAGAACCCCCCGCCAATAATTCCAGCAGTTAAAACAAAAGAGGCAACCGCCAACCCATCAATAATTTTTCTGACCATTGGTTTTAATGCTGCTATGTCGCCATAATAAACAAAAGAAAGATTTAAAGCTTTACATGAATGAAATAATCAAAGACGCATTATTAAAAGCTTTACCCCTAACCGTTGCAACTATTGGCGGTTGCTTTATTACTTTGATGCCTTTGTATTTAATGCTTAAGTTGCAATCAAACCAGTCTCACGCAAACGAGCTAGGGCGGCTTCAAGTTTCGCCTCAAGTTCAACGCAATATGTCAACAACTCAGCATTTGTAGGACTTGCCGCATTGCTTATGTTTACTGTTCCATCAGGAGTCGGAAGAGTTCCGCTACTTGTACTATGTGCCAAATCAGCAACGGCGGCGGGTTGATCAACTGGTGTTGTATTCCAAAAACCGATCTTTTGACCTGTTGCTGTTCCAATCTTTGTTCCTGTACTTGTATTAGTTGCAATGTTTACAGCATCGCCAACAGTTAATAAATCTGCATCAATAGAAAACTGTGTTGTTAATGCCCCCGCATCCATCACTTTAAAATTAATCTGCCCGTCTTCTGTCCCGTCACTTGCATCTATTATTTTTGATTCAATCGATGAATAAAGAACGGTTTCAGGTGTTCCCGCGTCATTCTTTCCTTGCCAAAATATCGTAGATAAAACGTCATTATCTTGGCCCGCGCCACTTGCTCCACGTCTGGAATATAAACAAAGGTCGGCGGCTGAGGCTGCTGAGTTCGTGGAGTTTTCTACTTGTAACGCAATACCCGCCGCTGATGTTGTTAGGTGTAAAGGATATGCAGGCGCGGTTTCATGAATCCCAACTTTTGAATCTAATAAACGAATCCTTGAC
>Ga0208815_1000285_pt1 | contig 15077 bp, 21 predicted proteins | sample Virmet3438_5245_FD_185733 | JGI IMG/M metagenome (GOLD analysis project Ga0208815, IMG submission 185733) | Marine viral communities from the Southern Atlantic ocean transect to study dissolved organic matter and carbon cycling - metaG... | ecosystem: Environmental > Aquatic > Marine > Oceanic ... | reverse complement strand
TGGAGCTAGCTGGACCTTGATTTCGTCAGGGGTGCTTCCAGAACCGATACTTATCTCTGGTACTAGCGGCTGGGAGCTTGAGGATCTGAGGGTGGCGTATGGTGGTGGCCAAGTTTCCATGTTTGTGTGCGTTGACAGCCTTGGATCGACAAGCGGTTCCTATATACAGTACGCATCGGATACTGGCGGGGCAACATTTTCGCTTATTGAAGGTCCTGAGCTGACAGGCAGCGGCGACGGCTACGGTGAGTCGATTGATCTTGTGTACGCAAATGGCTCGTTCGTCGTGTTTCAGGCACTGGCATCAAGCGCTGGCACGGCGCATATCCGGTTTCTCCGAATGGGCTCCGCATTTACGCGACTTGAGCTCGCGGAGATTACGAGAAAATCTTATACGCCTGGCACCGGCATAGTCCTAAGCTACGGGGGCGGGGGCCAGGACTACCCGGCATGTGTGGTATCGGACGACGGAACCATCTACGCTTACTGGGCTGTGACCAAGCTTGTAGTCTCTTCCTCCACGTACACTAGGGTTGGCGCGGTAGTTCGCAGCGTAGACGGCGGGGTCACAATAGAGGACTTTGGACAGAACGACCTTGTATCAACCACAGGCCCGCTTGGGGTTTGGTCTAACTTGGGAAGGTCTGATGCCAGCGGGTGGGAAATCGAAAGGCCGTGCGCCATTATGTGCAGCGGTCAGATGGAGATCTTTTGTACTGTATCAAGCGGCGCAGTGACTCTCACTGACTACAGAAACAGCATAATAAGCCTCAAACTGGGAAGCCCCTCCACGGTTTCATACAACCCAGTGTCTGGCTACGGGCCTCAGCTGAACAACAGGGGCTCGTTTGTTGAGACATACATTCCAGTAAAGTCTCCTGCGGAGTCAAGCGACCTGTACTCCAAGACTGCCTCAGGAACTAATGCAGAAGAGCTCACCAGCGATGCAAATCTCAAGCTGACGTCAAATGGGACAGGGAGGATCTACTACACGCTGGCTACTCCTGCCTCAGACCTGTCAGAAGGGTACATACTCAACTTTGCCTTGACCACGACTTTGCCTGGTGCGTCCTCCAACCAAAGCGTGGCAGTGAGCATGAGGCTTGCCAATGGGGCCTCTGGAGACTGGAGGGTTTCGATCAGGTTTAAGGCGAACGCCGTAGTGGTGAAGGACGAGGTTGCATCCACTACTGTGGAGACAATTACGCTAGACATGGGCACAGAGCGCGAGTTTCTTGTTTCGTTTGTCGGCGGAGACGCCAGCACCAACAATGGCAAGATCAGGCTTTGGCACAGAGTATCAAGCTCAGACACTGATAAGAACTGGGTCTTGGGCGCATCGAGAAGCACTTTGGCCTGCAAGACGACAAGCCCTGCAAGCGCAAATGAGTTGATTTGGGGCAACAATCTTGATGGTGCCTCAATAGCAACGCACAGCAACTGGAAGTTCTTCAACGTGATGAGAAGCGTGCAGTGCGGAGGAAATATCGCTTCACAGAGCAACCCCGGAGGCCTCTACGGTCGACCCTATGCTGGAAGGGGGTTTCGGTCCTACGTGGACGGAGGAGTGTACATTACAGCTCACGACGGCCCGTCAATCAACGGTGACCAGTACAACATCTCGACTCGATACGGGTATCGAATTGAGAATGTGTTTCCATCGCAATCAGCGAGCCCCAGGACCACCTGGAGGTCGACCGACTTGTCTGAGCAGACGATTGCTTTGGCCCTTGATCAAGCCTTGCTTGAAAACCAGGAAAGCCTTCCAGGCAGCGACGTGATCGGAATCTGCCTGATGAACATCAACTTTAAGACAGCGGTTCTCCAGGGATTTGATCAGGGCACCGCAAGCTGGGTGACCATCGCAAATATTGACACCTCGAGCGGGCTTGATTCTTTGCAGTTTGACAAGCAGGGTAATGTGGTGCGGCCAGGAACCGGGTCGGCTTCTCAGGTCTTTCTGCACATGAACGAGCTTGAGGGGTCCACATTCGCGCTTGACGACGGAAGCGACGTACAGTACCGGAGAATCAGCGCAAACACATCTGGCAAGTGGGACAGGACCACCACCACAAAGTACCCGCAGATCGTCCTTGAGGGGGTCACAACCTCCGACAACACCAGCGGGAACTCTGGATACGTTATCCCAAAAAATGCGACCATCATAGCTAAGATGAATGGCGCCCTGTACTCAGGATATCGTCTGAAAATACCCGCACAGACCACCTGTGCGGACTCTTATTTTGAGATCGGAAACATTATTCTTGGGTGGGTCGAAGCCTTTGGAAATCAATACTCCTGGGGCAGAATCATTGAGACCACAGCCAATACCGCTGTCTCGAGCAGGGCTGACGGTGTCACTACCTCCAGAAACTTCGGGCCTGCTGTCAGGCAGGTTCAGTTCGCCTGGACGGACGGCGTTGACGTTAGCTCGACCCAGGGCTCCTCTCCAGACCCCAACTACATTAAGGGAAGCGCTGACGGGTCAGCTCAGGCTCTTGCGGCAGTCGGGTCCACCCCATACGTCATGGAAGGCCTTGTTCGCCTTCTAAGCGGCCCTGATAAGCCTGTAGTGTACCTTCCGTCTGTGGCCAAGAGCGGAAACACGATTGTGCTTAACAGGAGAGACTCCTTTGTGGCTGGCCGAGTGTCCTCTCCTGCCAGGCTTGAGTCTGTCGTGGGTGATGAGCTATCGGATCCTGGTGAAGTGTTCAGAATCGCGTCTGTCGTCATTGACGAGATTGTCTGATGACTCAGCGCCTCGTAGATCAGGCTGGCGGAAGCGTCGTTTGGCTCCTTGAGCTGACTTTTGCCGGCAAGACCATCAGGCGGTCGAGTGAGCCAGTGAGTGTCTCCAAGGCAGCTGGCGGGTCTCTTGAGTTTCATGGCGGAATGGACCCTCCAAGCTTTGAGCAGTCGCTTGAAAGGCTCAACACCAGCGTGACAAGCGAAACCATGAGCCTGGAGCTCGACATCGGCGAAGACGTAGTCAAAATGATTGCCAAGGGGCACCAGCTTGACGCCGCTTCCTGTGAGGTCTCATATGTCATGGAGGTCAGTGGCACGATTCAGCAGACCTACGAGCAGAGGGTTGTCGTCATAACGGGCCTTGTATCTGAGCCTCAGTACGGATTCCTCGAGGAGTCTGAGGGGTACATTACGTTCAGCATCGACTCTGGACTTATCTCTGATTCTGGAACATTCATATCTGAGAAGAGAATTGTATCCTGGTCTTCATTCGCCACCCTCTACCCCGACATTGCTGACTTTCATGCTGGAAAGGCGTACCCGATTGTGTTTGGAGAGCCTGGGCCTTATAAAGCTTTCGACATGACGGACGGTTCAGTCACCGTCACCGCAGAGGCGAGCCCTGCCTACATTGTGGCAACCACTTACGATTCTACAGATGGAACATCTAGGGCCGACACGCTCCTTATTGCTGGGCATCACGTAAATGCTGAAACTGTTAGGATTACAAATCCAGGCAAAGAAAACGGCGTCCACCTAGCGACCGTGACCAATACCTCCGACCGATATGGAGTAGCTGTAGCGACTGCAGACATATCTGGGGCATCAGACGGAATACGCCTGTCAAGAGAGTTCTACTGTATATGGAACACTGGAAGCGGTGGAATTCAAAACCCGTTTGGAATCGGTGAGCTCAGTGGTGCTGGGGATGTTTTGAGATGGGCGCTACGGTACTCTAGCTTGAAAGTTGACGACGCTGCTTGGGCTGCTGTGTCTGCATACTTGAACCAGTACAGATTTAGCGGGTTCATCAATGATCCTGAGGCAAACGTCTGGGATTGGGTTGAAGAAATGCTGCAGATGTTGCCGGTTTCCATCCAGCAGGGCACAAATGGCCTGTACCCGGTAGTTTATGACCCGTTCACAACTGCTGAGCACTGCTACAAGGTTACTGCAAGCGGAACTTTCCAGAGGATCAGCCACATTCAGTCTGAAGGCGCTCCAGGTGAGCTAATAAACACTGTGCGCGTCGGATATGCCGTCAACGCAAGCTCAAACGACGCCTCTTCGTTTTCGTCGGTAGGATCAGACCCAGACAACGAGTTTACCTTTTCGACAATAGCAAGCGTCGTTAGTTCTGGCCGATACGGAGACTTGATAGAGACGGTTGAGGCCGCAAACGTATGGGAAAGGTCTACAGCATCAAAGATTGCAAAGTGGAGGTCCTTAATCCAGTCCTTCCCGAGGAAGAAGATCCAGTACCGAGCTGCTCCGTCGTTTGGAAACCTTATGATCGGGGATATGATCGCCCTTACGGACTCGGATATATACCTTACCGATCAAGTCTGCACCGTGGTATCAAAGGCCTGGGACGTTGACTGCTGGGTGTTCACGATCTTGATTGATACAATCCCCGACAGGGATTCCCTGCACTCATAACTCCAGACTGAATGATTGTTTGAGGAGAAGAAATGTCCGTCACTGTTTCGAGAAAAGGTAACGAGATTGCCGTCAGCATCTCAGAGACCTCTGTGTCGTCCTCGACTGAGGCCACCATTGACATAGGTGTACAGAAGTTCAGAGTGCTTCGGCAGCTGTGCCAGTTGACATCCGGAAGCGGCTCGACTGTTGATCCAATACTTACGCGGTCAAGCGGTGGCAGCGGAATCAACGTTCTCCTTGAGAACGACACTGCTGCGGCTACTTGCGACAACCAGGTCACCGGTGGAGTGGTCTGCTTCAGCTCCACTGGCACGATTTACCACAAATCAGTGCCGAACAGCGGATCAGACAACGCGGTGAGCACTGAGTATGCCATCTTGGTTGGCTGGGGTGACTGATGGCTCTAAGCAGACCAACAATAACAACTCCGGGCACAAGTTCGGGCGGCGGCGGCGGGGCGAGCCAGGGCGTCAAAGCCAATGCTGGCACAGACACTGCTCAGACCAACAATAACAACGTCTCGCTCTCTGGGTCTGCCACAAATGGCTCGAGCCCTTACAGCTATTCCTGGAGCGTCGTCAGCCAGCCTTCTGGGGTAAGTTCTGCCAGCATTACTAATCCCACCAGCGCAAGCGCCACCCTCACCGGAATCGATGCGTCTACAAACGGAACATATACATGCCGATTGACCGTCACCGACTCCAACGGCTTCACCTCCTCTGACCGGGTATCGACTGACGTGCAGGTGGCCTCTGCTGGGGGCTGGACTGATATTGTGAATATGACGTTTTCGAGCATGTCGAACCAGAGCCTCACTGACGGGGCTGAAAACACGATCGGCTCGGATGTCTTCTGGCTCGATGGGCTTAGCGCAACGGGCACAGCGGCAATTGTGAACGGGTCAGGGCTGGAGTTCTCCTTCCCAAATCAGAGCGGACAGTTTGCAGTCTTCCTCTTTAAGGGCACGGGAATCTCAAAGGTTAACGGGTCATGGCCGCGCTTCAGAGTCGCGGCGGCGTGGGATGACATCGTCTACAGTCAGAATAACGATGCTGTTGGACTGTGGGCGTGCGGGATGCCATACGCAGGGACGCAGAAGGTGCCGCTGCTGAAGTACCAGTACAAGCGAAACAGCGCGAGCACCTTTGTCCTCAAGCCGGCGATCCGCAAGGGGACTCTGAACTCTACAGGCTCAGATGTCACGCACGCCGACGTTCAGACTAACGAGTCCGACTCGATGGTTATGGACTGTCAAGAGGGCGCCTCAGGCATGTGGCAGTTCAGATACACCGAGGGCACGACCACGATCTATGCTCCCGGCTCTGGAACGAATGCCGGATCTGGAATCATGGCACAGGGCTCATTCGCTACTGACGGGTCTACCTACTGGGATGAGGGCTCAAACAATAGCGGCCCATACCTCGGCATCATGCTGCGAAGCAACAGCAACGGCAGCCAGGCGGCAATCCTGAAGCAGCTCATCATCCAACAATTCCTGTAGGGGGTCATCATGGCAGAACTTGCATACAAGCTCGAAGCGTTCCGCGCTGAGGTCCACCCCCACGATGAGTCTACGGGTCAAGATATCGAGGACCTTGGAGAGGGAACTGTTGTATCGTTCTTTGTTCCTGATTCTCGTCGAGCAGACATTGATAGAAACTCTGCGCTTCGGGCAGAACTTGCAGAGATTTTCAACGATCTAGTTGCCACCACTGAGGGCTGAGAATGTCTGAGGCGCAAATAGACAAAGTATGGGCCGTCACCAATGGCATCAGGCGCGACGTGGGTGAGATCAAGATCTGCATGGCTCGCCTTGACGAGCGCTCAGCAGCTCGGGAGGCCCACGTCGAGCTCCAGTCGATTCGGCTTGATAAACTTGAAACGAGACTGCAGAGGCTTGATTTAAAGGTGGCCGCCGCCATGGGTGGAGTTGCTTTGATTTCATACGCTCTGCAGCTCATAGCTCCATAGGAGGCAAAATGAGACTACCCCCCATGCTTGAGCGGGTCGAAGCCCTGGGTCACAAAGTCTTCCAGAATGGAGACTGGGACATGAACATCATCGGCATGCGCTCTAAGGAGCGGAAGGCCGGCAAGTTTGATGACCGCATCTTCTTGATCTACAAGTGTCAGGGGCAGTGGCGCCAGCACATGTGGGCCTGCACCACAGACCCTGGGACCTACTACCTCAAGACGGCATCAAAGGACTGGCATGACAAAGGCACGGCGATAACTGCCCCAGGTCAGTACAAGGCGAGCCATTCGCTTGGTCGACACAAGGGATATGACGCCTTGGTCCAGACCGGAAAGATGAAGTGCTTCCGCGACAAGAACATGGACGAAACCCTGGACATGGATCCTGAGACCCTCGAGGAGGGCAGGTTCGCCTTGAATATCCATCGCTCATCCGCTACTAAGATCTCGAAGACGAATCAGAGGTGGAGCGCTGGATGCTGCGTCTTCTCTGATCCTGCGGGTTTTGCGGAGTTTATGCGTCTCTGCCACAAGCAGGTGAGGCAGCGCGGGTGGAAGACGTTCACGTATACATTGATTGAGGAGTAGCCATGCCACTGACACGCGAACAGAGACGAGAGCGCAGGCGAAGGATCATGCGGGCAGCTGTTCAGCTTGGTCACGAGCTCTTTCCCGAAGATGAAGGCAAGCGAAAAGACTGGCTTGCGACTACAATCTCTTCACACATCAATATTCCTCTGTTGAACGAAAGACAGGAAAAGGCAGCAATCGCTGCAGTCATAGAAATTATTGAAGACCTGGTGGAACGATGAAGAACAAGAAGGCTGGTGGCGCTATTGCCGCATTGGTGGGAGCTCTGATGTACGGGGCTACCGAGCTTGTTGACATGCAAGAAAGGCTGAAGGCCCTTGAGGACATTCACCCTGAGCTTGTGACTGAAGAGCCAATGAGTGAAGACGTTGAGCAGGACCTTGAATCAAAGTCTTCTCAGCAGCCGGAAGATCGGGCTTCTGAGGAAGTCTCTCAAGAATAAATCTGAGGGCCTGAAGATGGACCTTCAGCTAATAAACACACTCGAAACACTCGGCCTCGTGCCGATGCTTGCATACATCTGGTGGACGGGCAACAAGCACCAGGAGCAGCTCGAGGAGCGCATGGAGCGCCATCGTGCAGAGGATCGGGAGCGACACGACAATATGGTCAAGGGCTGGCAGAAGCAGCTAGAAGAGCTTGAGCATCGAAGTGATGACAGAGTTGAGGCAGTAAGAGAGAGGTATGATCAGGTTGTAGATCGCTATAACGCTGAAAGAGACAAGCTTTTCCAGGAAATCGATCGCAAGCTTGACGATGTGATCAGGTTCACCGGGCCTCAAAGATAAGAAAAGACCCCGGGCGCCTATCCTGGACGTCCGAGGCCTTGGGTGAGCTGCTGCCAGCAGATCTTCAACAGTATATCACTACCCCCCGATAGTCTGCTGCTCTGCTCCGGGCTTTTTCCACGGGTAGACCAGCCTGCCGTTAATCCTGGACCTCCTGCCCTTTACGCAGTCGAGACTCCTCAAGATGGCAGCAACCCTCATGCAGTCGCTCTTGGTCTGGTTCTGGGATTCCTTTCCAATGGCCTTCTCAAGAACTTCCCAGACCGTAAACTCTCCCACCTGCGTCATCACCCATTTCTGAATGGCAATCTCCCAAGAGTCTTGCTGTCGGAACTCTTGCTGAGCCTCCTCGAGCTCAAATGATGCGCTCGCATCAAGCCACCATCTTTCGTTGTTTCGATACAGCGCGACAGCCTCTGCCCAGATCTGGGCGATATCTGCACCGAGCTTGGGAATGTTCACTTGCCCGCACTTGATCACGTGCCAGCGCCGGTTTCCCGTATTGTCTGAAAGAAATTCGGCCTCATTTGTGGTGCCTGCAAACACGGTCTGCCGCTTCCGGGTCACCATGTTTCGCCCATAGGCTGGTCTGAACCGGTCCTGCCTTGAACTCAGGAAAGCTTTGACGGTCTCCGCGTCTCTGGGGCGGATAGATGCCAGCTCTGCAAGCTCATATATCCATACGCCGCCGCTGATGGCCTGGTAGGCGTCCTTGCTCCGCATGTCCAGGGCAGAGTCGCTGAACCATTCGTCTCTGACCGCCATCGTCTTCAGGGCGGTGCTCTTCATAATGCCTTGAGGTCCCGCAAGAATGACGACAGTGTCGACCTTGCATCCTGGCTGAAAGATCCGAGCAACCATTCCAATCAACCATCGTCGCGCAATCTCCTCATAGAGCTTGCTGTCTCTGCATCCGAAATAGTCCTGGAATAAACGATCCACCCGAACCTTGCCGTCCCACTGAACCTCCTCGAGGTAGTCTCGAACCGGGTGGCATGGTTGCTTCTTGGCCACATACCTGACGGCCTCTGCGGCCTTAGGGGTGGTGATCTCAAGGCCGTACACCCGATCAAGCCACATCGCTATTCCAGTCTCGTTCTCATCGATGATCTCGACTCCATCGACCTCGACCACGTTGGAGAACTCGTTGTACCGGATGCGGCCTTTCCACCGGGTGTCGTAAATCAAAACCTTGACCGCGTTCGAGATCTTGGCGAATGGTCGCCCTGGCTCCTTCAGCTCGCCGTCTTTGTCGACTTTGTCCTTTCTGCGGTCAAGCTGGTCCCAAACCTCTGGTTCCCACGTCTCTGTAGACACCCTGCAAATCTTCGCTATCTTGTTCAGCTCCATCAACCTTCCTCGCATGGGTTATGATAGCAATGCCCTCGACAGGGGCTTTGCTCAAAATGTCATTGCTCTGGGTAGGGGGGTGGGTTGCCCCCCTACCCTTTTATCAGCAGTCTGCGTCTTTGGTCGCCCATCTTCCAAAGCAAACCACTACGTCATACGATGCGTCACTTGTGATTTCACAGCACGCAACAGGCATTCCGGCTACCTCAAGGACAATGAGTCCCTGCCTGGGCAAGAGGCGTAGCCTACCTGCGGAGTAGTGCTCCAAACGCTCCCTGAGGTCAAATGCCTCGTTCCACGTCTCAAGGTACTCTGCGAACGACGTTGGTGAGATTTCGTCCACCATCAGAACGGCAGATCGTCTGCGGCGGAAGTGTCCACCGGTTGGCGCGTCTGCGGTCTTGACTGTGGAGCGCTCTCACTTGCCGTGAAGTGCCAGTCCTCAACGCGAACGTTCAGGCTTGTCTTCTCGGTTCCGTCCTTGCTCTGATATGAGCGAGTAGAAAGATCTCCACTGATCCATAGCTGCTTACCCTTCTGGGCATGCTTCTGCAGACTCTCGCCGCGCTTACCAAAGCAGGCACAGTCGAAGAATGTGGTTGTCTTGTTCTCGCCCCATCCACTGTTTGACGCAATGGAGAACGTGGTAAGCGTCCCCTTTGCAGTCTCTCGGGTTGAAGGATCTCTGGTCAATCGACCAAGTATGTTCACTTTTGCTGGCATTGCTCTCTCCTATTGAGACTTGTAGTTCTTAATCGCCTCGCGACCCTCTGGTCGCTGCAGCCATTCCAGTGTCCGAGCGTGCTCACGGACAGTCATCTTGTCGTAGGGCTTTGTGCCCCGCATCCTCAAGTAACCGGACATCGTCTCGGTCGAGATGTTCATCGACGCAAGAGCCTTCTCGAAGACCCTGACGTCATCCTGATAGTCTCTCGGCGGCTTGCCGGATTTCGACTCTCGAGGCTGGCTCCACGTATCATGGTCCATGTCGTCAGTAGGATGAACTCTTGGGGCGACAAGAAGATCGCGGATAAGATACCCAAGGCTGGAAGTCCGGGCGGAAGCGATAGCCTTATCCATAGGCTTTCCCTTACCAGTGACGATGGGCCAGTCCATAGTCAGCGTGCGATCTTCGCCTCGAATATGGCTGAGAACCCAGGTTGTACATAGGATTGGGGGATCTCCAGGCGAGTACTTCACCCTCAGCTCAAGCGGAAACAGTGCCAGGCCGTGTCGGCCCGAGATGTCTGTCCACATCCTCATCATGCTTTCGGCGCTGGTGTAATCATACGAGCTGAACGAATTCCTAGAATCCTTCGATATTGACCGGGCCTCCCACTGTGCAGCGTGGAGCGCACGGACAAGCGTGAGCTCTTTGCCGACCTTCATCTCCTCCGGGGCTGCCTCTTCCTTTCCAACCGTGCAAGACCTGGCGTTGTGCCCAGTCTCACCACAGTTTCCACATTTCCTCTCTGACATTGCTCTCTCCTCAGTTGATTGCTCTTGCGAGGTCAAACAGCGACCCCCAGTATCCGCATGAGTTTTGATGATTGCATCGAGCGGTGGTCATGCGATCCACGTCGATGTAGAACCATATGCTCTTCTTCCCGCAGCTCGGGCACGCCACTCCCGATGCCTTTGGGGGCTCCCCCGTAATCTTTGCCCCCATCTCCTTCGCTATCGCCATTCTGACGGAAGGCTCCTCCCGTAGCCTACGCATCATCTCCCTCTCGTAATGATTCCTCTCCACTCCGTAATCCTTTGGAAGGCGTCTCCTGCGGGCCTCACGGGCCTTCTGAGCGTCTTCATCCTCCTGCTCGAATGTCTTGACCCCTTTGACCTCTTGAAGCCGCGCAGATGCGTTACCGGGCGTCTCACATTCCGTCCATCTGGTCGGCTTAATGTCCTGGATTACGTAATAGACAACATTGGTGCAGACGGCCTCAAGCATATCTATGTCGGTTGCAAGACACGCAGCTATTGCTTCACCCATGCTCTGGGCTTGATCCTGAGGTCTGCGGCCCTCTGGGTCGTCAATCCTGGGTGCTCCATTGATTAGGAACGCCCCTTCGGCCTCAAGGGCTCTCAGGAGCTCTAAGCCGGACTCCCACCGGCCCTGCTCCTCGAGCTTGATGGTGTACTTGACCAGCTCACGAGCTTCCTTCTCGTTCAGCACATCCAGTAGTTGCCTCTTTTCAGCCATCGAATCTCCGTGGCACCAGGTAGTGATCCTCTTTCGGTGGCTCGTATTCTCCGTCCTTGCGCTGCACCGCTGCCCATGACTGGGTCGAATGTACCCGGCAGGACCTGAAGGAAGGGCTGTACTGACCGTATCGAACGCTTGGCGGCGGGGGCATTCTCCAGACCACCACAGCAGACGGGGCTGGCGCAGCATTGCCGGCGACACCATCAGAGCCGATGAACTTGACTCTTCCCTTAATCAGATAAATCTGCTGGGCTTTCATGCAGTACTCGTGCCACCACCTGGTATCCGTGCGAGCCATGATCAGTGCAGCGATAAGCTGATGACCTCGTAGCGCCATGGTGTAGCAGTGCTCCATCCATTTACCGACCTCTCGACCGTAGGGCGGGTTCAGCCATATGGCGTGGACATCGGGGTACTCTTCCGCCCAGTTAATGCTGAGAGCATCGGACTCTGGAGGGATGAACCGTTCGCACTTCGAGTTCTCTGCAGTGGCAGCAGCGTCGAGTCCAAAGCAGTACTTGTCATTGAAGTAGTCGAACAGGTACTGCGGCGTGGCCCAGTCTTGCTTCTTACTTGAGAATAGTTCCTTGCTCCAGCTCATGACTCCTCCAGCCACTTCTTGATCTCAAGCAACCACATCCCAATGACGTAGCTGCACTGCGGGACTACTCCGTTTCCGAGGCATCTAATGCGGTCCATTCGCTTGGGAACCCCATCAGCCACTCGACCCACGTCGGGTTCAAAGCTCCAGATTTCGCCCGTCTCTCCACATGCTCGCATAGCGGTCGAGAGTTTCGGTGGAAGACCTCGTCGCTCACCCTGCCGCTCTTCCAGTCCCTCGAGATGGGCGTCGGCCACATTCGCTTCTTCACTGCGGTAGCCAGCCCGTCTCCGCTCTTCGACCACTTTCCCGCCACGTTGTAGTTCCCCCTCACCGTGGGCGTCGGCCACATATTGTTTCGCGCCATGGTGTGCAGACTCGGTTGACCCCTGCTGGTCTTGTTGTTCCCCGTCCCGTTGCCGCTGCTGCCGTACTTCGATGCGCTCGGGGTCGGATACTGTGCTTGATGCGCGCCATCCGATGATGAAGATGCGGTCTCTAATGTGCGGCGCACCGACCGCTGCTGCTGATAGACAGTCCCAGACAGCATCATACCCGAGCGAGGCCAGCGACCAGAGTACTTGGTCGATTCCTCTGCTGGAGAGTCCGGGGACGTTCTCGATGACCACCCATCTGGGTTCCAGCTCGCCAATAATACGGGCGTATTCTTCCCAGAGGCCCGACCTTTCGTCCTTGAGCCCTTTCCTTTTGCCTGCGTTGGAGAGCCCTTGGCAGGGGAAACCTCCGCATACAACATCAACTGCTTCGAGGGTGTCTCGTCCGACTTGTCTGACATCTTCATATCTCCTGGTGTTCGGCCAATGCTTGGCAAGTACCTTTGTGGCATAGGGGTCAATCTCGACCTGCCACGCAACCTCTGCCCCGAGCGCTCGCTCAAGACCCAGCTCAAGGCCCCCGATTCCCGAGAACAATGAACCCAGCCTCATGGCTGAAACCCTGGACATCCGTCCTTGAGAAAGTCCATGTCTTCTTCTCTCCAGGTCTTCTGCAGGAAGATGACGATGCCAGTGGCGAGATCCTCGGCCACATCTTGCAGCTCAACAGAGAGATCCTCAAAGGCCTCATCGATCTTGACCATGCGCTTGCATCCGGGTTTACCGGCGCTAGGGAACAGGCGGCTATGCGGGTTGGGTCCGTGCCCGCAGTTCTCACACTTCCTAATCATCCCACACCTCCACATCGACTTGGACAAAGGGCAGCTCCGAGGTCTTGTCTCTTCTCTCTCCCTTGATTGCCCCGAGCCACTTCGTCGCCCTGATCTCTGAGACCTGAGAGTCATCGGTCCACAAGCAATGAAGCCCATCGCAGACGCTCTTGATCAAGTTGTCGAGGTCAGACTTGGTGGTCTTGAGCATCCTGCCTTCCGGGTCTTTCTTCCTAAACTTCGTCTGGGGTCTCTTATAGACAGCAGTGACTGTGACTCGAATAGGTGTTTCACGTGGAACGGGAACGTCCAGGCCATAGGAAGCCTTCTCTGCAATGCTCGAGACAAGCTGCAGATACCTGCGGGTCTTCGATGGCAGACGTGCGGAGCCGGTGTACCGGTTGAACCGAGGCCTGCCCATCGCCACCCCCTCTCCGGGTAGCTTGAGCGATATGAAAGTCTCCCAGCTCATGCCTCCTCCTTCTGGGTTTCGTGCCAGGTCTCCAGCTCTTCAGCAAATGCCCTGGCCTCGTGCAGGTCGATAAAGTTGGCGAGCGGCGTGCTGCCACTGCATACGGTGTAGTCCGAGTCTCCAATCCAGATGATGATGTCGCTGTTGATCATCCAGTGGGCAGAGAGTCCGGTCTCAATCTCATAGCTCTGATCCCAAGCCATCAGTCCTCCACCAGGGCCCAGTACGCGCAGAGCTTCCCCATGTTCTGCTGTACGATTCCAAGAGCTCCTGACAGCTTCCAGATGTCGATGACGTTCGGTGTGCGGCGCCTGTTCTCCCATCCCGATACGGTTGAGCCAGCGACACCGATGCGTCTGCCAACCTCGCCGCAGGTCAGCCCTAAGTCTTTTCGCAGCTTCTTAGGGTTGATGTATCTTTCCCCCATAATCACATTCATTCCGATCTTTGGCTTGTTGAAGTGCAAGCTCATGACTGCTCCAGTGCTGGTAGGTAGATCACATCATGGAATCCGCCATCTACCTTCTCGTTGTACGGGTCGTAGTCTGATGAATCGTCCCACTGGTACATCACCATGTAGACAATCAATCCCGACCCTGTCTCCTCAGCCCCGATGACTTGGGAGATAATGTCCAAACCCACCTCCATTCGGCCGTGTTTGGACCTGAATGGCAGGTTGTCGGAATACTCGTGCTCGACTCCGTGGTAATAGACAACACGCTCCTCGAGCATGTAGAACAAATCATCGAGAGTCATGCCCTTGATCTCGAAAGAATACGACTGTGCAGTGAAGTCTGCGTCCCAAACAGGTTCGCAATCAATGATCCCGTCTTCATCGTGGAAGATCACGTTGCACATGACGTTGTTGTCCGCCCATGACTTCATCCAGAGGCTGGACTTTGACCATACCTGATTTAGGATGTCCAGCCTGTGCTCAGGGTCTGGCCGCCTTTCGACATCCAGCGAGCTCAAAGATGGGAACGACACTCCGAGGTCATATCCTCGGGACTGCCAGTACTTGACGCAAGCGTCCAGGTCCATTCGCATGGCTGGCCTCCTCGATGTGGGTTGTTTGCTTTGCTCACACAGTATCTATCCATGATTCGTAGCGCGGCAAGTCGTTCCGCGTAAATACTTTGATAGCGAAGGTTCAACCTGCATAACTATTTTGCGATCGTAGGAAGTAAATGTGCGTCGAGTAGTCGCTTCGACCAAAATATTTTCAAAAATTAATGAAATTGCTCTAATAGACAACACGCATTTTTCGACTTTTTGGCTGATCTGAGCGCTGAAATTGCCAAATTGCCTCTAATAGACAACACCACTGAACGCCTGTTTAGGTCAAAAAATGTCCTACCCGGCTGGCCCGGACCAAAAATGTCCGCCTCGAGAGTTCAGGTACAACCTACCATATCAGGCACCTTGAGAATACAGGTGCAACCTACCATATCAGCCGGTCCATAGGCCAGGTGCAACCTACCATATCAGGCGCCGACCATAGGCCAGGTGCAACCTACCATA
>Ga0208815_1000281_pt1 | contig 15273 bp, 25 predicted proteins | sample Virmet3438_5245_FD_185733 | JGI IMG/M metagenome (GOLD analysis project Ga0208815, IMG submission 185733) | Marine viral communities from the Southern Atlantic ocean transect to study dissolved organic matter and carbon cycling - metaG... | ecosystem: Environmental > Aquatic > Marine > Oceanic ... | reverse complement strand
TAGATAGATTAGGACTACCGTATTCTATACGATATCTCCCTAAGTGGATAGATATATCAGTAAATGATTCATTATCTTTACCAATATATAGATTACCGATTGAAAATAGTTGCATTAATGTTCAGTGGTCAACAACAATAATTATTTTTTAGAGGTCCGCCTAATTCGTCTGTCTTTTGTAGCAAATCTTTTGCGATTATTTCGTAACTAGGATGATTGCGTATATGTGTAGATAACGCCTCTAACACAACTTCGTTAATACTCTTTTGTTGATAAGCAGCAAATACACTTAATACCTGGTGACAAGAATCTTGCATGTTTACATTAATGCGTCTCATGGGTCCAGTCAGGTGAAGTCAAAGTTAGTAACAAAGATAACAATTAACTAAGTTATATAGTGTATCTAGCTATACAGTTACCAGCTTATAGGTATCATCTGCTACCTGCTCATTCATTAATGTCAGCAATTCCTCCTTATGTGGATGCTTCTTGATGTCCTTGATTAGTTCTTGGAATCTAATCTCTTGTGTTTTGTTTGTCATTATTCTTAGGTGGATAAGGTGATAATTTGTGTATTGCCTCGTGATCACATACAACGAATTCATGTGTATGGACTAAGGACTTGATTTTGTTTTCAGCTGCCTTGCGATACTTATACGAATACTCTTTAACTTTTCCGGTCTTTAATGAAGTTGCTCTAATCACGCAGTCATGGCTACTAGGTAGCATCCAATTGGCTAGGTGATAGACATAGAACTCATCGAACTCCATAGATGGAAAGTATTCAGCCTCAGTATCTGCTACTGCTTGATAGTTATTTGCGTAATAACGTTTAGACTTCTTTTTCATATTTAATGTATGTCCTTGGATTGGTCATAGTCAGCACCCGTCCATTCCTGACGTGTTTCATCCTCACCACAAGGGATAACATCCTTGAGTTCTTCACCTACTAACCCAGCTAAATTGATAGCTCGATAGCCTGCTTCGATGTTGTCAGTACCTAGAACGATGTACTCATTCTTATTAGTTTGCACGACAAATTTCAAGAGGGGTCTATCCCTCAAAGCCTGATGAGTGTGCTCCATAAATGTTAATTAGTTCGTGTAAGTTTGCGTACTAGCTGTTTCGTTTTGGCCTTAGCTTGCCGTATCTTTTGAGGATTCCTCCTGCTTTTTTGTTTACGTTTAGTATCCGCGTCCTTGAACTTTAATATAGTATTCATCGAGTAATTTCTCTTTTAGTTTAACAACGTCCTTGCTATTCATAGTGCAAGAACTTGGACGCAGATTACCGTGATTAAATCGACCTATTAAATGTATTAGTTCTTGACTACTTAAATTCAATTGACCTCCATAAAAGATAGGGTTAAGCGAAGGGGTGTGAATCCTTCATCCTGCACATACTGTACCAAAATGTACAGCATATGCAAGAGGAAAGAATCAATCAATAGAGGCAGGGTGTAGCTCCCTCTGATACTCGTAATAGTCATACAAGTATTCTTCATAGCTAGTCCACTGAAACCAATCAGGGTATTTAGCTATGAATTGTGCGTAAGTTAGATAAGGCATAACTAATCAAACGCACGCGCGTATGCCTGGTCATATAAGACACGGGCTTGCTTGCCTACGTTCATGATGTCCTTGATAAGAGCACGTGTCTCTACATGGTGTATGTCCATGCGTGATTGCACGTCCTTGATGTAACTTTGTGGGCTGATAAGTGTTGGCTTATCTAACTCACTAAGTAAACATCTATCCTGTAATGTGTTAGCTATATCTATTAACTTAGCTTTAGTAAGTTTCTCGTTAATAGATACATTGAGTGCGTCCTTGTAGTTCATTGGTCGAAGTGGAATACAGCGAGGTATGTCAATACAAGTGGCAACAATGCCAAAGGATAAAGCATGACATGATTAACCTCTCTCATTGAGAGGCAATAGCATGGTAAGGAGTCGAACCTTACACACTATGCCTAGATCCTTGCGGTATCTCATACATGCTTAATCCGACTTACACTAATAACATTCATGACTGTTATTAGATGCGCGAAATTTGTTGCCAAGTTTTTAACTAGTATCAGGTACCACTTGGAAACCCAACGGTCCATGCGGGAATCGAACCCGCATATCCAGCGTGACAAGCTGACGTACTAACCTTTATACGAATGGACCAGGAAAGGACTTGCGTCCTTAATTGTTTATACAAACTCAGGTAGTTGTGGCTCCCATGATTGGAAAGGCTCAGCTACACTGCTACGACTAGCGTTAACACAGTTATTGTTTACCCAAAAACCTAATGAAATGTCAGGGTTAAATAATACATTAGCGATAGCACGTGCACTTACATTTGTATACTCATACTCGTAACCATTTACAAAAGTAACTAATGCTTTACGGGCTAAAAGATCTACCTTTAAGTCCTCGATAGCAGTAGATGTACGAGTAGGAACAGTGATGTACATGTTGATCATGTTGATAATTAAGTGAACAATTAAGGGATGTAATATCCCTATGTCTGGGTGAGGAATCGAACCTCACCTACACCATCAGACTAATAACCAAGTATCAGGAATTGGAGTGCTAGTTGTTACATAAGTATCAGCATCCTTGCTAGTTGTTTTAAATAAAAACCACTCGAAGTTACGCTGACCTAAGTGACAAGTACCACCAAGTACAAACTTAATTAGTGCATTAAGTCTTGACTTAGTAGTAACAGTCTTCCATCCTTGATGGTTGATATAGAGACGACCATCATCTGTATAACTAGCGATGTGATTATCATGTAGATAAACACGCATCTCAGCCTTAGAATCAGCACCCTTTGGTACAACTATTGTGACCTTGGTGTTTGCTTTACTAAAATAACGACGGTCAATGATTGCTTGAATCATTTCTCTTTCAATCTTTCGCATGTTGTTAATGAACGATGTAATAAAAAGGGAAGTGAATCCCTATACCTGACTAAGGAGTCGAACCTTAGTTAATCCAATCAGGCTAGGCTCCATTGGTATAGGAACCCATGAGGCAAGCACCAAACTTGACCTCGGCATATCCAAATAACTCAGATAAAGAAAGGCATAAACCCCAGCAATCTTCTAAGGTTTTGAATGTCCTATCCTCTGAAGGATTGGATGGACAATGTACTAAGTAATGAAACATAATGAACAAATATATATAAACAATTGGGATGTGATATCCCAGTGCTTGCAAGGGAGTCGAACCCTTGCTTACGACCATCAAGCAGTTAATAACTATGGAAGAAGAACGTTTCTATTACATAGCCATGTACTGTATTCTTTCTTTCAATCGTTGAATAATCGAAGCGTAAGTTATGCCAAGATCCTTTCCAATCAATGTCAATCCATGTTGGTAAATCACTTGGTATTTCACCGCAATCTTCAGCTAATTGTTGAGCAAACTCAGCACCAGCTACGTCTTCACGTCCTTCATAACAACCGTGATACTTATCATCCCAATCAGAGACAGACTCAATACCTAAATCATTTAGTTCATCTAAGAACCAAAGATATTCTTCTTCAGTCTTTAGATAATCCATTGACTTAAGCTCTTCAAGTAGTTCTTTCTGATCTTCAGTAAGTACAGGCTTAGTCATTGTTGTAGACATGATTAATTAATGACCAACCTCATTGGTTGGCAATAAGAAGAAGAGGATTTGATCCTCAGCTACACGCTGTACTCTTCCCAATATTCCTGAAGCTCATCAGGATCTGTAATAGATTGACTATCCACGTAGTGGTGATCACCTAGTCCTGAACTGGATTTATCCCAGCTATTGTTTAAAACATCAAGGACTAACTGCGAACAGTTAGGTGATACCAATGCAACAGGACTTTCAAGTCCTTGAGGTGTGAATGGTATTAGTTTTTTCATGAGAAAATATATAAACAAACGGAGCAGATCAGGTCTCGAACCTGAACTCGATTGAAGAGTGAGCCGAACGGCTGCTCCTGTTCATGTCAACATTTCCCTATTACCTGCTTGGCATCTCCTGGAGGCTTCGTTAGTCAGCTACTCAACCAGGTAAATCGTTGGGAGTTATTCAGTTGTCGAGATTCTGAAAGCTCATTTGATTCTGATTGAATCTTGAGAACTCTCTCACCCTCTAACGAGAGTTCGAAAGATCTCAATCTTCAAAGAATCAATATGGATCTACTATACCACGGTGGACAACACCATTCAACGAGCAATCTGTACAAAAGTGGATAGAAGCCAGTGATAGCAGTGGTGATAAGAATCTCTTATGTATCGGAAATGGATCGATATATCACAGTGGTAGCAAGGTGTCTAGCAATTGTGTTGATTTGCTGACCCGACAGATCGCCTCACCCTCGCAACATGCGCGCGATACCGACTACCGCGCCTGCGTGTCATGCGCCTGCGCGCGTTAGTTGGTCAAATCCCAGTGAAACCCACCAGATTAAGTATCTGGTGAGCCAATATCCGCGCATCCGCGACCCCCCGAGGGGGTTTTTGCGTCCTACGTCATACGATAAGAGACTTCAGAAATTTATGCCAAAAAATCAGCGTTAAACTGCTCTAATCCCTTATCTGTAAGCACGTGAGAAGCCATATTATCAAAGACTTTTGGAGGGATTGTACATATATCAGCTCCTACACCAAAAGCCACTCCAACGGACTGTACATCTCTTAGAGATGCAGCTAATACTTTAGTCTTAACACTGTTACTAGTAAAGACATTACATATATCGTTAATCAACTTAACTCCATCAAGGCTATTATCATCCATTCTCCCTACAAAAGGTGAGACATACGTTGCACCTGCTAAGGAGCAAAGAATAGCCTGACTAACGCTAAACACTAATGTCATATTCACACGAAGACCAATATTAGTTAAATACTTACAAGCTTTAAGACCTTCAATGGTACAAGGAAGCTTAATCGTAGCTACATTACCGTAATTCTCTTGTACTGTCATTGAATTACGGACTAACTCTTTCGAGTCATCACCCATAACTTCAATACTAAGATCATCTACACCTAATTCAACTATATCTCTATAAACTTTCCAAGGATCTCTCCCACTCTTTTTAATAAGAGTTGGGTTGGTGGTAACACCTGAAATAAGACCAGTATCAAATCGTTCTTCTATCTGACTTACTTCAGCTGTATCAAGAAATAACTTCATAAATTGCTTTAAAGGTTTGGGGGAATTCTGTTTTTATCAATTGTTGACAAGCTTCTGCTATATCCTGATGTTCTTTCTGCGTACCATTAGCTGTTCTAAGGTCTACATAATGAATCCAAGACCTCAAGGTACCATTCATATAAAGACGTGTAGGAGCACCCATAGGTAAGACTTCTCTAGCACATTCTTTAGCTACACCATCATCAAGTAAGTTCTTATATAACCTATAACACTTAGAATAATGAAGTTGAATAATAGCTTGCCAATTAGCAGTATCTATCTCATCAGATAAGATACTATTCTGTCTATTCTTAAGATCTTGAAGTCGTAGTTGAGGGGGTGAAGGAAGTTCTAATTCTTCTACATTCGCATACCGTTGACTAAACTCTTGAAAGCTAAACGATCTATGTCTAAGTATCTGAGCAGATATAGACCTAGTAGTATTAATCTCTACACACATATTAACCATCTCAAAGGGAGACCAGTGTTTATGTTTAATGAGATATTTAATTAGTTTAGAGCTATCTTTATTCTGTTGATTAGTAGGGTTGGAGACTCTAGCCATATAGGCTATTAATTCATCACCATTCTGTGTGGAGTGAATCAGAGTTACTTTACTCATAAGTTAAGTTCTAATTGAGTTTCTGGTATATAAAAGGTATTCTCTTTATTCTTTCTAATCTGACAAACGTAAGTCGTACCATCAGGACGTCTATAAGTCATATCAGACTCATGAGGATTAAGCAGTAACATCTCTACTATCTTATCTTTCTTATCTATATACATATGATATATATGATATACGTATTACGTTAGTTAGTGGTGTTAGTGAAGGTGTTATAGATATCTCGAAACCTCTGTCGAGATAAGTATAAAGAGGAAGAGTTGTCTACGAAGTAGGCAATGTCTTCCTCTTAAGGGACGAGTCCACCCTTCTCCTCCCTGTATACATGACGCAATAAGCTAAACCCAGGTAGGGACTGACTTGTTGTCTTCTAGTCCTCTAGCTTTATCTCTTTGGTCTTTATTCATACCAAAGACTAGGTGGTTAGCTGAAGCTTGAGGATTGTCTAGCATGTCTTCCATCATAGAATTCCATTCATCAAGCTTACGTTGAGCCATCTGTCTTTCTGCAGAGATAGATAAAGCTTCAGTAAAGTATTGAACACCTTGAGCAAGTGCATCTAATCTGTCATCATGTTTAACTGCATATTTCTCTCTACACATTCTAGACATTTGATAGAAGAGCATATAAAGGAGTCTCTTCTCTGGAGCTTCGTTAGGGTTAGATTTGTAATCCCATTCAACTACTGATTTGTCTACTATTAACCTGTGTTGGTTCATAACAGGTTCTAGGGAGTCTATAATTCTGTCTTCTTTTCTAACGTTAGCTCTAGTTTCTTCGATGTGTATAGCTTGTTTGGTGTTTTGTAAGTGCTTTTTGAAGAGTTCAGCAACGATACCATCACCAAAGTTAGATTCGATAAGTAGAGAAGATACATTATATTTTTTACAACCTTTAAGTATGTCTAACAAAGTACTGTCTGAGTACCCGTCTTTGTAGGCACGCATTTCATGCAGGTATAAGAAACCGTTTCGTTGACTAAGGAATGCGGCTGTTGTTTCATCGCTTCCCCGACCTGATGGGTCCACTGAACAAATTGTTTCCTGGTAAGTATCCCATTCTCCAACAAGTTGCATTGGAGAGTAAAAATAGTCTCCAGGGAGACCAACTGTAGTGAGTTCTTTGATGACATTCTTTGGGTCTGAGCACCATACGACGGACTCAGGAGCTTTAGTTGGGTTGACGCTAGTAATAACAAGGTCAGCCATTTTAAGAGGGAACTTTTCAGCATCAGATAAGGAAGTGTCTAACATGAACTGAAGCATGAAGTTAGACCGACCCATAGATGCTTCACGTTCTATGAGATCGTCACTAGAGAATCTGTCAGGGTCAGTTACTTCCCATTCTTTAGCACCATTATCTATATCTTCTTGTAGTTGAGGAGCTATTAATCCTTCATACTGTGAGAGTTTACGTGGGTATCTTGCTGGCCAAATGAACGGACGGTATGCACGCTCTGCCAACTTACGATAAACAGTAAAAACAGTCTGAGGAGTCCCGAGATAGCAAATACGGCTATCATCTTTGGGTGTAAGGATAGATTCGGCTTCCGTACAAAGTTGAAGAAGTTTTTCACGCATCATCTCCGTCATAGAGTTTCCAGGGACTTCGATATCGTCTAGGACCATCAGGTCTGCTCTGGAACCAGTAAGTTGTCCAGTAATACCAACGCTTTTTACGCTTGGAGCCTGATGAGGAGAACAAGCTACGTCGAAGGAGATTCGAGACCACCGACTGTCGTCTGATTTTGGTTGTAGGTGGGATAACCATGGTGTTTCAATTATTAGTTTTTGTAAGAAGATAGACATGTTGTCTGCACGTTCTTTAGATGCAGATATGATCATGATCTTCTTTTCTGGGTCTTTGAAGAGAGTCCACAAAACGAACGCACCAGTAATCCACGATTTACCGACTCCTCGGAAAGCTTGGATTTGTAGACGTTTAGGACCGTGTTGTAGATAGTCTGCAATTGAGAATTGTGCTCTTGTTGGTGGAGGTAGTTCAAGCTGTTCCCATAAAGCGGTCAGAAACAGCTTGAAATCGTCCTGTAGAGCCTCTAAAGGGTTCTCCATGTATGTTTTATCATGTTTTAATTTTTAGCTTCCTTCTAGCCCGTTTACTGGGTACTTGTAGACGTGCAATATCAAGACCTGTATTTGATAAATCTAAAGCAGCTGATATACCATCTCCTACAAGAGGTAGCCATCCAATAGCACCACTCAGAGCAGCAATACCAGCTTGATCTAATTTACCTTGTCTAAGATAGTCCCAACTTTCTTTACCAGATAAAGCAACGTCTAATCCAGGTATAAGTTTAGCTGCAGATTTAGCACCACGTTCAGCCATTAACTTAGTTATTTGTTTAGCTACTGTTTTTTGTACAGCGGAATGACGTAAGGCTTGAGTACCAGCTAATGTTCCAGCTCCTATAGCTGCACCTGCATAATTACCAGTAGCAACATTTGAACCAATTTGTAGAGCAGAATCTATAAGTCTTGTTTTACCAGTACCTGTAGTTATACCGTTTAACTTTCCGTTCTTACCATTTTTGCCGTTAACACCATTACCATTACCGTTGCCATTACCGTTGCCATTTATAGTTAATGCGTTTTTAGTATCTAATGGTTTATCTGATAAATAATTTAAGGTTTGAGCTTTGGTTAATTCTGGACCTTGTAGACGTATATAATCTCTAGGTGTAGCACCTATCATTAAATCTGTTTTCCATCTCTCATACTTCTTTCTTGGTACTAACCTACCTCTTGCACCTTCAGATCTATTAATAGTTAATTCTTGAGACCTAAGATTACGTGAACCATGAACACCTTTATCTGCTTGGCTTATAATGTGATCAACATCATGTGTTAAAGGTTCGTTTGCTTTATAAATAGCTTTAACTTTATCAAATTCAATTTTGTGTAATGCTTTGCCTCGTTCTTCACCAAACTCTTCAATATACATTGCAAGAGTAGGCGTGAGAGCTTTTTTATTAGCAGCTCTTCCTGCTTCATTAGCAAGTTTTATATTTAAATCATTTAGACCTAATAAACCTTTACCTTTATTATCAAAATAATGAATATCAGTAGGATCACCATTCCTAATAAAATAAGGGATTCTCTTTCCCTCTTCTTTCGCTTTCCAATGTAATAATTTGGCAGCTTCTCTTTCTTTTTTATTAGTTGGATATGGATAAAGATCTTTAGGTTTACTTCTTGCTAGTCGTTGTCTATTCCCTTGCATAAAAAAAGCCGCCCTTCCGGACGGCTACGAGATATTGACTTGTGGGTGTTATGTAATGTGACTAATAATTAGTCGTTCTCTCAGAGGGTTATGTCCATATGTCTGACGCATCCATCTGAGCCAATGACTGCTACCTTTCCCTTGATTGCACTTTTTGCAGGCGGGTACCAAATTGCTTGTAAGATCCTCTCCACCATTGGTTTTAGCTTTGACGTGATCGAGTGTAAGTTCATGAATTTCATAGTTATTTCCGCAATAAACGCATTGACAATTGAAGTGCTCTTTAATAGCTCTTCTCCAGAGCCGCTTAGCGTCTGAATTTGTCATGGTTATTAGGTTGTATAAATAGTGTTTAGGGGTAGGTAGTAGTGGGGTCATTTACGAATTTTGAGTCTGCTACGTCTGTTAATAGAGGGTTTTTGTAAGGTTGCGTCTTTAGCTTTCCTACTATTTTTCTTACCTGGTTTATGAGCTACATCGAGTCCATCACCATTACCGTAAGTACCTTTTTTTCTATTAATTGCATTAGCGTTTACTCTTAACTTCAGACCTTTTTTTGTTTTGTTATACGCTTTTTGTTGAGCTTTAAAATTGCCGTTAGCGTACTTAGCTCCGCTTGCCATAAAGTCTACTTTGTACTAATTCTGGATCTACTTTTGGCATTACTGCAGCAAGCTTAGAGAGTGGGTTGCCGTCATATGCAATACCGCTAATGTCATTAGTTTTAAGCCAATCACAGGCTGCTTTTAAATCTTGGGTAGAAGCTTCGCCACTTTTAACCCGCTTGAGGAATTCAGTTGTGACGAGATTATGTAATTCGTTAAATTGGTCTTCAGTGGCTTTCTTCATAGTTACGCCTCTTTCCAGATTTCTACTTGTGTATAAACTGAAGGGACACCGCTTTCATTAGCTCTATAACCCAATCCTGATGAAGCTCTAGCAGCAGAAGCATACATATTAACTTTAAATGCTTTAGAACCAGTAATAGTTAATCGACAGGAACCCTCTGCATGTCCCTGTTGTCCTGCTAGAGAAGTACTTGCTAATGACGATACTGTATAGCTATTAGCTACAACAGCACTATCGGTAACATTATAAATATAACCAAAAGCATACCCACATTTATAAAAAGGAATGCTATATTTAAGAAAATAAGTACCAGCCGCTAAAGTAAATTCATTATTACTGATACTTACAATCCCATCAGGATCAAAATCTTCAGTATTTAAAGCTCTTTGATGAGTTGTATCTGCAGTAGTTCCGCCTTCATAGGCATCGTGAGCTAATTGATTAGAGATCTTTGCATAAGATTCATATAAACCACTTGTACCTCCTCCTCCACTACTTGTCGGCTGCCATCTCCAGCGACCATTGACAAGTTTATGTTCCATTGTTGCTGGCATTTTTTACCCTCCGGGGAATAAGTTCTTCTTAATCAGTTCGACTGCCTTATCATCAATGGTGTTATCAGTTGTGCTGGCATAGGCTTCTAGTAGTTGTATAACTAATTCCTTAACAGCTGAAGAGCTGAGGAACGCCATGAGGACGGGTTTGATAAGTACGATCATTGTTTATTTAGTAGTTTTAGTGGATTTCTTTACAGCTTTAGCTCTAGCTTCAGCTTCTTTTTTATATTGTTCGCTTAAAGTGCTCATAATACATTTAGGTTCTTTTTGTTTAATCCAAGGTTTATACCAAGGTTTTGGTGGCGTTGTACATTTAATAACTTCTTTTTTTGCCTTTTCCCATGCAGCTATTGGTATAACATCACTACACATGCCAAACACACGTGTATTAGGTAATAGCATGAAGCCTTTTTGTTGTAACTCTGCACACTTCAAGACTCTGACTAATTCATAGTCAAGTCTCATCTTTTCTTCTTGTCTTGCAGCCATACTGCGACATCTTTCTAATCCTCTTTTATCCAGGGGAACCATGAAGTTAAGTTGTGCTCCCCAGTTTTCAGCCATTGTGTAACTAGATGGTCTCATACCATCTTCATCTATATCCCAAGGCTTTGTATGATTACCCATATAGAACGGCGAGAAAGTCATCGTACTTCCATTACACGAGATGTTAGGTCCGTAGTGCTGTCTCGACGGCGCTCCATTGTTCTGAAATTGCACCGCTTGATTTGTTACATTTCCTGTCGCAGCAGCCACAGGATTACTAACATTATTCGTGTCATCTTCAGCTCTTACTGGAGCTATTGAGAGAAGACTGATAAGGATACCGTAGTAGAAGTAACGTCGATTTCTCTGTCGATTACTTCGGTTGACAGGACTTGACTGGCTGCTCTTTCTGTTATTTCTAAAGTGAAAGGATCTCCAACCGTATGTAGGGTAAATACTGAATCTGTATCTACTAAGCCTCCTGATGAGGCTGATGTATGAGTGATATTTTCGCCACTCCATTTGTTTAATGCAGACCCATAAGTGGTCGTCGTTATTTCCTCGACGATTTCCTGAGTCGTTGTCGTTGTACTGTTCATCGAACCCTGAGTGAAATTCGGGGTCACTAATTCTGCTCTCGCTACCGTGGGTGATGCCAGTGCTAAGAGTACTAGCCATTTCTTCATTGTTTTGGTTTTACGTTGCTAGAACCATTGCCGTTTTTCTTGCCATTTCCATTACCTGTAGACAAACCAAAAGTTGCAAGTGCTCCTGTGAAAATACTGGCAGGAAACGTGATATCACCACCTGGACTCTTCTTAAACATTGGTATTTCAACGTAGTTTAAAGTTATGATGAATCCACTCCAAATGACTACTCCCAATCGGACCATAGCCCCGAGGATCACCATCTGTTCTTCATGATCATCTACGTTTTCTTTTAATTTACCTAAGAGTCCTTTTGGTTTTTCTTTGACTTCTTCCATTTATCTATTTTTCCTTGTAAGAATTTCTGTACTTTCTTTTTAATTGGTTCAAATAAAGTTTGAGTAATAGAAGTAGTAGCTACTGCCACTACTGCTGTAGTAACGGCTGTAACAACTACTGCTGTCTCTGGTATTGGCATTTGAATATCCAATACAGGTATTTGTAATTTAGGTGGTTCTGGCTGTTCTGTTGCTTCCGCTTCTACTCCTTCGGGTGACTCCAAATCACTCGGAGGTATAACCATTGGTTTATACGATGGAAACCTCGCTGTGGGTGGTTTGAACTCGATTTGCATCGAGGGTAGCGGTTTAGGAGTAGTAGGTACTCTTATCCTACCAAGGTTTACCGACACCTGTGGTTGGAGTCTTCTGTTCGTTAACGCCGTTCTCTACTGCTGTTTCAATTGCAGCTACAGTACCAGCACTATCTGCATCTAGTTTTGCCTTTACCCAACCAAGAACTACTTCTTCAGTTAGATCACCATAAGGTACTAGAGTATCGGGCTTAGGAAGCTCTACTTCACCAGTAGCTCTGAACTTATATGTACCATCTTCACCGTTAACACGGTAGATCACTTTATTTACATACCCATCTGCTAGTTCACGCTGCATGGTGTTGACTTGCCAAGTTTTAGTTGCCATTTTAAGGGGTATCAGATTTGTTTGCTATTAAATATGCTTTATAGTCTGCTTTGACTTGATCCGACCATGCCGCTTGTGCGATTAAACGTACATCGCTGTCTTCACCCGATAGATCTGTTTCAACTAGGTTATCACTTGCATCAAGTGTTCCAGGTTTTAATATTTTTCTATGAAAGGAACGGGTAAGTTCCACACCATCTTTTTTAATGATTGTTGCGTTTCTTACCTGTATGTTCCATTTATTAACGACCTCTATTTTGTCGTTTTCTTGTGTTTCTGTTAATGCCATTTAGGATATATCTCCAATATAAACAGGTTTATGGCGTAGTTTAGAGACGTGCTAACGGTCTAAATAATTAATTAGCGGCAGATGTGTAAGAAGCATGGAAATATATTTCCGTATTGCTACCACAACTTAAATGAGTTATATAAGACCAAGCATTTGAAGTGTTCTGACCATAGAAAGTTAAATCTTCATTCGTAGTTATATAAGTAGTACTAGCATCTATAGAAACATCTTTTGAAAAGCTACTTCCTCCTGCATTGCTTGTACTACAAGTATAAGGTAATCCAGTAATTTTTAAAACAATATTTGTTGTCGTATCACTCAAACCATGAATCCTTCCCCAAATATGTACAAGACCACCAACTTTTACATAGTTACAACTTTGTTGAGAGCAAGTTCCTGTAACCACGTCGGCTGTCCATGTCCCAGATTCATAGTCGTCAAGCAACTCACTTTCCACACCTGTAACATGAGACGTAGCACTAAAGTTAATACCGTGACCGTTTGCTACAACTAGGTTTCCGTTGAGAATATCTAGATCATCCGTAAACTCAAATGAGTTTGTACCTGAAGTGTATATCTGCAACTTGTCAGAAGAATGGGAATATTGAACCCTTCCTCTTCCTGCACCATCAGGATCATCAAATCCAATGCCACCCGTTTTATTGTTTGCTGTAGATATTGTTATACCCGAATGATCGCTACCCTCAATAAAGATATCGTCTCTATTTGTAGAAGCAGAGGTAACACCTGAATCGCCTGTTTTTATATGTACTCCTTTATTAGCGCAATGAGGTGTATCTGTATTTATAGAAACTCTTCCATTACCATCAATTCTTAATTTTTCTGTACCAGAAGCAGTTGTAATATCATCAGCAGTAAAGAACTTATGATGTGTTGCTGCATTCATCCATGAGGTTCCACCACCATAATTAACTTGGTTTGTGGTGTCACTTCCGACTGCATATAATATAGCTGCGGGTTCTTCGGCGTTTGTATAATGGTAAACACCTAGTCTAGCTCCTTTACTCGTACTATTTGTTAAGGATGTTGAACCTTGTGAATTATCAGCACCAAGCGTTAACGTAGGTTTTCCAGCATTACCTGCGTAGGTAATAGTTGCACGACCTGTTGTAGCTGTACCTTCTGAAGTTGTCTCAAATTTAGCGCTACCACCGTCGTAATAGAGTTCTACGCCTCCATCACCAATAGCTTTTATAGCTGTTTCACCAGTTTGAACTCTTATCCAAACATCATTACCAGCTTGTAAAAATAAGTCCTCTACTGAGGCTTCAGATGTTTGAACATAAAAGTTACCTGTTCCATTATGTTTTACATATGAGTCAGAGCCATCATGATAAATTTGAAGATCCCCATTATCTGTCGTCCCATTACCACCTAAATGCAGCTTGATATTGTCTGCGTTCTTCTCTCCTAGCAGTGGAAAACCACCATTTGTTGAGCCGTCTTGTACGACTACTGTTTGCTTTGTAGTATCTACTGTTACTTCTCTTGCAGCCCCATTAAATGAAGCATGCTCAGTCGTAGTACCACCTCTAAATTGTACTTGTGTTGCCATTGTTAATAATTAAGTAATTGATCCGTAGTTATACGATGAGCTGCCTTCAGACATTGTTAGAAGGGTGTTTGAAGTCTCGTTTGAAAATACCGCATTAGCTCCTGTGTCGGTAATATTTCCCCATGCTGTATGAGTACTTGCACTATCAGATAAGTTATAAGGTGCTGATTCAACTTGAGTTAGTATCCCATTAGAATCATTCCTATAAGTTAAAGCTAGGTTTTTATAGGCTAAAGCGTTAGCAGCACTGGTAGAGGCATTACTTGCTTGAGTGGTAGCTGTAGATGCTTGAGTTGTTGCTGTACTTGCACTTGATGCAGCAGAGGTAGCACTTGATGCAGCATTGGTAGCTTGAGTAGTAGCAGTTGTAGCTTGAGTTGTTGCGGTAGTAGCTGACGTTGCTGCACTAGTTGCTGAAGATGCTGCATTAGTAGCATTGGTTGCTGCATTTTGAACAGCAGTCAAATTAGTGGTGATATTGTTTATTGCTGTTGTATCACCAGCTACTGTTGTTACGTTTGAACTAATCCCAGCAACTGTATTGATATTTGAAGTATTACCAGCAACAGTATTAACATTCGCAATACTTCCAGCGACTGTTGTAACCTCAGTTGCCTTTGGTACATATCTATGGAAGGTATAAGTATTTAATGTCGTAGTCGTTTCTACGATCATTCCAAAAGTTGCTAGATAAGTAGTGCTATTAGCTAAACCATTAATGGTGACTGTTGAGTTACCGACAGTACCGTTAGCAATTGTTGCCACTCCAGATCCATTGGAGGTAAGGTTGCTGCTGAGAGCTTTAATAGATACAAGAGTTCCAGCCCCGTTATTAACGTCAGGGTTAGCGTTAGGAAAA
>Ga0208815_1000279_pt1 | contig 15321 bp, 13 predicted proteins | sample Virmet3438_5245_FD_185733 | JGI IMG/M metagenome (GOLD analysis project Ga0208815, IMG submission 185733) | Marine viral communities from the Southern Atlantic ocean transect to study dissolved organic matter and carbon cycling - metaG... | ecosystem: Environmental > Aquatic > Marine > Oceanic ... | reverse complement strand
ATCTCCAGTTAATAAAGCACCTGCATAAGTAGATAAAGGTCTTTCTACCATTAATACAGTGTTAGATAAACCAGCTTTTAATGGTGTACCTACAGCAGATAGAACAGAGTTATAGATATTAGCCCAAACACCTTGAGTCCAAGCTGAAGGCATATCTGATCTAGCATCAAATAATGATTTTCTTACAACTCCAGTAGTGTTTTTTACATACTCATTTAACTTAGAAATGCTATTAACATTTCCATCTGTTACCTCATAAGCAAGCATTAAAGGTCCAAGCATTTGTGGACGTTCTTTTTGTACAGCTCTTAAAGTATCCATAGTGCTTTGAGCTTCTTGTTGAATACGAGCTAATGCTTTAAGAGTCTCATTCTTTTCATTCTTAATAGCAGCTTCTACTGCCTGTTTAGACGAAAGACCTGTCTTTAATCTATTCCATAGATTTAATTGGTTTAAAGCTCTACCTCTTGTGTAGGAAGTAGTACCTTTTATCTGCATTAAGTATTGAAGTCTATCTAAGATCTGTTCTTGAGCACGTATTTCAGCTGGAGTCTTAGTCATAAGACGAGCACCTTCAGCCATATCTGATACTTGACCTGCAAATGATGTACCTATATATGCTTGAGCTTTCGCTAAGTTCATATTTACATAGTCATCTAGATAAGATTTGATTGCTTTAAAGACACCTGCATAACCTTCATCAGTTAAAACTCTTACACCTGACGATGGGTCTTTACCAGTAAAAGCTTCTCCTGATAGGAGTTTCTTCATTTCGGTAACGTCCATCTTGTATAAGTCAGCCGCTAATCTGTCTCCAGCATCCATAATCTCAGAATGGCTTAGATATCTACCATTACTGGTTTTATATCCATATCTAGCTTCTAAGTTTTTAGATATATCATTTATAAGTTTTGTACCTGCATCATCAGCATCAAGTCCAAACTTAATAGCTCCTTCACTCATGACACTGCCAACTCTTCCATAAACTGTATCTATATTCTTTTCAATCCTATAGACATTTAAAGCTGCAGTATTGATGTCTAAGCCATCTACACTTCTAATACCAGACTCTGTGTAACCATATAAGTCATGTACACCTAGCATAGGTTTATCTAGATCTACAGACTTAGTGATATTTACAGCGCCTAGTTCAGTTAATGAATCATCTCGACTTTTAGCTGATTGAAGAATTACATTTTCTATTTCATTTTCAGAGAGTGGTTTACCTCCTTTTAGCTTTTCTAAACGCTTTATTGCTAATTCATTCTCAGGTATCCAACCAGTAGCATGTTGTACCTTCCTTAATGTCTTAGCTAATTTTGCAGCTCCTAAAAATATATCTGAAAAGAGTCCAAGACCAACACCTTCATTCTTGTTTTTTTGTCGTATGACATCTTCTGAGTCTCCATCTTGAGTAGCCCAGTCTTCAGGTATAAAACCCCATGTATTCGGCCAAGACTCTTTTAACACAGCCATTAAGTTGTCATCAGTACCTTGTACTTCTGCTATATCATCAACGGTCATACCAGACCAAGCTGCTAGTCCACTAGTAGATAACCATCTAAAGAAAGCATCATTACCAAGGGACCAGCCAATTTTTGAATGAGCTGCATTTCCCATGCCTCTAGTCTTTGCAGTTAACCATATAGTTGGTATTACTACTGAACTTATTTCTCTTATTGCTTGAGCACCTTCTGATTGAAACTTAGGTATCTTATTAAGATTACCTTCATCATCAGTTAGTTTAAAAGGTGCAAATGTTTGCGGTCTGCCTCCGGGTGAAACTTTATTGAGAAAGTCAACTCCAAAGTCAACGACACCCGACGGTATGGCTAAAAGTTCCTCAAGTTGTTCTCTTGGTCTTTCCTTTCTATTATTCCATGCCAAAAGGTCATTAACATATGGGTTAAAGATACCTTTACTTTCACCTTCATCTATAGGTGTCTCTATTTTTACGTCTCCCTTGGGAGCTGTTGTTTGTTGTTGAGATGTTTGACCAGCTGGTGTAGCTGAGATTTCTTCCTGAAGTACTTCATTTTCCTGACGTAAAACATCATTCTGTCTTGTCAGTTCTTTTTTTTTTTCTTCAGTTAAAACTGGCGTACCGTTAAACCTCTCATCAAGAGTATTTGGTTCCATAATTATGGTTTAAATTTAGGTCTCATCAATTGTTCTAAAGCTCTAATATCTGTACCACCACTCATTTTATAAACAACTTTGAAATAGTTTACTGTCTCTTCCTCATTTAGTGGCTCGTCTCTATCTAAGTATCCTAATTCCGCTGCTGCTTCTACTGCATAGTCTGGTATTCCAAGTTGTTCACCTATCTCTTTAGATTGATCTGCGTTTCTAAAGATAGAATAATTAACTTCACCTGTAGTACCCCACGCTCTAGATATACCATCAGCATTATTAGCATGTATAGGATTGGTCAATAGTTGTTTATGGTATTTATCTACTTTCTCATTAAATGCTTTAATCGAAGGTACATCTTGCATGTCAGCTTTTGGATCATATGCTCTAGCTTGTCTTTGTATAACAGCTAATGGATCTATACCATATTGATTAGCTACATAAACAGCTCTTTCATGTGGTTGCCATCCTGGTTTACCATAACCTTTAAGAGCTTCTGATATCTCTACAGCTGAAAAAAATGTATCTTGTTCATCAAGGCTTTGGACACCACGTTTGATAAAATCATTAGTTTCTATTCTCTTAGAGGTTATTTGAGTATTAATAGTAGTTAATTGATCAGATGTTGGCAGGTTATTAGGCCAACCCCTTGTAGTGGGTTTAATTTTTGCAAAATATTGATCTACTTGTGCAAAAGCAGTTTCATAAGGATTTGGAATATCAGCTTCCTTATTCTGAATTGCCTGTTGTCTAAACATCGTTTGCAAAGTAGAAGCCATTATACTTGCATTTGGACTTAGTGATCCATCAGGTAGTAGTTTTGACCTTCCTTTTACCAACTGCTCAACTCTACCTAGCCATTCTTTAGTTTCTGTCTGAACCTGAGATTGTAATTGAGCAACCCCTTGAAATTTCTGAACAACTTTCCAATTATATTTGGATAGTTCTGTAGTATTTAATAGACCAAGGTCTGCAAGATCCTGTACCTCTTCTGTCTGCCTATCTATCTCCTTTGCTTCTACAGTTAAATCTTGCTTGATAGCATCTAACTTAGTACTTCTTTTACCATAGATTTTAACAAGCCTATCTTGTTCTATTTCAATTTCTTTGTCTGTAATCTCCTCACCCTTATCTAACTTTTCAGATAGTTTGTCATGAAATGATGTGACATCCTTATTAAATGCAATAGTCTCTTGATCTGTTTTTTTCTGATGAATCGCTTTATCTCTTTCATATATTGCCTCTTCTAAGGCGGCTATCTTTCTTGGAAATCTTTCTCCGTATACATATTCTTCACCTGTAGTTTTATCAATATATTTAGATGTTTTCAAATCTTTAACATCATCACTATTTGCAAAACCTAAGTTGATATCAGCTTTAACAAGCTCAATAGCATTATCATGAGCTGCACTAATAGATCCAAATCTATGTTGTTCTGTTAATGCATACTGCATTACCGAACCAGGATCTTTTGAAAAATTATTTTTTAATCCATTATCAGCTTTTAAATTATCTTCAGCAGTTATTTGGCTTATTCTCGCTGTAGTCCATTTTGTTCTCTCGTCCTGTTCAATTTTTCGCATCTCTTTAAAAAGATACTCTTCAACCATTGGCATATCATCAGTATGAGTAGCAAATGGTCGTATATAACCTCTGATCAGACGACGATTTATTTGTTCCCATTCATTAGGATCTTTAGCATCTTCTAACGCTCTATCTACCCACTGACCATTTGAGTCTTGTATCCTTACAGGCACACTCTTATTCTGCTCACGATAAAGAGGATACATTTTAGCTTCCTGACCATACATGGCTTTTTTAAAGCCAATCTTTTGTAGCCGAGGAATTTTCTTTAATTTATCTTTTAAAAAAGGATCGATTTCACCTTTCTTTTCAGCTTCATCAATGATTTCATTGTTAATCAGTTCTTCTGTAAGCTGCTGATCTTCATCTCTTTTAAACTCAGCTTGTCTTAATTCCTGATCTTCAGCTAAACCAGCATGGTACAGCTCTGCTCCTTTAAGTAACTGGTCGTTTGTACGAGCTTGGATAAGTGGTGCAGCTATCTGTGCAGCTGTTTGAGATAGTTGTGCAAGTTTCTCAAATCTCTGATCGTTTCTTTCTGCATCAGCTAATTCATACTTAAATAAATCAGCATTACGTTTATGGATGGATTCTAAAAACTGATTTTGATTCGCTTCCGCTGAGGCGATTAAACCTTCACCTTCACTTTGTATTGGGTCGAAGTTGACCTCGGCTTGATAAGCCTTAAATGGAGTTTCTGTCATTAACCTATCTACTATATTGTGATTGGAAGAAAGTATTCATAAAACTACCTTTTGCTGCACCCAGACCTAAACCAGCAGCTCCACCAATAGCTTGGACAGGTGCTATAAACATTGCAGCTGTACTTGCAACTCCTATAGCTTGATCTAAGAAACTAGGACCAACTGGTTTAGCAGGTGGGACATCAGGTATAGGTTGAAAACCTTTTTTACCTAGTGCTAAATTTTGTGCTGATAGAAGTTCTCTACGTGCTCCACGTAAGTCTTCGCCTTGTTTAATATCAGCTCTTCTTAAGTTTGCAGATTGTGCAGCCTCATTATATAAAGACGCTAACTCCATTGATCTACCAAAGCTTGAAGATCTATCACCTTCATTAACAGGTGTCTTACCTGTTTTTTGTCTAAATAAAGTTTCTTTATTTTTCATAAATTGAGAGACTTCTAAGCCAAAATTTCTCTGAATAGCTCCGACTTGTCTGGAATATGCTTGAACATTTTCCTTAGTATTAATGTCATACTGGTCATTCTTCATTGTCCAAACATTACTCTTGCTTGTCCAATCAGTTTCTCTTTGAGCTACTTCTCTTTTATATTGATTCTTTTGGGCTTGAAAGCCTGATTTACCTGTACACACGGCAAAACTCGATAAAGGATAAATTGTTAGGTCCATGTCTTACTTGACGTAAGAATTTAAAACCTAGAAATTTGAGAAGTTTAAGGTGAACTTTGTTTCGTTTATCAACGATATTCCACAACAACTTCTCTCTTCTGCTTTCAACAAACCTCTTAGATTCACGAGCAAAAGTATGTGGATATTTTTCAATCTCTGGAGTACATAACATCCAGATCATTCCATCTTTAGGATCAACTCCAGCCATTCCGGCAGTCTTGCCGTTAGGTACTGTGAAGTACACACAGGAGTCGTTTTGAGCAGCCCAGACAAGATGTTCTACAGGGTCTAACCCATGTCCCTCTTCGACCTCTCTACGGTCGTCTGGACGCAAATTAGAGGCTACTCTTTTAGCAGCATTTACTGTTATTGGGTGAATAAATTTAGACATTAAAAGTAATTGAAATTTATAACTAGTCGTCGTGATGGACCTTCCGTATGGCTTTGTCCACTATGTCGTCTAGTTGAGTCAAACATTAATAATCTATTTTCTACACAATAAATTTTCTCTCCATTATCTTCAAAGACAGTTGGACCGTTTGTAGTCGTACAATAGTAGATAGCTGTTTTTGCTTTTTGATTAGGAAGGTCTCCTATATCAGTGTGATATCCAAAGACCTTTGGTTCTTGATCTATCCATGTACAATTCATTTTTATACGCAGCCAACTACTTACGTTCAATAACAAAGAGAAATAAGTATTGATTGTATTAAAATAATCACTGGTTGGTTTATGACTTTGATATGCCATATGTACCAACGTATCAGTTCCATCACCTTTAAATACCTTTCTATCACTCCATAGCCAAGGTACATTAGGGTTATAAATTAATTCTTCTTTTAATAAATTAAAGTTTTCCTTTGATAAAAAATTATCAATTATTTTCATACAGTCCTATAAAACATTGGTGAATAATCACCCTCAAATGACACTGATCTAATAGTTGCCGGTGCAGGGTGAGTGGATTTAATACTAAAGTCAAAATTCATATTCTTTTCATACACAGGTATGGTTCTTATATCTTCACTAAGGAATGGTGCATCTGTAGCTTCATAGGAATCAGTTGGAGTAGATTCATACTCATCTATAAATGCTGTTTTACCTACCCTAGTTAAAGTAGAACTATATAAACCAATACGTCCAAACGATACCTTTATTCTATGTACAACTAGTGATGAATTGACATCACCTATTGTATATTCTCCTTTATTTTGAGATACATAAAATCGTGGAAAGTCTACTTGATAGTCATATAGATAACCAGCAAAGATATTTCCAGACCAATCACCAAGAGCTGTAAGTGTTGTACCGTTAATAGTTGGTTTAGTAAAATTCTTTCCACCTGCAGAGGAAGTTAGAGCTAAAGCACCGTTTGATGTGCTATAGCCAGCCCATGTCACATTAGTCCATGTAGTTATTCCTGTTGATGAGTTAAAACTACCACCACTAAGAGCTACATAGTTATCTAGATGTAGTAGGTAATTAACACCGTCTTGATCAATACTTGGATCAGTACTTGCTTGTACTAGATTTATGTGCTGTAGATAACCTTGATCATCTAAGAAATAATATTGATCTCCTACAATAAAGTGATAGCGCAGTGGATTAATTAGTTTCCATTTGAACCATGAAGATTGCAGTCTTTCATTACCTACATTGAAGTACTTATAGCCAATAACAGTATCCTCTGTTGTTTTACCAAATAAGACAATACCGTTCTCTCTTGAGTTAGTGAGTAAGTCTATATTCTGTGGAATTAACTTTGGTACAACTTGAGCTTGATTAACAATATCAGGTTCACCAACAGAAGCTAAGTTAGCAGCTTCAAAGAATTTACTATAAGCTCCACTACTATCTAAGAAACCAATAGTCTTACCCAGTGATATGGGTGATACTTTTTTGCTATAGTTATAGGTTGCAACACTAGATAATTTTGCTGTATCAGGTGATAATACTGAATCATCAGTAGATAATAAAAACTGTTGATCTGTGCTGAATATTAATAAACCATTATTAATTTGAATACCATCTATAAGTTCCGATGGAAAACTAGAGCTACAAGCAATATCTATTCTGTCTGTTGGGCTAACAGCTAAGGCTGTTTTATTCCAAAAGTTATAGAAATTTCCTGGTTGAGAACATATAGCATTCTCACCACTAAGAATGACTAACCTATTTCTCCAAAATAATATTCTAGAAATAGTTTGATTTCCTTTAGCAAAACTTGGATAAGGATTAGTATTGTCATCACCAACCTCTCGTAAAGACCATGAAGCTCTATCAACAGTAAAGGTAGTAGTACCTGTGCGCTGTATAGTTAAAGGCATTAAGGAGGGAGAAAATCCTTTCTTTATTCCAGGCTCAGGGCATTCTTCCCATGATCCATTACCAGATATACCGTTCTCTGCATTAAATTTTAAAAAGTAATCATCTTTATCTGAATCAGAGTTAAGGAGTTTTACTATATAACCATGTTTACATTGAAGAGGTAAGTCAGTAATATCATTAGCTTCTGTTGTTATTACCTTCATCAAATCTTTTTCAACAGCAGATAAGTTAAAAGCAATACTATTGCTATTGATATAAATACCATTACCTATTACTTCATGTCCTATATTACTAATACCAGTTAACTCAGCAGAAATACCACCTAATATTGTCGTAGCACTTGTAGCTGTATCAGCATCAAAAGGTGTAGGTTTTGGTCGTATCGCTTTAAGGTTGCAATATTGATTTGTTGTTTCACTATCGGAAACTCTAATTACATAATTAACACCTTCTAAAGTAGCTGTTACTGTATCACCTGTATTCCAACCTTCACCTCCATGTAGAAGAGTAATAGTATCGTTATAAGTACAACCAAAATCACTTTTATCAGAAGCACCATCATCAACCGCATAGTCTGTTGATTGTCCCTGCTGTCCTCTTACCGTTAATCTAAATATTAAATTTGTAGCACCATTACTTGCATGGTTAAGATCAAATACTTTCGTTCCTATATGTGGACAGTGACCTGTAGATGGGGTTCCAGCTGCAGCTCTATTTGAACTTTGTATCTCTACCCTTGTAGCTACCTTTATTTGAGTATTAGTTTCATTACTGTTTAAATTTAAAGCATATTGTCTACCATTCTCAGTCTTTAATAACTCAATATATGCTGCATAGGTATCTGGTCTAGCAGCAGTTGTAGCAGTATCTTTAGTAACAATCTTTGTTGTGTTTGTTGCAAAGGTCGTATCGTTAACTGTTAAAAAATTTAGATCACTAGGAGTACTAGTTGCTAGGTAAGCTTTGAGGTTAGTTGCTGTTGCACCATTAGTTGATCCATAAGCTACAGTCATTTCTTGACCGTCACTACAACGCCACACATGTACGTGACCATCAGAATGTACTTGACCTATATAGGAGCCTTCAGTTTCATCTCTGTAGTAATGAAAGAATGAACCTCCACTATGTATGTTGGCTAAAGCACTAACTCTTTTACTTCCAGGTCTCTTATATAGACCATATGTAAGGTCAGGAATACCATTAACAATATTAGTTACTTGACCTAAGTTCTTTTTGAAATCTGGTTGTTCAGATATACCACCATGATAGCTAGGTATTGTTTGTGTTATGCCTGTCATCTGCTAAGTGCTCTCCAAGGTTGGAAGGTTTGATACACCTGTTTATGGTCAAATCCAAGCATGGAGTGATTGCCTTGATTACATTCATATTCAATACATGCAGCTCTAGCAAAAGCTTCCTGTTGACTAAGAAGTTGAACAAGATCGGGGTTTGCTATTAACTGTGTTGCTGCTCTACCTGATGCCTTATAGATAACATATCTTCTAAAGACTGGAGGTAGATCTTCAAACTCATATAAATAAACTACATCACATACAAGATCATCATCAAACTCAAATGTATGATTAACTTTATCCCATAGTTTTCCGTTCTTTCTTATTGTATCTACAGCTTTAGTTTGCCAACCATTAGTAACGTCTAAGCTTAGTACATTATTTTTTACTTCTATATGTTTAGTTGTTGGATCAGGTGTGAATGCTACATGCTCTTCACTGTTAAAACTCCAACCCTCACTTTGAACATCTACATTACATTCAGTTAAAATATTATATATAAACGATATCTCTGGGTTAGTACTAATTAAAGAACCAGTAGTTGTGTCTTTTAGCTGGGTGATTGGAGACTGACCGATAGCTCCCAGTATTGAATTGACTGCGGATAATTCGGTATCGAGTTCATTTGTTTTGGAAGCCATGAAAATTTTTTAGTAAAAAAAAAGGGAGCCATAAAGACTCCCATTGCGTGTATAAAAATATATTTATGCAAAACCAGCGTTTGAAATAGCTGTGTTTTCTGTACCAGATCCATCCCAACCTGTTGCGTTAGAGGAAGCTGTGTTAATACCAGCGATCAACTCAACTGCACATGCAGGGTTTAGGAAGTCAGCACCCATTGCTAATCTACCTAGAATCACATCACCTTGGTATACAACTGATACGTCACCTGAAGTTACCTGAACCTGTGGTCCGATAGCTTCTACAACACCTGCGGCTTCCTTCTGGAAGATTAGTCCACAGCTGTTAGCAAACTTAGCAGCTAAACCATAGTTGTTAGTTGTCTTCTGTCCGCCAGCTGGTGTTCCACCGTTAGCAGCTTGCTCCATGTCTTCCATGGTTGAGCCAACATGATCACCAAAGTTGTCTTTAGAATCGTAACCAGTTCTATTAGGATCAGCAGAAGTACCATACTTACCGAAGAATGGAATGTTCATTGACTTGTAGATACGGATACCTGCAATTTCAATGATGCCATTACCAGACTGCAAGGCTGAACCTTGTACGTCACGGTTGATTAAACCATTAGAAGATACGTTCTGTATAAGTGCATAGTACTGTCTTGGGTTTAGAACAGCTACACGTCCATCTCCAGAAACACCCTTCTCATCTAAAATTGCTGCTGCATCATAGAATGCATTCACCAACTTAGTAGAGTCGTAAGCGTCTTTCTTGTCTGTACTTGTATCTGCACCAACCTTAAGCATACTTCCACCTGGCTCTTCAAAGTTACTCATGGTAACTGGGCTTTGCTGCCTAGCTGCCTTTGTAATTGCTCTGAAGATTCTGCGGTCATAGTTCTCAGCTAGAGCATAACCAATCTTACGAGAGATTTCTCCACGTAAATCGTAGTGAGCAAGAGTCTCGTCTAATTCATAAACGAAAGCACTGGAGATGAGTAGGTCATCAACTGTGATTGTCTTCTCTGCTACTGGAGGAGTCTTCTCGTCGTTACCGAGTATGCTTTGTCCTGGAATATGGAACTCACTTTTTGTACGTCCTGTGTAGATGAACTGCAATGATTTGCCGTTCTTTAAGGTACGTCTAGTTACAAGATCCCTAGCGATTGTATTGTGCTGGAATCCTTTGAACATCTCACCTGAGAATAATTTCAGGTAAAGAGCTCGCCTCTGATCAACGGTTCCAGCATTAGTGAGAGCACCATTATTAGCACCTCCATAAATAGGACCATTAGCAGTGGCTGTTGTGGCTTGTTGTGCCATTTGCCTTAATTATAAAATGTATTGAATGTATAAATCATCATCGCGCGCAAATTAAATTCGAAGTTTTGTGGTCTATCCCACCGTCTAGACGGCTAATAGGTATCCCGCGTACGGGGCTAAAAGCCAAATTAGTCAGAGATCCGACACTGAGGTGTCTCTGACCTGTGGTAGTTAACGTGCATTGTTTCTACCAAAATAAAAAAGGATAGCAGTCCGAAGACTACTACCCATAGTTCATTTACTTTCTTCACAAAGTTGAAAGAGCTTCCTCGATAGAAATATCTTCATCGAACTTTTCTTCTTTCTTCTCTACTTTCTTTTCTGTATTCTGTGGTGAGTAAGCTACAGGGTGTGCTACTCCGAAACCAGTTTTAGATTGTTGAGACATTAGAAAGAAAACTTAGCTCCTAGTTTTGTACCATATGTGTTGTCAGCATCTTCTACTTGTGAGAAAGATACTTCACCATAAAGACCAAGCTTCTCTGTAGCTGATACAGAAGCACCAAGCTTCCCAGAGAAATTAGACTCAGCATCAACGCCATCAGTAGCATTGATTGTTTTACCACCTTGTACATAGTAAGCAAGGTCGCCGATATTATTCTCGTAACCCACGTGTAGATCAGTAGATCTAGACTCATAATCAGAGCCAGTGTAGTTTGCATTAGTTTCTACGTTCACATATGGACCAGCCATTGCAGGTGTAGAAGCGAGGGTAGTCGCTAGGACAAGTGCAAGTTTTTTCATTTAATTAAATAGTTTTAGATTTTGTGTAAGAAATGCCGCGATACTTGTAAGTAACTTTGATAGTCATTGGAAATCTCCAAGTACCTCAGACCCCGTTCCATGTCTAAGGTTTCATGCGTCCCGAAGGATGAACGGAAGTATCGTTAGGCTATTGGTGCGACTTCTTTAGCCGCTAAGTCGAGTGGGAAATTGTGTGCGTTTCTTTCGTGCATCACTTCCATTCCAAGGTCAGCTCTGTTTAATACGTCAGCCCAAGTAGGAATTGTTTTACCACTAGCATCTACTACGGATTGATTGAAATTGAATCCATTGAGGTTAAATGCCATTGTAGAAATTCCCATGGAGGTAAGCCATATGCAAACGACTGGCCAAGTAGCAAGGAAGAAATGAAGACTACGACTATTATTGAAAGAAGCATATTGGAAAATTAATCTTCCGAAGTAGCCATGTGCAGCTACGATGTTATAGGTTTCATCCTCCTGTCCAAACTTATATCCATAGTTCTGCGATACGAGTCCAGTCGTTTCTCTAACAAGTGAGGAAGTAACCAGACTTCCATGCATAGCAGCGAATAAAGCTCCACCGAATACCCCTGCAACGCCGAGCATGTGGAAAGGATGCATGAGGATATTATGTTCTGCCTGAAAGACAAACATAAAATTGAAAGTCCCTGAAATACCAAGAGGCATACCATCACTGAAGCTCCCCTGTCCGAATGGATACACGAGGAAGACAGCAAAGGATGCTGCAACTGGTGCTGAATAAGCTACACATATCCATGGTCTCATTCCTAATCTGTAGCTAAGTTCCCACTGACGTCCCAGGTAAGCTGAGATACCAATAAGAAAGTGGAAGACGACGAGTTGGTAGGGTCCACCGTTGTATAGCCATTCATCGAGATTGGCTGCTTCCCAGATGGGATAGAAGTGTAGTCCGATTGCGTTTGATGACGGGACAATCGCTCCCGATATGATGTTGTTTCCATAGAGTAGAGATCCAGCTACAGGTTCTCTAATTCCATCTATGTCAACTGGTGGTGCAGCTATGAAAGCTATGATAAATGCTGTTGCAGCGGTTAATAGTGCAGGGATCATGAGAACACCAAACCATCCCAAGTAGAGACGGTTGTTTGTGCTCGTAACCCAGTCACAGAAACGCTGCCAGTTGTCAAATGGTTTTGTTAGTGTGGCTGTAGTCATTTATAAAAGGTTAAAAAATACCTGGAATGATTTGTCCAGTAGTTACATATGCGCCGAGGGCTGCCATGACACCTAGCATTGCTAGACGACCATTGAGTTCTTCAGCATCGTGCATGAGGAAGTTTGCTTCTTCTTTGTTCATAATTTCAATAGGTGGTTCTTTGGCGAAAATGTTTTGTTTACCGTATTCGGTTATAACTGTCATTGAATTAAAAGATAGGTGAATGGCGATGATGAACTGTCAGGTCGCCATGACTATCTAGAAATTGATATTTGATCTCTCTAGCTTTTGAAGTATCGCTTCACGATATGCAGGGTCATCGTTATACCTGTCATCTTCCATAGCCTTAATCATTTCTTGCTGACTATTGAAGACGTCAGATGTTGACTTAGGTGCTTTACCTGTAATCATCTGACCATCCTTACCTGCTGAATCTTGATACTTAAGAGCTAATGTTTGTACTGCAAAGTATGCAGCTAAGGGATTACCTAGCTCCATCACATCGTCGTACATACTTACTTCTTGTTCAGATACATTCTGTTGCGCCCAAGACATCATATTGTTGTAGTTCTCTTGACCACCAACTAAACCATGTATCTGTTGTACATCTTGATCTGTGAACTCTTTTGACTCACCCTTCGCTCCTGCTTGACGTTGTTGCATTGCTAACTTTGCAACCTCGATAGGGTTCATCTTGGAAAGACTTTTTAAAGTTTCCTCAGAGATTTTATTGTTACTACCTTCATCCCATAGTTGATCAAGGATATTTGATTCAGATTCTTCTTTAGAATCCTCAGTCTCTTCTACTTTCTCATCTGTGGTTTCGGCTTTCTCTGAATCCGTATCAGATTTTTCGCCTAATTTTCCTTGGAGTTCTAAGTAAGCTTTCTCTAGATCAGCTGCATCTTTATATTTACCAGCTAATAAAGTATCTTCTTTAGCCTCCATCTCTTCTCCAACCTTTAGTGAGTCTTGCTCATCTGGAGTTAAGTTTTCTTCAGTGGTTACTGTCTCAGTACCAGCATCATATGTAAGTGTTTGTTCTTCGCTCATTCTTGTTGAGGTGGTTGTTCTTGTTCAGCTAATGCAGGGTTCTTAGATGGGTCCATCATTGGAGTCTTCATCATTGCAGTTTGATTTTCTGCCTGTTGTTGCTGCATAGCCATTTGTTGTGCTTGCTGCTCTTTAGCTTGTATCTCTTCCATCGACGTTACGAGGTTCAATACATCAATACCTGATGCAGCTGCTAATCGTTTGATTACTTCCTCTGGATTAATAAACTTCTGTACTGCCTCTGGTCCCATTGTTTGTGCAACGATCTGTAGGAACTGACCTAAGCTTTCTCTATCCTGTCCTCTACCTAATGCATTAATACCAGCAACGATTGTTGGCTTGACAATATCTTTTGGTAGACGAGGTATCTTTCCAACCTTTTGGAATTGATTAAGTATTCGATTTAGATATGGAAGTAAGAACTCAGTAGTAAGAAGACTGAATAGTCCACCTAACTGTTGTTCCAATTCCATCTGTGTGAGGCGTACCTCTTCAGCTGTAGTGCGTTCACTTTGTCTAACTTGCATAACTAAGAACGCATCATTAAGACGACGTTCTAGTTGTTGCATCATTTCAAATGCAGTACCAAAGTCTGCACTCTTTCCTACCTGTACGACTCCTATGTCATCAGGTCTACCCTGCACGATTGCACCGTTCCCAGCGTTGGCTAGGGTTTGAGGTTTAGTCGTAGAGCTAGGACTTACTGTGAATACAACTTTCGCTGCAGCTGCTGACCCTTCCACTAAGGCTTGGGACAGTGCTTCTAATGATTTTAAGTCGCCAATAAATTGACCGACTCTACCTCTTCCGTAATCCTCACCATCCACTGTATTAAATCTCAGTGCGATCCAAGGTGTTACATCAACAGGTGATTTCCCGTAGGATTTTTCTAGTATCTTTCCATGTACTTCCTGATGCCAGACGTATCTGTTGTTGTCTCGTTTGATGTGGGTGTAGATATCGCACTCTTCAACATTGTCATCAGATCCATCAACCACTGTGTCGTACTGTTGTAGTACATCCTCTGGTAGTTGATCTTCAATTAGTTTCTTTGCAATTGTTTCCTTCGTGACTATTTCAATCACATTGCCGTTCCCATCTCGTTCTACAACGTAACGATTCAGCGGATATAACTTCAGACCTTCCTTACCCATAAAGACAAGAGCGTTACCTGCTACAACTAAATGTAGAAGTGCTTCGTGTACTACAACACGATCATTGGAAGACGATATAGCCTCCAAGATAGTACGCTCAATCTTTGCAAAAGATAAGTCAAGTTCTGATTTAATCTGTGGACCAAATTCCTGACCAAGTTGACTTTCATCTACCTGTAGCTTGAAGAAGCTGGTTTGTACAGGGAGCATTGACTGCATAAGTTTTGCTGCCAATGTCACCGCACATTTTGCTCCAACACTCTGCCAAGGTGTAGGAAGATGTCTCATCCCCTTGGTGTATTGATCCTGAGTAATTAAATATGGAAGAGTTAATTCCGCTGCTTTTTCTGCTTCGTCTAGAAACTGTGTACGTTCGCCTGATAAATAATCATACCTAGTTTTTGCAGTCATTGTTTTACATACCTAATGTGTTCATCCAAGGAGTGCCTTGACTTAAACGTGATCCAGATCTATTAAAAGAACTCTTGTTCCCTGCGTATGATCTACCACTTCTAGAAC
>Ga0208815_1000277_pt1 | contig 15356 bp, 13 predicted proteins | sample Virmet3438_5245_FD_185733 | JGI IMG/M metagenome (GOLD analysis project Ga0208815, IMG submission 185733) | Marine viral communities from the Southern Atlantic ocean transect to study dissolved organic matter and carbon cycling - metaG... | ecosystem: Environmental > Aquatic > Marine > Oceanic ... | reverse complement strand
AAGGCACATAAACTACAGCTTAGTGAACAAAAATAAAGCAAACAAATCACAAAGCCACCAGCGAGGCGTGACAAGGCAAATAAAACTGCTTATACTTGCGCTCGCTTGTGGTTGTTATGCATAGCAATTTGCAATAAAAAACTGCACAGCACATCTCAAAATGGCCCCATAGCTCAGTTGGTTAGAGCATCCGACTCATAATAAGTTGCGCTGGTCATTTAGAAAGAGATAAAACAGATTAAATACAATAGGTTGCTAGAGAGTAAAAAACAAATCCGAAATCGTGTAAGCCTGTTGTAAGTAAAATAAAAAGTTTTCGGCCCAATAGCTCAGTTGGTTAGAGCATCCGACTCATAATCGGCAGGTCCCCTGTTCAAGTCAGGGTTGGGCCACCATAAAATAAGCCCTCAAGCTACACAGTTTGAGGGCTTTTTTTGGGGGGGTGGATCAAGGTTTATAGAGAGCGCCCAGCCCAACTAAGACCAGTATTATTTTTTTCTTCGATTTTACTGACAAGCTCACTAGCAGAAATTTTCAAAGCTTGCCCTAGTTGTATCAAGCTCTTAATTGTGGGCAGGCGAAGCCCACACTCTACCCTAGAAACAAAAGTTCTATCCAGATTAGCTCTATAGGCTAGTTCTTCTTGTGAAACATCTATCTTTTTTCGGTAACCTCTTATCACCTCACCACACACCAAGACGACATCTCTTGTTTCTGTGTTTGCCATATGGCGAGGTTTGCTCTAATGTAGCCTATAGCCCACGGCCTATAGGCTACAGAAAAGGAAATCAAAAGGCTCTTCTATGAAATCAAAAACAAAAACCTCAAAAAGAAAATCTGTTTTAACTCTTTTATTACTCGCTGTACTTGCATACGTATTTTATCTCGCTGGACAAGGCGACCTTCCAAAGAAGGCTGAATCAAGTTCAACAAAACTATCCGCTTCTGAAACAGTTCGAATTCAGGAAGAAGCAAAAATGAGAGCCCAAGCATCATTTGAAAGTGAAACTATTGTTATTGCCAAAAGAGCAGTTTTAGGTCTGCTGAAAGATCCAGAATCTGCCAAATTTAAAGATGTAAGATTCAATGAAACAGAAAGCGGTGGCGCTGTCGCCTGTGGATTGGTGAACTCCAAGAATAGCTTTGGAGCGTTTTCCGGTTTTCAGCGTTTTATTTCAAATGGTAAAACTACGTTCTTGGAAGAACAGGATAAAAATATTGCGGATACGTGGGCAGAAGTTTGCATACCAAGTAGATAATCACGCATTATCAGTGCTAGCGTTATCCCTTATTTTTAAAGGACAACGCTAGTCATGAAGCATTGCAAGATTTAATGCTTGCCAGTCGTATTCAGATAACTCTCAACCAGCTCTTCATATATTGCTTTGGTATCATTTCTTTCAAGTGCGTCCCACAAAATATCCATAGCAATACGATTACATATATCCGCCAAAACAATGGCATCCAAGCGATATTTCACTTGTTCAACAGGACTCCAGTTTTCTCTTCTCTTTATATTATGATGGTGTAAAAAGCCTCGAAGCTTAACAATGTGATGGACATACTCTTCAAAAGTTAGATGGGCAAACTCATTTTCAAATTGCGTTTGCAGCTCGGTTGGCAAAGTCTTCGAATAACCTTTTTTGAAAAGGGTTTCGTTTGAAGCATTTATTAATAGTGCAGATTCTTTAAACTTCTTTTCAACGTGTTGATTCTTCGTTTTTCCTTCGCTAAATGAAGATTCTAACATTAAGTAAAAGTCGTAAAATGCTTCTATAAACTCTCGATGCTTAAGGTCTAGTTGTCCCCTACGATAAAAGGACAACCTTAAATCGTTCGTTTTTTCTTGAACTGATGCAAAGATGGGACGCATTACTAGATCAGGGGGAATTGCTGGAAGTTTGTCAGTATCTAATTCGGAGTAAGAAAGCTTGAACTTGTTGACAGTTATTAGGCTTTTCTCAAATTCATTCTCTGGGAAGAACTCAATTTCAGGGCTTTCCACTGCAATACCGTCAACTCCCCACAGTCCCCAGTAACTCTCAATGCTGCGCATTATCGGTTCGATTTGCACCCATCTTGGATAATTTAAATGAATAGTTTTTGATGCTGAGTCTGACAGTGTAAATGAATCTAGTTCTTTTTTTGTAAGTGTTATTTGCACAATCACACGCTTTAAAAACTGCTCTTCAATGACAAACTGAAAGACTAAATCGTCGACTTTGCAGCTTAGCAGCTTTTCTACCTTCAAATTTCCATTGATATCGAAACTGTACGTGCATTTCATAACTAATCCTTGTTCTGTTTGTTGTGAGCATGCTAACAGTTCTTTAAATATAGTACAGGCTCACCTGTCTTAACATTCGCTTTAAGGTGAGCTTGCATAAGGGCAGCAAGTAGCTCCCAGTCCACTAGTGACTCTCTAACAGGAAAAAGAGCATAAGGTTTGTTTGCGTCCTTATGCTGCTGATTTTCAAGTGCTGCAATTCGTTGCAGCACTTTTGTTCTAGCACTATGCCGCATTATCTTTACTCGGGAAGTAAATATCAGCAAGCATACATAGCGTCTCAACACGTTGGTTGTGATGTGGATGCCGAACAGCAATAAAACTGGCAATCCCAAGATCTGGTTCCATAAAACTAGCAAGTTCATTTGCAGGTACATCACAGCGAATACAAGTAGCTGGGATATTCTTATCACTGTAATCGAATAACTTTTCTATGTCCTCTGCAACTACCAACTTAAACTCACCCTGCCCTGTTTGAAGAAATAGGCAACGCACTGTGCGCAGATGCTTATCGTGTGGCCAAAACATTTGACCACAATCATCATAAAACTTAGTCAGCCGAAAGCAGTCCTCTGGTGCATATCTGTATAAGAGAGGTGCAAACTCTTTCATATGATTTGTAGGGATGATGAAACGTTCTTCTATATTTATCTTAGGCATTGGCATTCCCCTCCAAAGCAGCTAAGCGGTCCTCAATATCTTCAAGGTGGCGGATTTCACCAAGCGCCCCAATTATCTGAATTATTCGCTGCACACTGTCAGGTGACAATCCCCCCTTTGAGGTTGCCGCTAACACTTGCTCCGTTTGTTCAGCAAGAGAAGCAGCGGTATCGAGCTCGAACTCAACCTTTTCGCTCTGCGCTGCTAATGTGGGTAATACCCGCGAAATAATTAATTGTGCAGATTGAACATTACACCGCCCATAGTGGTAACAAACTCAGCCCAATTACCTTCATAGTCTGTATCAGTATCTAGCTACCACCATCTATATTCTTACCTACGTATTTGGCAATGTCTTGGAGCAGAACAGTATTATTAGTCAATATCGACGTAGGTAATTCACTTCTGAACTGCCCCATCTTCTTCCATAGCGGAATATGCTTACATATCTATTACGTGCCTTTGATTCGTATCGACGGTAAACGGAGTCAGAAATATTTGCATCAAAACGTTTAAGTAAATGACCTTAATGTACAAGTCAACGCTGTTCCTTTGCCTAGTTTTTAAGTAATCAACTATTTGTTACCTTCTAGTTTTTATTTATCTATTACTGAACGTTACTGTACGTATATAAATATCAGCGGTATCGGTTGCAAACCTCAAGATGACTGAAGACGAAAAGCGTATTGAACAAGAAGCGATTAAGTTTGCTAAGAAGAACCGTACTGCCATTGCAAACGAGCTAACTGACAGAAAAAGATTCCCTCCTGAAGATGAGCCTGTAGCGGTCTTTATGGCCGGCTCCCCTGGCGCGGGGAAAACCGAAACCTCCAGAGAGTTTCTGCAAGAAGTTGAGGCTACTAATGTTATTCGATTAGATCCCGACGAATTGCGCCACTATTTCGAACAATATACGGGAGACAATTCATTCCTATTTCAAAGAGCTGTCTCCTCTATTGTAGAACGAACTCTGGACAATGCGTTTAAGCGTAAGCAATCATTTTTACTTGATGGAACGCTATCAAATTACGCTATAGCAGAGAAAAACATTAAACGGGCTATTGATCGAGGTCGCGCAGTTCTCGTATTGTTCGTATACCAATCACCAGAGTTAGCATGGAAGTTTGTTCAATCTAGAGAGCGAGTCGAAGGTCGACGGATTAACCCTGAAATATTTGTAGAGCAATTTTTAGAATCTCAAGCGGTAGTACGGAAACTAAAGCAACAATTTGGTGGTCAGATAAAAATAGATCTACTGTTAAAGGACAACGAGGGGGGCACTCGCATGTACCACGCCAACATTCAGGCTGTAGAAAATCATGTTAAGCATAAATTTACTCGCGAGACGCTTACTACCCTGATACAATCGCTGCCCGCTCATTAATTGGGCAATAAAATGGGAGAATAATGATGTTTGCCAGATTAAAAAACGGCCAGACAACAAAGTACAACTCCAGCCTGTCTGAGTTCGTTCGCAACGCCGACTCGTCTAAAAAGAAAAAGGTATACAGCCGTGTTATTGATAGAGCTGTAGAATCTCAGAATTCAGTTGTGAAGCAGGCTGAGCTACTACAAACTCGCTAATATTCGAGGGAGTCAGAAACTCCCTCTATTGTTTTATCTCTTTTATGCTATTAAAGCTGTCCCCTGTTCAAGTCAGGGTGGGCCACCATTTTTCCTAGAATTACCAGTCACCACTCGCTTATATCATCACGTTATCAGTTTTATCAAACTTAAAAAAAGCGTCTTTATTAAAACTGTAACACCAAATCTGTAGCCTAACTGCACTGTCTCTTTACCCATAGTTTGGTTCCCCTTAGATGAAGCACACCATGTCACGCCATACGTTTTATTCGCTGACGGTAACCTTCACCATTTTGTCTATTCTTGGCCAACTCTCTACCAGCATTTATAGCCCCTTCTTTTTTGACTTGGCTGCTATATACGACAGCTATGTGGGAATATTTGAAAAAAGCGTGGCCGTGTTTCTTATCGCGTTCTCACTTTCGCAGTTAGTGTCTGGTGTCGCCTGCGACTACCTAAACAAACAAAAGTTTCTACTGTATGGAGTCTTTGTATTCATCGCCGGTACGCTTACGGTGGCACTTGCCACCGAAGAAAATACCTTTCTTTTAGGAAGAGTCATTCAAGGCTTAGGCGGTGGGGTTGGCGTTTCAGTATCGCGCGGACTATCACGTCAGATATTTAGCGAAAAGCAGCTGAATGTTTCACTTTCATTTATCAACATTGCATTCGCTATCGCGCCAGCAATAGCGCCACTAGTAGGTACACTAATAGGCGAGTCCTTCGGCGTTTCATCTATCTTTTATTTTGTACTAGTAATGGGAGTATTCGCCTTACTTTTACTGCTTTCAATTTCCACCACCCTCAAACAGTATACGCCGACAATATCAGAGAACGTCTTTAGCGATACTTTAGCGCTTATTAAAACCACAATGATGAAAATCGTCTCAGTGGGTATGGCCAGCGGACTACTTTATGGCATTGTGTTTAGCTTCATTACCATCTCGCCGTCAATGATAATGCAGCAATTCGGACTCACGAAAACGATGTTCTCGATATATTCGCTTCTAGCTACGCTGTCTTTTGTGATGGGAAGCATAATCAATATTCGACTAGCCTCTGTTTCACCATTGTTTAAATTCAAGTATTCAAGCTTGTTTATCGCTGTGCTTTCAGTGCTTTTTTGGTTACTTATTTCCCCCTTCGCAATAAAAGGGTTAGTGGGTATTTTGACTTATTCCTATGTCACCTTCTTTTTTATTGGCATCGCAATGCCCTGCAGCGTAACTATCATGCTTGGCTACTCTGATAAATCCGCAGGCTTTTTAGCGGCACTAACCGGCTTTTTTCACCTAACAGGGGCAGCAATAGGCGCTTACGCGGTGACCTTAATTACCCTAGAACCTATCATTTCTTTTTGTTTGTCTTCTTGCGGCTTAAGCGTTGCAAGTATCCTCATCTGTACAACACTGAAGAGGAATTAACTAAGCTCTTGTACGGCAATGCCGTTGTAATGATAAAACGTACACCATTTAAGGTGTTTAATAGTGAAAATCGAGTCGTGTTGCCCATTTGATTTCTAAAATCCATCCCCATAATGATGAGGCTCCCGAAGTGGTTGAGGGTAATTATTGTTAAAAGGATATTAGAGCGTGTTGACCTTTGCTGTACATATTCGAGTCAATTCACATTGGTAGCCACATAATCGCAAAAGCCAGTGCCACCAAACTATGGTAGTTTCTGGCTATCTTATCATATCGAGTCGCTACGGCTCGAAACCTCTTAATTTTCAAAAAGGCATTTTCGACTAAATGGCGATAGCGATACATCGCCAATCAATATCATCATTACCCGTTTTACTGTTGGTTTTTCTTGGGATGACATGGTTAGCGTTACGACTGCTCACTAAGTCTCGAAAAGCTTGACTGCCGTAGCCTTTGTCTGCAACAACTACTTCAGAATCAGGTGAAGACTCAACCAGAGATTACAAATGATAGAATGATCTACATATTGGGTACCGCGAATTCAACCCCGAAATATATACTAGAACTCAAGTCATGCTGCCGACGGTGCTTTTAAACCTTTTAAGCGCTATAAGATAAAACGCACAGCCAATAGCTAAAAGCGCTAACAACTGAGGATAAACAACACTAATGCCTGCTCCTCTATACAACACGCCCTGGGAAGCCTCCACGAAATGGGTATTGGGCATTAGCAGCATTGCGCTTTGAATGAACCCAGGCATGCTTTCTCTTGGTGTTACCCCTCCAGATAGCAACTGTAGGGGCAGTAAAACTAAGATAAGTAACAATCCGAACTGTGGCATAGATCGCGCAATGGTAGCCATGAAAATACCCATACTCGAAACGGCAAATAATTGTAGAGCAACAGCCACCATGAAAAGCCATATTTCGCCATTAATGGGGACGGATAGTACCCACTGAATAATAAAATAAACAGAAAACAAAGTAGTAACCCAAACCACTACTCCCGAGGCTAATATTTTAGACAGCATAATTTCACTGTCTGAAACTGGCATAGCCAGCAGGTGCTCTATAGTGCCTCGCTCTTTTTCTCTAATAAGCGCAGCCCCAGACAAAATTATGGCGATCATTGTTACCGCATTAATGAGCTCCATCACAGAACCAAACCAAAAACCTTCTAGCGCTGGATTAAATCGGGCTCGCATGATCAAATCGACAGGGTAATCGATGTCGGATTTATAACCCTGTAAATAAGTGTTCACTTCACTGGTGATTATTTCTGTGATGTAACCATTACCAGTAAACGCCTGGCTAATACGTGTTGCATCAACGTTTACCTGAACATCGGGCTGCAGCCCGGCCAAAATATCTTTTTCAAATTCAGGGGGAATGGTCACAACAAAGGTGTACTTACCCGTGTCTAAATACGTGTCGGCCTCATTACTTTCAATAATATCTGGCGTTAAAAAATAAGGGGGGTAAAAGGCATCTATTATACGCTTAGACATCTGCGAATTGTCGTGATCGACAAAGGCAATGGGCGCGTTGTGCAAAGATTCAGGTACCGCAGTGGCCGCCGTGTATATGTTTACCGTAAACACATAAAAAATAAGAATAAGCATGGCTGGGTCGCGCCATAAGCTCCAAAGTTCTTTTACACCTAGCTGGCCTACATTTTTAATATCCACGGTTCAGCGCTCCTGCTTGCGTAACAAAACAGTGGCAAGCCACAGTGTAATTGGTATAGAAATAGCTATGGCAAACACAGCAAAATCAAGGGTTTCAAAACCTAAACCTTTGCTAAATATTCCCCTGCTAGCAGTTAAAAAATAACTAATAGGGTGAAGCTCTCCTATTACGCGCCCCGCCCCTTCTAATGCAGAAACCGGTGTTATCATGCCCGCAAACTGTATGGCAGGTACCATAGTGCCAATAGTAGTAAGCAAAATAGCGGCAATTTGACTATTAGTAAAAACCGATGCCAACAAACCAAAGCTAGTGGAAAAAGTAACGAATAACAACGTTATAAGGCATAGCACTATCACATCCCCCTTCAGTGGGATATTGAATAGCCACACCGCCATTGCAACCAACAGCAAGAAGCTAACAAACGAGGTAGCGATATAAGGAAGTTGCTTACCCAACAAAAACTCTATGCGTGTAACTGGCGTAACATATAAGTTGATTATCGAACCCAGCTCTTTTTCGCGCACCACCGCCAACGACGTTAAAAGCGCAGGTATCATCAACAGCAACATGGGCATTACCGCAGGTACAATGGCCACCAAGCTGCGAACATCTGGGTTATACAAATAGCGTGACTCAACATTAATACTACTGGTCGACTGCACTTGGCTAGCTTGTGAGGCTTGCTGCAAAAGCCATTTCAGGTGAATACCTGTTACATAGCCCTGTATAGTTTCGGCTCTTGAAGGCATAGCCCCATCAATCCATGCCCCTATTTCCACTTGTTCGCCTTTATGCAGTTTTTGGCTAAATTCGGGAGGAATTTCCACAGCCAATGAAAGTTCTCCGCTTTTCATTCGCCTGTCCATATCGGCATAACTGGTAATAACTGGCTGTTCATTGAAATAGCGCGAACCCGATAACGCATTGCGATAGTTAAGACTAGTGGAAGTTTGATCGCGGTCGAATACCGCATAGCTTAAGTCATCGACATCCATAGTGATGCCATAGCCAATAACTACCATTAACACCATGCTGCCTAAGAACGACATGGTTAAGCGAATGGGATCGCGGATAAGCTCAAGGGTTTCACGCGAGGCGTAGCTTAACAATCGCCGTAAGCCTTTTGCTCGTTTATTCGGTGGCGTGGCTTTATCTGCGCTAACACCTTCTGGTGCGCTTTGCTCTGTGTTTTGTGTTTGGTTCTCAGGCGTTTGCGCCTCAACTAAATAATCGATAAACGCTTGCTCTAACGTATCTGCAGATTTAGACGCTTTTATGGCCTGCGGTGTATCGGTTACCAGCACTTCGCCTGCATGCATTAGGGAAATTCTATCGCAGCGTACTGCCTCGTTCATAAAGTGCGTAGAGATAAAAATGGTTACGCCGTCTTTTCGCGCCAGAGAAATAAGTAACTGCCAAAAGTTATCTCGGGCAACTGGATCGACACCAGAAGTGGGTTCATCGAGTATTAACACTTCAGGTCTATGCACCATGGCCACAGCCAAAGACAGACGCTGGCGAATACCCAAAGGAAGGTCGTTGGGCAAGCTGTGTTGGTGATGACTTAATGCAAAGCGGTTAAGCATTTCGTCAACGCGGGAATTTAATACGCTGCTTGCTACTTTGAAGAGTTTGGCATGAAGCGTAAGGTTTTGCCGAACGGTTAATTCGGTATACAAAGAAAAGCTTTGCGACATATAACCTACGCGGTAGCGGGTGTTAATATCGTTAGCAACAAGAGGGCTGCCCAGCAACCATGCCTCGCCAGAGGTTTGCGGCAGCAGGCCAGTAAGCATTTTCATGGTGGTAGACTTACCACAGCCGTTCGACCCTAAAAACCCGAAAATCTCTCCTTTACCAATCGTGAAGCTAACGTTATTTACTGCCGTAAAATCGCCGAACTTCATAGTAAGGTTTTTAGCTTCAATCGCGGTTTGCATATGCTCACTAGCCTTATAAGGCTGCACAACTACGCTGCGATGTTCATGCTTTGCGTCTGCCGGCAAAAGCGCAATAAATGCCGCTTCTAAATTACTGGTTTGTGTTTCACTAAGCAGTGACCTCGGTGAGCCGCTCGCCAGTATCTCACCTGCATTTAACGCTATTAGATGATCGAACTGTTGGGCTTCATCCATATAGGCAGTCGCTACCAATACGGTAATATTTGGCTGTGTTTTCCGTATATCTTTAATAAGTGACCAAAATTGACTTCGGGCAAGGGGGTCTACCCCTGTAGTGGGTTCATCTAAAATAAGCAAGCGGGGATCGTGTATTAGGGCACAGCATAACCCCAGTTTTTGCTTCATACCACCCGACAACTTGCCAGCTGGGCGCGATAAAAATGGATAAAGTCCGGTTCGTTTGGTAAGGATATCTATTCGTGCACGACGCTGAGCACGATTGTGCCCAAAAAGTTTGGCAAAAAACTGTAAGTTTTCTTCTACAGACAGCGTGGGATATAAGTTTTTGCCTAAGCCTTGTGGCATGTATGCAATATCAGAACATATCGCGGCGCGGTGTTTTTCATCACGCATATCGCCACCAAGAACCTGCAACTGCCCCTTTTGCATAACTCGCTCACCAGCTATAAGCGACAGCAACGTAGATTTGCCCACTCCATCAGGGCCAATTACGCCTACCGTTAGGCCCGCTGGAATAGAAAGCGCAAGATTGTGAATAGCTGTGGTGCTTTTGTAGCGAACCATTAGCGAATTGCATTCAATAATGTTGCCCATTAGTCGACAAGCTCAGGTAGGTCGCTAGGCCATTCAGCGGTATCGTTTAGCTTAACCCATACTTCACCCGGCAACCCTGTTTTCACTTTTTCAATGTGCTGCTTTAATAAGTTTTCAGGAATTTGCGCTTTAACCCTGAACATAAGTTTTTCTCGCTCACTTTGGGTTTCAACCGACTTAGGAGTAAATTGCGCTACGTCGGCAACGTAAGAAATGGTGGCCGGAATAGCGATGTCGGGCGCGGCATCTAGCACAATAAGGGCTTCGCCGCCCATAGTAAGCTTGCCCACCTGCGAGGCAGGCAAAAAGAATGTCATGTATACGTTTGTTAGGTCGACCAAACTAAGTACACGCCCACCTGCACCAACAACTTCGCCAGGCTCTACTACGCGGTATTGAATACGCCCATTACGAGGTGCTTTTAACACCATATCGTTAATTTCAGATTGGATTTGCGCAATAGTGGCATTGGCAGCGCTGACCGCTGCTTGTGCCGAGTAGTATTGCGCGCGTGAAGCTTCAATGGTGGCGTCAGCCGCTGTCAAACGAGCCTTAGCTGCATTTACCGCCGCCTTTGCGCTTTCAACATTGGTAAGGTTATCTTCTGCTAATTGTTTAGACACTGCGCCCGTTTTTGCCAATTCATTAGTACGGGCAGCATGAGCTTCAGCTGCTTTTAGCTCGGCTTTAGTTTGCAGCAGCGCGGCTTCAAGCGCTGACTTTTCACTTTGGCGCTGTGCAACAGCCATATTTGCAGCTTCTACCGCACTTTTGGCTTGCTGGTGCTGTGCCTTGGCCTGCTGAAGCTGGCTATTAATGGTGGTGGTATCAAGTTTGGCGACCACATCGCCCGCCGTTACTCTGTCACCTTCGCTGACATAAATCTCTTCTACACGCCCTGCTACTTTTGCAGAAATGCCAATTTCAGTAGCTTCAATGCGGCCATTCCCTGACACCACATCGACATTTTCAGGGCCACTGAAAACAGTACTAAAAACCACAATTAAAAACACAACGAACATAATGGATAGAATAAACGGCGTTTTTTTCACAGTGACGCTCCCTGTGGTTTATCAATAAAGGTGAAAAGTGGCGAAAGCGCCAAGGTTAATAGCTAATGTATACTGGGTGGTGTACTTTAAGCTTTGCGCTGGATCAAAGTTCTGGTAGGTTGACTATTTTGCCTATTGGCGTGTATGTCAATACTACCAGCGAACATGCGTTTACTGCCTTTGTGACCAGATTGCGCACCGCGCTTTCGACCCGAAGCCTTTGCAGCCGGTTAAAAGGAGGACATACCTGTACCATTAGAAAAGGAGGGACGTGAGGAATTACGACTGGTCTTATTCAGTCGGGTTTCGAGGTCGTTAGCTGGCCCGCCTACGCCCCGATTGGCTCGTTAGCCTCAGCTAGGGTCGTTACGACGGGTAGCTTTGATGTTTATTTCTAGCTTGAGATAAAGTCACTTTGGCAGGCTGCCGGGAGCAATTAATAGGAACCGCTAGATCATTGAAAAAATATAATTAACTGTTATTAGGGCCCTAGCTAACGGTTGCCTTTCAGGTAGTGCTATCAAATATCGCTAACATTTTTCATCTTATAATGCAAACCATTCTCATTAGCGTTGACATAATCTTTACAAAAGTTATTATGTACGCCGATTTAAAACACTAATATAAAACACACTCACAAAGGGACATCTCAATGAGAATGCGCCATTCAACTCTAGCCATCGCCGTTAATATAGGCATGGTATCTATGGTTTCTGCCAATGCAATTCCAGACTCCGATAACATCGAACACGTAGTTGTGACAGCCACTGGATACGAACAAAAATTGACTCAGGCTCCTGCCAGTATTTCAGTGATTACAGCAGAAGACCTCAAAGCGCGTTCGTTTACTTCTCTTTTGGACGCGGTGCAATTTCAGGAAGGGATTGATATAGGTACAACGCGAGACAAAACAGGGCAAGGCAGCGTCAGTATGCGTGGCCTAACGGGTGAATATACCCTGCTACTCATAGATGGTCGTCGCCAAAATAACCATGGTGACATTTACCCCAACAACTTCGGTGGTAACGCCTTTAATCACATGCCGCCACTGGATACCATTGAGCGAATCGAAGTCATTCGCGGGCCAGCTTCTACTTTGTATGGCGCTGACGCTCTCGGCGGTGTTATCAATGTCATTACCAAAAAACATCGCAGCGAATGGGGCGGTAATATTACCTTCGGGCGCAGCCTGCAAACTAACAACGACTTCGGCAACGACATCACCACTGACTTTTCGGTAACAGGCCCGCTGATTGATAACGTATTGAGCTTGGGCATTCGTGGAAGTTTATACGAACAACAAGCGTCAACACCACAGTTGGCACCAGCGATTGATCCCAATGGTGTAGAGCACATACGATCGCTGGGCTTTGGCGGTGGCGGCCGCACCGTTGACAATAACAGCGAACACTATGGATTCAGCTTAAACTATACCGCAGCAGAAGGTCATGAATTTGGCTTCGACTACGACAACTCACACCAAGAGTATGACAATACGCCAGAATTCAACCTTGAAACTGGCGAAATCATTTACCCACTGGGTACTCGCGATAGCATTGAAAGTATCTGGCAGAGTCGTCGAGGCCAAGTGAATCCACGTGCTGGCTATGCGGCTGAACAAGAGTTTGACCGTGAATGGTGGGCCTTAACTTATGATGGAAAATGGGACTTTGGTACCCTTGCCGCCTCACTGTCTTTTGTCGACACCCAAAACAATGGACGTACTTTGCCGCTTAGCGTGTCAGAACGTCAATTGCTGCAACAAATGTACGATGGTACAGGCGATTATGAGGGCATAACTGAAGAGGCGCGTCGCGACCTCGCTGAAGATACTTTCTTACCTCGCCCTGCTCGCCCACTCGAAAGTCAACAATATACGTTTGATTTGCGTTTAGATATCCCTATTCAGGACGTTGTGGGCGATCACAACTTGGTATTGGGTACACAAGTTATTGACGGTGAGTTAAAAGACGGTGTGTTCGGTCTGGAGTCTGGCTCGCCTGGCGCAGTGCAGGAACAAAAGATGTACTCATTGTTCCTTGAAGATAACTGGAGTTTCATCGACGATATGACAGTGACCGCTGGTTTCCGTTATGACAATCACGATGTATTCGGTAGCCAGACTTCCCCTCGTATCTACGCGGTTTACAATATCTCAGATTATTGGACAGTGAAAGGCGGTGTTAGTACGGGTTATAAAACACCAGAAACTACCGATTTATACGATGGCATTACCGGTTTCGGTGGTCAAGGTACCAGCCCATTTGCAGGTAACCCTGAGCTCACGCCTGAAACGAGTGTTAACTCAGAGATCGCGCTGTATTGGAGTCGCGATGCCCACAGTTTCAATATTACCTACTTCAAAACTGATTTTGACGACAAGATCGCACGTGGTGATACGGTACAAAGTTGTGCGACAACCGGTGGCGTTCGCCCTTGCGTAAACTTAGGGGAATATGATGAGTTGGGTTATGACACCTATAGCCAAAACATCAATATCGACAAAGTAGAACTGCAAGGTGTGGAAATTGCGGGCCGGTATGGCATTACTGAAGATTGGTCGCTGTATGCCAACTATACGTGGACTGACAGCGAGCAAAAGAGCGGCTCTCAAATTGGCCTACCACTTACCAATACCGCAGAGCACATGGCCAATGCCAACCTTACTTGGGATATTAACGCCGACTTGAATGTTTATCTGCAAGCAGAGGTTCGTTCAGATAGATACCGTGGCTACGACTCTACGTTAGATCGCGAGCTCTATTTTAAAAGTTACACCATGCTGCATTTAGGTGCTCGCTGGCAACTCAATGAATACGTAGTCGTAAATTTACGAGTAAACAACTTACTCGATAGAGACTTTACCACTTACTCTGTGACCTATGACGATCTCAATGGCGATGGCCAATTTGAATATCTCACAGGCCGAGGCGTGACCAGTGAAGTGAACTTTACTGACGACTATAACGTTAAGGACAAGGCCAGAAACTTTTGGGCTGGTGTGACGGTGAGTTTTTAATTGATTGAATTAACAAAGCTTGCCAAAAGCGGTCGTGGAAAACACGGCCGCTTTTTCATTTTACGCCGGCTATTCAACAGCCTCTTGAGCAGCGTTTAATGGTGCTTTACGACGACGAGATTGCCCCAGCACCACACCAGACAAAATCAAACCACACGCCATCAACTGACTACTTGTCAGGCTCTCATCCAGCAACCAAAAAGCAAATCCAATGGTATAAACAGGAATGAGATTGCTAAAAATAGTCGCCTTGGTCAGGTCCATTTTGGTAATCGCGATGTTGTATAGCAATGCCGTTGTAATGATAAAACATACAACACTTGAGGTGTCGAATAGTCAAAATCGAGTCGTGTTGCCCATTTGATTTCTAAAATCCATCCCCATAATGATGAGGCTCCCGAAGTGGTTGGGAGTAAATATTGTTAAAAGGATATTAGAAACAATGAAACGTACTATTCTCGCCAGTATCTTTGGCGCGCTTTCTTTAAATACTTTCGCAGCTTCGCCTTCATATGACTTTGTTAAAGCTGGATACGTACAAGCAGACATTGAAGACGCAGGCGACTTCGAGCCTAGCGGTTTTCAAATTCAAGGCTTCAAATCACTTAACGAAAATGTATACCTGACAGGTCGTTATGGTCAGTTAGGTGAAGATGTATCTGGTGTTGATATTGATTTGGACTACGCGTCTGCAGGTGTCGGTTATAGATATGGTCTAACTCAGAATACGGACTTTTTTGGTGAAGTTACTTACGAATATGTAAATCTCGATATCGAACTAGACTCTATTTCGGGTGAAGACGACAATGGCTATGGCATTACTGCCGGTATTCGTTCAATGCTGTCAGAGCAATTTGAGCTTCGCGGTGCTATCCGCTATATCGACATTGAAGACGACGAAACAGC
>Ga0208815_1000269_pt1 | contig 15650 bp, 11 predicted proteins | sample Virmet3438_5245_FD_185733 | JGI IMG/M metagenome (GOLD analysis project Ga0208815, IMG submission 185733) | Marine viral communities from the Southern Atlantic ocean transect to study dissolved organic matter and carbon cycling - metaG... | ecosystem: Environmental > Aquatic > Marine > Oceanic ... | reverse complement strand
GACCGATACCGAATATCAGACGCTGATGGACAGGATGGAACAGTTCAAGGAAGCCTATGCAACAGGTGAAGCCGCCACTTTAGCGAATATGCTCCCACCCGGATATCTTGAACAAGGTGCCGCGCGGGTAGAGCGGCAGCCAGAATGGGTGCGAGGTCGCTATCGTACCAGCGCGGAACAGTTGTTCAAGGATATCCAGGTGAAGCGCGTTCACTTCTACCCAAACATAGCGCGTTCCGGAGCGGGCCGTGGAGAGCTCGTACTGGCGCAAATCGAGACGCACATCGATTTTAACTCAGGCAAAGGGGATCGCATCATGCGATATCCGGTCATCGCGATCTGGGACGATGCCGAATGGTGGGTGCTGCACCTGACCAGCAGACCCATGCGCGAGGTGCTTCTGGAAGCTTATCCCGACATTCAGGGGCTGAACGACCGCCCCCTCCACACGGTCAACTAAGCCATTGTTTTGCGCGGAGCAAAAAAGGTTAGCAACCTGCACAGATCCGCGTGTGTATCGACGTGGATTAACCAGACCTGCGGACGCCGAGCTGCGGGAAAGGCTGAAGGAGCTTTCCAGCGAACGGCGTCGCTTCGGCTATAGAAGGCTGCATCTTCTTCTTGGCCGCGAAGGCTGGAAGGTGAACTGGAAGAAGCTCTACCGGATCTACCGGGAAGAGGGCCTGAGCGTGCGCAAGCGTGGCGGTCGCAAGCGCGCGATCGGAACGAGGGTGCCGTTGGCGATCCCACAAAGGCCGAACCAAAGATAGTCGCTGGACTTCGTGTCTGACAGCCTCTCGAACGGGCGCCGTTTCCGGGTGCTGTGTGTCATCGACGACTTCAGCCGGGAATGCTTGGCGACGGTCGTGGACACTTCGCTGTCGGGACAGCGCGTTGCCCGTGAACTCGACAACATCGCCCGGGTGCGCGGCAATCCCTGCATGGTGGTCAGCGACAACGGAACGGAGCTGACATCGAATGCCATCCTGAAATGGCAGGAGGAGCGCAAGGTCGAGTGGCATTACATCGCGCCTAGGAAGCCAATGCAGAACGGCTTCGTCGAGAGCTTCAATGGCCGCCTGCGCGACGAGTGCCTCAACGAACACCTGTTCGCCAACCTGCGCCATGCCAGGGGGCTGATCTTAGCCTGACGCGAAGACTACAACCATCACCGCCCCAACACAAGCCTCGACGGACTCACCCCGTGGGAGTATCACCAACGGTCAGTAGAGGACCAAACCCTGAACAGAGCGAACTAAAAAACGCGGACTCTACGGGGAGCAGTTCAAGCGGCGCACCGCTTCCAGTGAATATACGAACGTCGAACTTCTAATTGCATAGGTTGCACTACCGCTGCGCACCTACGCAACCAGAAAGCCCTTTTTCTATGTGAAGCTAGGGGCGATTAAAATGCGACCTTCAAATTCGCGCGAACCCCGTGGTCGGCGTAGTCATCAGAAAGACGGCCTGAATAACTAAATTTGAAGGTGGCATTAGGGGATACTTCCATACCCAGACCCGCTTCTATGAGCAGTTCATTTTCCGCGATCGGCATGCCTTCTATGTTCATTGCATTCCCCTGCAACCATGCAGTTTGAGATGGGTTTATATCGCCGAATGCATGACGCCAACCCAACATACCAGTCGCTAGTAAGGACTCTGATCCGAAGGCGACCTTCGTTTGACCACGAAGACCTAGAGTTGCGTAGGATGTCTCGGCCGAGATCGCTGCGACGGTCAATGCACCATTGCCACCGGTTTCGCTGAACCCATCGCTGTCATAACTTACATGCGCCAGACCAAAGAATGGCTGTAGCTGGCCGCGTTCCAGTTGATATTCGTAGCTCGCCTCGGCAAAGATGGAGTAGCTGTGCGCGTCATAGCGGCCAAGGGCGGTACCCATGCCAACACTTCCCAAAGAACGAGAGGTGTCTACATCGTGCCAACTCGCCAGTATGCCGCCGCCGAACCGAAGATCTCCGCCAGTTGTACCGAAATAGAGCCCCAGCGTTGCGCTATCAGCATCAGATCGGGCTTCTACATCATTTCGAGTTGAGGTGTTTGAGTAGCCCGCCATCAAGCCCACCTGCACCCCGTTTGCCATTTCTCGGTCATAGCCCACGGCTAATCCGCCAAAATCTCGCCGCGTCCCGACTGCATTGCCATTTCCGTCGAAGTCCGACCACGAGCCAACCCCTTGCATCCAGACATTCCCTGCTGGGTGCGCGGTGTTGTTCATAAAGTGCATTGCATTGCGGCTCACACTTTCTGAACGATGTGTCTCTTGTTGCTGGCGCAAACGAGACATCAATAAGCTCCTGAGCACTTCGGTGTCGTGAACGATTGCTGAGGCGTTGGAACCATGGATTTCGCCCGCCAGTTGATTGTAGGCCTGACGTGCTGTCTCTTCCGACATGCCAAGGATCTGCTGTACCAGTGGGTCACTCAACTCAAGGCCTGCCAATGCTTGCCCCAAATTTTTCTGATTTTGACTTAGCGCGATATCTGAAAAGTTGATGTCATTGCGATCAAGTCCGAGCCAAACTTCGTCGTTTTCATAACTTAGACTTGCATCCAAAAAAGCTAGCTCTGTTTGGACATCATCAAACTCACCAAAAACGCCGCTGGTCGACTCTGCTATCTTGTAACGTGCCGTTGGATCGAACTCAGCTGCGCTTTCCTGATGCACAACCGTACCGCCGTTCAGGAGCAGAAAACCGTCAACCGAAAGGAGATCATTCCCGGTCGGATCAGCATTCACCAGGAAATACGACCCTACAGCAAAATCTGCATCCCCCTCCACGGCAATTGTCCCGCTCAAAGCAACCTCTCCGCCGCTGGTGACATTCAATCTGCCCACAGTGCCTGCGCCACCAAAGCGCGAATTGGCGAATACGTTGACGTCACCGCCAAGCGCGTTGGTAATTCTGAGGTGTCCACCATTCACATTGGTGGTGCCGGAAAAGTTGCTGTTGTCACCGGTTAGAGTGGTATCACCTGCCAGATGCGACAGAGTGCCATTATTCACGATTGCTGCATCAAACTGGTAATCGGCAGTGTTGTGATTGAAGACCAGCTCCCCAGTACCCGCCCCAAAAAGCACTTTGTCCAACGCGACGTGGCCCGCCGCTGCCGCGTCAGAACCACGAGCGGCACCAATGTTGACGATCCCAGTAGACGTGACCGCATTAGCAATTACCAGGTTCGCGGTGGCCGCACTGGTTGCCTCCAGCGTTGCGCCATCAGAAAACGTGGCTATCCCATTGCCGTTATAACCAACCATTAGGTAATCTCTAACGCCGATGCGGCTCTCTGAACCACGCGCATCCAGTGTACCGGTCACACCATCGTCCCAAGCCACTAGGATTTGTGCCCCTTGCAAGCGCCCGCCGTCGGAGATCGTCGCGCTACCCGAACCTGAATTGCCAATCGACACATAATTGGTGGTAGCTACTGAGCTGTCTGCGCCTTCGATCGTGAGTTCACCTGTTGCGCCAACGTCAGAGGCCAATATAAGCCTTCCGGTCGATGAGAGTGAGCCGCCATTCGATACACTGACAGATCCGTCTCCAGCACCACCGACATTCAGCGTTCCGCTTGAAAGTGTCCAGTTGGAACCGTTTCCACTAATTTCGAGCGCACCTGTTGCGCCAGAATATCGTCCAAACGTGACTGCTCCGCTGGTTACACTCGCTCCATTTGAAACGGTTGCTGCAGCCTCACCGTCTCCACCGATCGTCACTCCTGATAGCTGCGCAGACGTATCTTCTCCGTTGATGGTCAACCGGCTGCTTGAACCTTCAAACGTACTTAACGACAGAGAAGAATTGACGGTCAATGTTGCGCCATCTTCTACTTCCAGAAGACCTTCCCCATACAATCCCAAGTTCAGAAAATTCGTTGAAAACTGCGAACCAGTTCCCGTTAAACGCAACGTGCCCGACTGCTCTGACAGCCGATTTGCGGGAGCATTATTGATACTGTTGTTGCCAATGGTTGCAGACCCTACCGTCAGAACTCCACCGTTGCGCACCTCAAGATCACTTCCATCGAGCGACCCCACGAGCAGACCAGATATCGTGCTACTATCTCCATCGAGAACAGGAGCATTATCCCCAGAATTGGTCGCGATCACAGCACTTGATGAGCCGGATGGAGTTCCTGCGCTCCAATTTCCAGGATCATTCCAGTTTGATCCGCTGACCCCAGTCCAATGCACAGCTTGCGCGAAGGCAGCTTCAGCTAGAAGACTGGCTACGACCGTTGCAACGGCCAAGTTTACAGTGTTGATGTACGATTTTCGAATGTATGAACCAGCTAAATGTGACATTGACTAAAATCTCCCCCGTATAAAATGTCATGTTTCCTGATTTCAAAAGTCATGATTTGAAATTCCGAATCCTGACATGATATTTCAATAATTAAAAAGTGCGATTGATCGGTCGTGATTAGAGATTGCGCCTCAGCAATCAGCTTGCATAAAGAATGATGTAATGCAAGCGCGCTGATGAGTAGCGATGGCGTTGCTTTTATTTGACTTTCCACCAACCTCTCACCATAAAGCCGATCTCGGTTCGAATATTTTTCAAAGAGCTGAAAGAGTAGATGCAGCGCGGATTTTATTTTTGCTCAGGGGAGTAAGATTCAACCGCGCGGAAGTGTGTTTTATTTGATCGAAGTTCTATTTCAGTGCGTGAGAGCTGTATGGTGCGCAATCTGGAGTGAATTCGAGTGATCTACCAGTATTCAGCCCCACTTGAGTGGTCCAATTTGGTTGTTCGTGCATGACCAGCCTTTGGTCCATCTAGACGATGGTTTCTGGGGCCGGAGGGCGGTAGCCCGGAACACTATGTGGGCGGTTTGTGTTGTAGTGTTTCCTCCATTCTTCGATCAGGATTTGAACTTCTCGCAGGCTGTAGCGGATTTATCCATTTAATAACTCGGTCTTAGGGTCAGGCCCAATTGATTTCGGGCTGGTGGTGTGAATCACGATCCGAAAACTCGCGGTGAACATGTCGGATCTTTTCTTGTTGATCGACGTCAACGTCAAAGGGGTCCTCTATGGCATCACCGCCGTATTGCCGCAGATGATCTCGCAGAAATCGAGTCAGGTGATCAACGTCTCCTCGGTCGCGGGGCATCTGATCTTTTCGGCCTCCACCGTCTACTCCGCCACGAAACATGCGGTGCGCGTGATCTCGGAAGGCTTCCGTCAGGAAATGACGGCGCATATACAAAATCGAGCTGGCTGCGGAGTGGCAATGTGTGGGCCTTCTTGCATTCGCTACATGGTCCGCGAATGACAGCGATGCCGATCTCCAGTCAGGCTTTACCGGCGGCTTCAAACGCCTTCTTCGCCGCCGTGATCGCGTTCATGCAAGCAGGTACACCGGCATAGACGGAGAAAAGCGGCCATTCAGATTGTGGTTCCGTATGTCAGCAAATCCCGCGTAGCTGACCTCCAGAGACGCAACGATGCTGCGTGACCTCTCCAACGAGCGCTTTCGGAACGCCGCACCGCGGCGCTTTCAAATTATTGAAGGTCTGCACTGGGCCGGGTGTGTCGTGAAGGGCGACCACAGTTTGCAGTTTTGCAGCGTCCGCTTCCTGCGCTTCGCTGACAATTGTACCGAGCGCAGAGAAAGTCAGCTCTCCGCCCCTCCTGCTGAAACACTACCTCATGCTGCATCCAGCATAGACGTCAGCGAAGCGCAGGTAGTGAGCTTTGCAAAGTCAGAGCGCCCAGCAAGACCCAAGAGCTTGACCGTCCCCTTACCGGTCATTCGTCAAGTCCGGCCCCGCTGCCGCGCAGCGTTCCCAAAACGGTCATCCTTGGCATAGGAAAGCACGAGCTGGCACACCATAGTTAGCTCTGCGGACAAACTGGCAATTCGCTATGCAGTGCATGAAAGTCCATTTCGACTAGGATGGTATGGCCCAGCTCGATTATGAGGCACGTCTGGCTGCCTGCTCCATGACGCCCGATGATTGGCCGCCGAACATGGCTTACTGGGGCAATTGCTCCAGCCCGTGGGTGAAACAAGGCAATATTGCCGGGTTCGGGGGCTAACGCAGATGAAGCGCTACTTAATCGCGGCGAGTTTCGCCGCCTGTGCAGCTCCGGCCTTTGCCGGCTGTGAGGGCGGCGGGACACAGGTATTCTATTGTGACACGGAGAACGCCTCTCGCGTCCAGGTGTGCCTGCAGAATGACACAGTTCAGTTCCGCGGCGGTCCTGACCTGTCTGACCCTGTCTATGACCTGTCCATGCCAGTGCAGTTCATGCCCTACCTTTCAACTGGTCTCGCGCAATCCGAAGAAGATTTCAGCTACATCCGTTTTTATGAAGGAAAACGGGTTTTCACTGTGGGCGTAGATCGGGATCTGGAATTCGCCTCCGTGTCTCTGGGACTGGCGCATGATTTCATGCCTGCGAACGAGGAGGCCTGTAACCCGGATTCTATTGTCGATAACTTCCACGTGCTTGACCAGTTTGCCCATACTAAGGGCCGGGTCGCTCCGGTTGTATCCGTTCCCGAGGTGTCACCGGACTGCGGGCCGATCCATGCACTGCGGCCTGCGGAGTGGATGGCGGACAAGGATGTCAGTCCGATCCACCTCGGGCCTGAGGAGGTCACAACCGAGGTCATCCCGGTGGATCAGAAAGTGCGCGTCTGTGGCGCTCCGGTTGAGGGCTGGCAGGGGGTACGGTTCCAGTCATATGGGTTTGAGTGCGATTTGAACGCACCGGATGCAATCGGCGCCGTGTGTAGCTCCGGCTATGTGCGCCTGTCTCAACTTGCAGAGATCTCCGGCCCGGCGTCAGAGCTTTCCCGCCCACAGGCGCTTGCCTGTCAGGCTGGTGGCTTTCGGTTTGTGATGGCGCGCGCCGATAACGGAGCCGTCACAATCGAAAACGAGCAGCTGCGTATGACCCTGTCACCGGGATCGGGGCCACAGACCACCACCGACACAGGGTCTGAGCAGGTCATGCGCTTGAACGACAAGCTAACCCTTTCGGTCTCTTACGAAACGCTTGAACTCAATGTGTCCCACAGCGAGCAGGGCCAGCAATCCGGCATCTGCGTACCTGTAGATCTGAGCGAAGTGTCAAAATGATCTGAGATTTGCCCCTGCTGCGGGTTAACCCATGGCAGGACTTTGTTTTTCAACTCAGTTTCCAGGAATACCTTGATGATTTTCAATCGGGCTCTTGCGACAACCGTCGCATTGATCTTGTCGCATAGCGCAGCGTCTGCCGCAGATCTGGCAACCATCGGCGGTGCCAATTTTTCCCAATCTTCCGCACAAATCCGCGCAACTTTTGAGGCGGAGGGCTATCGCTGTGAACGTTTGGACGTGATGGACACTGACGATGGAAAACTTGATGAAAAAGGCTGCGCACTTTGGAAGGACGAATTTTCCTTTTCTAGCTCGGATACGCGCGTGATGTGGACGATGCGCTATCAAAAAGACAACGAGATGCGGATCCTCGTCCTTGGTGAGCAGCAAGACCAGGATCGCGTGTTGATGCTTGGCCAGGCCACGTTTTTCGAAGATGCGGCCATCGAGATGTCCTCCTCGGAATTCCTGGAGGATAGGCTTGCTGTATTGTTCGAGGTCACACCGACATTCGGCACCTTCGATACCTCTGAGGATGCGTTAGATCTGTGCTTCCTGATGACGGAAGATGCCACTGCCCTGACCCCTGCGGGCTTGCCGAGTTCTGCATTGGAGGAAAACCAGAAGTTTCTTGGCTCTCCAATCAGTCCGGCAGCCATCCTCTGCGAACGTTGGATGAACCACAAACGCGATGCGGTTGTGGATTTTGCCCGATCAGATGCAGGTCCCGCTTATGCGCGTAAGATCGTGTATTACGCCGAGGGCGGTAAACCTCAACAATACATGGATATGTTGTGGAACGTTCAGGCAACTGTGGACTGGAACAGTGGAAGCGTTCCTACTTCGGACAAATAGCATTGTGTAGCAAACAAAAGGTCACTGGCCATGAAAGGTTCCTTTCGCCGTTGAACCTTTCATGGCAATCCTCTTGTGGGTCATGCTCTTTCAGAGCGCAGCCAAATTGAACAGCGCCCAAACCGTAGAAGGATATGCCCTGCGGGGAAACAGTGCAGTGGCGGCAGCGTGTTGTTCTCACGGCTAGAAAATTCCCCTTAACTCCTCAATAAAGATTGATATCTCGGATTTTGAATTTAACCTTGTGGTACTTCAAAAACTGTGAGATCGAACCATGCACGCCCCCTTCGACCTGATGGTAGATATCACCGAAGCGCCTTCTCTTGATGCAAAGTATGAAATTTTTTCGAGCTTCATCGAGGCGGAGTATGGGTATGTCGGTGTGAACTACGTCCTTTTCACAGATACGCGGTCGCTACAGGGCATTCACAGCAACCATGTTTCAAAACGGTCGGGCCTCCCCGATGAATGGCGTGAGATCTATCAGCGAAACAACTATGCTCGGGACGACCTTGGCATGCGGATGGGTGCCTTGGCCCATCAACCCATACTCCAATCGAGCTTTTACCGTCTATTGCACGAGGAGAAGCTGCCCCAAAATTTAGCCCGTGTGGTGGGCGGGGTGCGCGATTTCGTGTCCTCTGGAGTGGTAATCCCACTTGAGGCCAATGGTGTCAGAGCGGTCGTGGGACTGTATGATACCTCAGGAAAAATTGCCAACCATGACGCGCGTTTTGAAAGGGACAGGACGATCATTCAATCGCTCGCAAATCATCTTCACATGTGCAGTGATTGGTCGGACGATATAATAGTCCAGATGGGCTTGAGCGATATGAACCTACAGGTGCTGCGTTTGAAAGCGCAAGGCCTGCGGGTGAAGGAAATCCTATATGAAATCAAACGCGACAACCCCAAAACTGTTGATAATCACATGCAACGGGTTCGCAAGGCTTTGGGTACACGCAATGACATGGAGACTATTCAGCGTGCGGCAAAGCTTGGGTTACTACAAGAGGATAGCCTACACGCTCACCAGATCGGCCCCCAGCTTTATGACGCGCTAAGGCTACGATGAAATCAGATCGGGACCGCGTTTGTGTCGGAGATTTCTTGTAACCAGAACTGCGATGAGTTTCGCTGAGGCTCCAATATCTCAATTGCACAGCCATGAATTCGCATAGGACCGGCGCTGTTGCACAAATCAGCTAACAGCCAGAGTTCCCCTTTCCTCGGACACACTTATCCTAGGGCCAAGGTGACAGGGATGCCGAGTGCGGTGAAGCGATTCATGACCGCTGCACGGATCTGAACTTCGGCGACCTGGCGGTCGAAGTCTCGTGACATTAACCTTTGGCCGAGCAGCTTCACGCAGTTTATTTTCGTCTCCACCCTGCTACGGCGGTGATACCCGCTCCAGTTTCGCCACAGCGCCCGACCCAAGTGCTTCGATGCTCGCAGGACCTCATTTCGCGCGCGAGCTCCGGCCGTGTCCGGCTTCCAAGGCCTCGCAGTCCGCCTCGGCGGAATGACTGCCGCCGCGCCCCGGGCCGCGATGGCATCATGGCAAGCGCGGGTGTCATAGGCACCGTCGGCGGTGACGGTGGCGATCTCCTCCCCCGCCGGAATTTGGGCAAGCAGGTCCGGCAGCATCGGCGCGTCGCCGACATTGCTGGAGGTGACCTCGACCGCCCGGATCTCCAATGTTTCCTCGTCGATCCCGAGGTGGATCTTGCGCCAAACCCTGCGTCGCGAGCCACCGTGCTTGCGCGTGTGCCACTCTCCTTCACCTTCCACCTTGATGCCGGTGCTGTCGACGAGCAGGTGAAGCGCGCCGTTGGAGCCCCGATACGGGATGGTGACGTCCAAGGCCTTTTGGCGACGCGACAGGGTGCTGAAGTCAGGCACGGACCAGCCAAGACCGGACAGTTCCAGCAGGCTCGCAACGAACCCTATCGTCTGGCGGAGTGGCAGCCCGACGAGGACCTTGAGGGTCAGGCAGGCCTGGATCGCGGCGTCGCTATAGGACTGCTGGCGACCGCGACGCCCGGACGGTACCGCCTCCCATTGCATCGAGGGATTGAACCAGACGGTCAGCGATCCGCGCTGCCTCAGCGCATGATTGTAGCTCTTCCAGTTGGTCGTCTTGTATGTCGTCTTCGGAGGTCTGCTCATGTTGAACAGCTAGCATGTTGGATTCACGAGATGAATCCTCATGGATTTGCGCAACAACGCGCGAGTGAAGCCTCCGCAGATTGATCATTCAGTGCCTCAAGCCTTGCTCCGTATCCGCCTGAGCGTACCCGAACTTTGTTGCTTGCATTGTCTTTGTATCCATTGCCTTTGAGGGAAATCATGGGGAAGCCTCCAAAGTCACCCGAAGCGAACGTCAGCTATGGCAAATCCAAGAAGATCATAATGCATATGCGGAGAAGGTCTGCTTCCCGCCCTTTCGTGTCGGCGCCTGGCGTAAAATTGCGTCTTGCAGGAATGCCGCTTGGGCTGCCCCCCGCCAGCTGCAGCCATCAGCCCAAGCCACTGCTTTGGTCTTGGCCGACCTAAGGCGCGCTCGCATCAACCACTCAATGCGACAGTGGGCTGCTTGCCATGGCCTCCGCCCTCGAGAGCATCCTGGACACGTGGCGCAGATTGATCTCATGCGCCTCAGCAATCTGGTCGATCACCTCGCATATCGCGCCCAGGGCAGCACCACCCAGCCCTCGTCGTGCGCCCTCGCGCTCCGCGAAGAAGATGAGATCACTCTTGCCGGGGCCGGCGACGCGCAGGATGTCCAGGCGGCTCAGGAAGGGGGCCGGAAGCGTCGTCAGGCTGTTCGAAGTCAGGACCCAGCTGATCCACGACATGTCGAAGCCGACCTGGTAATAGGGGCACTTCCAAGCCACGGCTGACGAGCGTTCGAGCAGCGGCAGCAGCCCTTCGGCCAAGCCGTAGGTCTGCCCCTTGGTCGAGGTCGGTGTTCCGGCCTTCTCGATCTCGTCGACCACCACGATCGGGTTCGCGCAGAGGCTCTGCACGATGGTCTGCAGGGGCCGTCCAGGGAAGGCCGAGCCCCAGCCGCGTTGCGAGCCGTTGACGACAAAGGAGGCCTGCTCTGCGGTCCCCTCGATGCCACACCGCGGCACCCCGAGATGGCGCCCGAGTTCGCGCGACCAAACGCTCTTGCCGATCCCCGGAGGCCCATCGAGCAGCACAGGTGGTAGCCGGAAGCCGGGCTCCCCCACCCTCACCGAGTGGCGCATCGCTTTCCAGAGGAAGTCAGTGGCCGCCGCCATCCAGGGCATCTCGGCATGAATGGCTGCAGCGATCTCATCGGCGCGGTGTTCGCTGGCGATGCCGACCAGATCGGCCCCGCAGCGGAACACCTCCAGCGCGCGCCGGTCATCTGAGCTAAGATGGCTAAGCCCGGAAACCTTGGCGCGCGCGCCCATTACCCGGCGCGCACGGCGTAGCACCTTGGTGCGGTCCTTTTCCGAGAGCGGTATGGCGATGAGATCCTCGTTCCAGCGCAACTCATCTTCAAAGTCTCCCGGAACCTTTGGGGACACCCCATCCTGAAGGGCACGGAGCTTGCGCAGGTGCCACTCGAAGCGGCGCTTGAGGGCGAACTCGTTCTCGTCGGGATCGGAAAAGTGGGCATCGATGAACTTGATTTTCGTCATGGGGGTCCTTTCTGGCGCGTTGCGCCATGCCCTCGGGCAGAGGTTCTGCTTGAGGGGGATGTTGGAAAGAACCCGGCCGGGATTGATCCTGATGGATGCCGAAAGCACGGCTAGCCGTCAACGGCGCCCAACAGGGCGGAGCGCTACGACGGCGCATCAAAGGCCGCAAATCCGCTCACCTCACAAGCCATTGATTGAAAAAGAAACCGCCGACTACTACGCAGCCGATGGTCATTAATCCTGTGCCGGAATGGTCAAATAACCCCGGAAATGGACAAGTTTTAGTAGGTCCTACAGCAGCGACCCCACCGGCGCGGTGGCCTTTGCATTTCGGTTTACTTCACCTCATGCGAAGATGAGAATAATCTAGGTTGCCTGACGCTGGGCGGCGGTGAAACACTTTGCTCAAAGCCCCTTTTACAGCAGCAAAGCAAAGGCAGCCCATCATGCGTACAAAAGCCAAGGCCGTGGTGATCGGCGGCGGGGTCATTGGGTGTTCGATCCTCTACCACCTAACCAAACTCGGCTGGTCCGATGTGGTGCTGCTTGAGCGCGACGAGCTGACATCCGGCTCCACATGGCATGCGGCGGCCAATATTCACGGCCTCCATGACAGCACCAATATCTCGCGTATCCAGCACTATACCATGACCCTCTATAAGGAGCTGGAGAAGGAAACCGGTCAGGGCTGCGGGGTGTTTCAGCCCGGCTCGCTTTATCTGGCGCAGACCGAAGCGCGCGAACACCAGCTGCGTCTGCAAGCGGCCAAGGCCAAGCTCTATGGGATGAACTTTTACGAGATCTCCATCGCTGAGGCGCAGGCGCTCAATCCGCTGGTGAATTTTGAGGGCATCCGCTGCGTAATGTATGAACCTGATGGCGGCAATGTGGACCCCTCGGGCGTGACGCAAGCCTATGCCACCGGGGCGCGCCAACGCGGCGCGGAAATCCATCGCTTCACGCCTGTCACCGCCACCGAACAACAGCCCGACGGTACGTGGATTGTGAAGACGCCGAAAGGCGACATTCATACCGAATGGGTGGTGAATGCGGCGGGTCTCTGGGGGCGCGAGGTGGCGAAGCTCGCGGGCCTTGATCTGCCGTTGCAGCCCACCGAGCATCAGTATTTCGTCACGGAGACCATCGCGGAAGTGGCAGAGATGGACCGTCGCCTGCCCTCTGTGTCGGACCGCGACGGCGAATATTACCTGCGCCAAGAGGGCCAAGGGCTACTGGTCGGCGCCTATGAAAAGGCGATGAAATTCTGGGCGGAGGATGGCACGCCGCTCGATTTTGCCCATGACCTGTTCCCCGATGATCTGGAGCGCATCGAGGAAAACATGATGAACGCCATCGAACGCGTGCCGGTGGTGGGCGAAGCGGGCATCAAGCGGGTCATCAACGGGCCGATGATCTGGTCACCGGATGCGAATGTGCTGTTTGGCCCGGTGCCGGAACTTCAGGGCTATTTTTGCTGCAACGGCATCATCCCCGGTTTCTCGCAGTCGGGCGGCATGGGGCTGATGGCGGCGCAGTGGATGATCGAGGGCGAGACCCAATACGATATGTTCGGCTGGGATGTGGCGCGTTTTGGCGACTGGGCAACCAAGGAGTTCACCAAGGCGCGAGTGCAGGATCAATATGCGCACCGGTTTGCGATCCATTTCCCCAATGAGGAACGCAGTGTGGGCCGCCCTGCCCGCACCCGTCCGATTTACGAGATGCAGCGCGAGATGGGCGCGGTTTTTGGTCTTAATGCGGGCTGGGAGCATCCCCTGTGGTTCGCGGATCAACCCGGCACCGAGGACACCAATGGCTTCACCCGGCAGAACTGGTGGGAACCGGTGGGCGCGGAATGCAAGATGCTGCGCGAACGGGCGGGCATCATTGATATCTCGAACTTCGCCAAATACCGCTGCAAGGGCCCCGGTGCCGAGGACTGGCTGAATGCGGTATTTGCCAATCGCATGCCCAAGGCGGTCGGGCGGTCGTGCCTCACGCCCTTGATCTCAAAACGTGGCGGGATTGCCGGGGATTTCACGGTGACGCGCACCGAAGAGGATGAATTCTGGATCATCGGCTCCGGCATGGCGGAGCGCTATCACAAGCGGTTCTTTGGCGCGGTGCCTTTGCCCGAGGGCACATCGTTTGGGAGCCTCACCCAAGAGGTCTGCGGCTTTAACGTGGCCGGTCCCAAATCGCGCGAGATGCTCCAGCGCATGACCAATGTTTCATTGGACACCGCGTCATTCCCCTTCATGCGCAGCAAACGCCTGATGCTGGCGGGGATCAATGTATTGGCGTTGCGTGTTTCTTTCACGGGCGACCTCGGCTGGGAGTTGCACTGCGCCACAGAAGATCAGGAAAAGCTTTATATCGCGTTGATCGACGAAGGCCGCCGCATCGGTGCTGGCCCCGTGGGCAGCCGCGCCCTGATGTCGCTGCGTGTCGAGAAGGGTTATGGCTCATGGAGCCGGGAATACAGCCCGGAGTATTTCCCGCATGAGGTGGGATTTCAGCCCCTGTGCAAGATGGACAAGGATTTCCTCAACAAATCTGCCGCCGAGGCCGCATTGGCCACGCCCGCGCGGGAGGAATTGGTTTTGTTGCAGCTCAATGATGAGGACGTGACGGCCTCCAATGCCGATGCAACGGGGGGCGAGCCTATTTTCAAGGATGGGCACGGGATTGGCCGGGTGACCTCGGGCACCTATGGCTACACGGTCGGCATGTCGCTGGCGCTTGGCTATGTCAAAGGGGCCAAACCCGGCGATGAGGTTGAGGTGATGGTGCTGGGCCGCCCCCACCGGGCGGTGATCCTTGCTGAGCCGCCCTTTGACCCCAAAGGCGAACGGCTGCGCGCCTAGACCGCCTGCACTGTCACGACCAAGCCGTCACCTTAAAACACTGGGGCGGTGTTCTGGCAGGAACGCTGCCACCGGCCCTTTGTCGCCGCCGTCGATCAGATTGGCGAGATGACGCGCGGTTGTGGGGCCGAGGGTAAACCCTTGGTGACCATGGCCAAAATGAAACCAGAGGCGGTCATGTCGCGGGGCGGCACCGATCATGGGCAGCATATCTGGCAAGAAGGGCCGTGTGCCGCGCCAGATCGGCCCCGGCTCTGCCGCGCCGAGAGCCATATAGGCCGGTATCCCCTTGGCCGCGCGATCAAGCTGGCGCGCATCCGGCTCCCGGCCCGAGGCCTCCAGCGCCACACCGCAGGTCATCCGCAAGCCGCCCCTCATACTGCACAGCACAACCCCGTGGCGGGCGTCGAAGATCGGGCGGCGTAGCGTTGGGGCCTGCGGATACATCCGGTGCGCGCCGTGTTTCATGATCATCCGCACCCGGTAGCCCAATTGCGCCAGCAGTGGCGGCGTCCACGGCCCAAGTGCGATGACCGCATGTTCGCCGCTCACCTGCTCCGTGTCGGTCTGCACCTCCCAAGCGTGGCCCGCACGGCGCAGCGTGCTCGCATCGCCAATGCGGATGGCGCCGCCCTGTCTCTGGAACAGTTCCGCGTACCGGGTGACGAGTTCGCCGGGGGCCGCACAGCTCCAGACTTCGCGCCAATGGATCGCGCCTGCGGGCGGGGTTTGATACAAAGGCTCCGCTTTACAGAGGTCCGCACCGCTCAGGGTGGCGGTGTCGATGCCGTAACTTTGCCGCAGCCGGTCAAGATCATTCGCCATTGCGTCAAACTCTGCCGCGTCCTGAAACACCGACAGATACCCATCCTGCGCCATCAGATCCTCAGCCCCCGCAAGGCTGATCCAACGGTCGTGATCAGGGCAGGCGCTGCGAATGAGTTCTGCATTGGGCTGCGACAGCACTTGATGGCGACGGGGGTGCGAATAGCGATAGTATTGCCAAAGCGCGGGCAATTGGCTGAAAACCCCGCGCGGCGACCACACCACATCGTTGCTGCGCCCCAGTATGATATCCAAAATCTCTGGCAGTGCGCGGGGCATCGCATAGGGCTCAGCGGCCTCATTC
>Ga0208815_1000268_pt1 | contig 15660 bp, 13 predicted proteins | sample Virmet3438_5245_FD_185733 | JGI IMG/M metagenome (GOLD analysis project Ga0208815, IMG submission 185733) | Marine viral communities from the Southern Atlantic ocean transect to study dissolved organic matter and carbon cycling - metaG... | ecosystem: Environmental > Aquatic > Marine > Oceanic ... | reverse complement strand
TTGGTTTTGAAAGGCTCCTCCTTTGGTAGGAGGCCACAATGATAGCCACTGAAAGCGCAAGCTTTACAATAGCTGCTTCAACGTTAGTGCTAAAGTCAGAGTCGAAATAACGCCCATAAGAATGATGTAGACTTACCTTGCCAACAGGTAAATGAATAGGTGAAGAAAAAAAGGCCAGCGCACCTAGGCGCTGGCCATGTATTAATCACTATATACTGCTCAGCTAAGGTTAGTTTTTTGCCACCTGCTGATAGCGCTTTGGCAATTTAAACGTCCACACGGTGCCGCCTTGGTTGAAGTGCTTCACGCGTTTTGCAACTTCACCGCCCCATAATGGCACTGCGCCGCCCCATCCAGATAGTACAGAGATGTACTGCTCACCATCCATTTCCCATGTCACAGGAGAGCCAACAATACCTGAGCCAGTTTGGAACTTGTAAACAATTTCGCCAGTTTTGTCGTCAAAGGCCATAAGATAACCTTCAGGGTTACCGGTCCAAACCAAACCACCACCTGTAGTTAACACGCCGCCCCAAAGTGGAGAGAAGTTGTTGTAGCGCCAAACGGTTTTACCTGTTTTGGGGTCAATCGCTTTAAGCACGCCAATAAAGTCTTCATTCACTGATTTAATGGTGAAACCAGCGCCTAGGTACGCCGCACCTTTCTTGTAAGAGGTAGGCTCGTTCCAGATATCCATTTCCCATTCGTTTGAAGGCACATAAAAGAGTTCAGTATCCTTTGAATAGGCCATTGGCATCCAGTTTTTACCACCTAAGAACGCAGGGCGAGCGACAACCTGTGCACCTTGTTTACCATCAACTGATTGCGCTGGGCTTCCTGGGCGATTTTCGTCAACGTAGATAGGTCGACCTTTTTCATCTAGCCCCTTTGCCCAGTTTACTTTGTCAACGAACGGAAAGCCGCGAATGAAGTCACCGTTTTCGCGGTTAAGGACATAGAAAAAGCCGTTTCTGTCGGCGGTTGCCGCCGCTTTCACTGTCTTGCCGTTTTCCTGGTAGTCAAACGAGATAAGCTCGTTTACGCCATCGAAGTCCCAGCCATCGTGCGGCGTGGTTTGGAAGTGCCACACAATTTTGCCTGTATTAGGGTCGATAGCTAAGCGCGACGACGAGAAGTAGTTATCGCCCGGACGTAGGTGAGAGTTCCACGGTGCAGGGTTACCCGTACCGAAGAATAGCAAGCCTGTATCTGAGTCGTAAGTGCCGCCTAGCCACGTTGCTGCACCACCGGTTTTCCATAAATCAGCAGGCCATGTTTTGCCTGGCGCGCCGCCTGAAATACCATTTTCGGTTTTCTTACCGTCTTTCCACAGATACCCCATGTGCCCTTCAACGGTAGGTCTAACCCATAGCTGTTTGCCAGACTTCGCGTCGTAAGCATACACTTTACCGACGATACCGAACTCACCACCGGAAATCCCTGTAATGACTTTTCCGTCAACAACAATAGGCGCCGCAGTAATGGCGTAGCCCGCTCGGTAGTCTTCAACTTTTTTCTTCCAAACGGTTTTGCCCGTGTCTTTGTCCAGTGCTACTAGCTTGGCATCCAAGGTGCCAAATATGACCAGATTATCGTAAAGCGCAACGCCACGGTTTATTACGTCACAGCAAGGCATAATGCCATCTGGCAAACGCGCCTCATATTGCCATAGTTCTTCACCAGTTCTTGCATCGATGGCCCACACACGAGAGTAAGATCCGGTTACATACATCACACCATCTTTTACCATAGGCTGCGATTCTTGACCCCGCTGCTTTTCACCACCTAGTGAGAACGCCCAAACAGGACGTACTTCTTCCACTGTATCGCGGTTAATGGCGGTTAGCGGGCTGTAGCGCTGAGCTTTCAAGCCCATTCCATACGTCACTATGTCATCAGTGGTAACGTGGTCATTTTGAATATCTTTGTCGGTGACAACAGCATGGACAGGAGTTAACGCACTTGCACAAACCAGCATAGATAGGGCAAGTTTTTTAATTGGCATATTATTATTCATAACGGTTCCTAGTTGCATGTAGGCCATAAATGGTCTGTTTCAGACTATTCGTTAGGATTAGCATAGCTAGGGAGGATGTCGATGCCTATGCAACAGCGGAGTGATTTGACTCCTCCTTTAGGAGGAGGAATGAAGGGCTATTTTCCCTTTTGATTAACACCTTTACGCTTTCACGTCTTTTTAAAGAAATGCGTTCTTCCAATACTGATAGCAGTGCTAAAAATATGAAGGCTGCTGGCAATAGAGTTATTGCCTAAAGTGCTACCGGTTAACATGCTAGTGTTCGAAAAGCTGTAATTCGAAGCCTGTTAACCAGCGTGCTATTGTTTGAAGTGCTAATGTTCTGATCGCTTTTGGTCAGATGCATTTATACTGAATTATCTTATTCTGAACTTTCATTCCCCGCAAAATAAGGCGGCATCTCATAAATGGTTTTGTATTTCTCAAATAGCCGTTGCATATCGCCCTCGACCACCATTCGCGTAATTACATCACCAATTTCATAGCCTAGCGCGCGATAATTAGTATGAACAGCAAGTCCTATATCCCACTTTTGCTTTCCAATAAGCGGAAACGCGTTGCTTGCAAGGCGATATTGCTCATTATCAACAAACTGACTGAGGTAGGATATTTGCGAGCGCAATCCCATTACCGCTTCGACGGTTCCTGCTTTCATCGCGTCAATCGCTTCTGCGTTTGAACCATAGTGCGATGTTTTTTCTCGCAATCGGCCGCCAAACGCTGACGTTAAGTAAAAGTGGGGAATGCTGTCTATTTCCGCACCAATCGTGTGATATTGAAACATGCCCATGGTTTCCACTTCGGGCAAGGTGTGCGTGTTGTGAATGATTTGCCAGCTCTCACGCTGATAGGGGGCAAACATATGAACAAGTTCATTAACCAACAAGCCCACGTCGTCACGTTTTTGAGAAAAACTTGGGTCGTAAGGCGCGCGCATCATCACATCAGCCTTAATGCGGTGGATTATATGGCCCTTCCATAGGTAATTTCTGAAATCGTCCTCTGTCGTTTCACCTGGTGTCATCCATATCAGTTCTAGCTCAACACCAAGGGCGCTCGCGATTTCACGGGCGATATCAATATCAATACCTGTGGGGCTGTCGTTTTCAATAAATGAAAATGGAGGATAGTCGGTGTACACCGCAATTCTAATTAAACCGCTGTCTTTAATATCGTCTAACGATCTTGCTTGCACGAACGCAGAAAGCGCAGAACCCGTTATCAGGCAGAGTAAAATGAAAATAACTCGAAAAGGTTTAACTAACTGCACAGCTTACCCACTTATTCAATCGAACTTCTTAAGCATACTAAGGGGTTAGCGTGATTTTACTAATGCTACTTTAGCGCCATAGCATTCCTCCTTTAGGAGGATGTTCTTCGGGAAAATTGCCATATACCCTTATGTCAGACAAACAGATATCAGCAAAAGCATGAAGCTGAGCTCGGGGTGGTATATGGCAAAGTGTGTAAAAAGTACGGTTAAAAGACGATTAACCGGTAAGCGCTATCAAAAGTGTGTAGCGTCACTTTTTTGTTGCGTTCTGTTGTCGTTTTTAAACAGCGCGCTCGCATTTAATGAAGCGCAACCTTCACAGGCTCAACAAGCTGCACCACAGGCCTCTTTCGCCACTATTGTGGTCATTTACATAAAAGTTGCGGGCACATCTCCACCAGGCACACCAAACTATTTAAAGCCCCCCAGCAACGAGGGGACAGCTGGCGCAAGTGTGGCGATAAAGGATGCCAATATCACGGGGAAATTTCTTGGTTATCAGTTTGAGTTAACTGAAATCAGTGTGCCTTCTATCGGCGAACTGCAAGCCTCTTTAGCTAAAACACGCCAGCACTCTGCTTCAGGTGCTAACGCAAATCACAAAGAAATAAGCAGCAATCAGCAAGGCAACATTGCACCCGTTGTACTACTGGACATGCGAAGCAGCGATAAGGTAATGGCTGCCTCGATTGAGTCGTTGATTACCACTATTCAAAACACGCTTCCTAATGCCGTATTTTTTAACGTAGCTAATAGCGATGATTTACTTAGACAAAATTCATGTCGCCTGCCCTTGTTTCATACGATCCCCAGTTATCAGATGAAAGCCGACGCGCTAGCCCAGTGGTTTCGCACTAAGCGTATTGACGAGATATTTGCAGTTTACGGAAAAACTGCTGACGATGCTGCATACCTAGCCGCGTTCAGACGCAGCGCTAAAAAATTCAAACTTTCACTTGTTGAGACTAAACAGTGGCAGGACAGTTTTGATTTACGCAGGGCTGCCTTTGCTGAAATTCCTCAATTTACGCGAACAAGAGAAACCTATCAGGCTGTTTTTACCGCCGATAGCGCGGCGCAATTCGCGTATAGCCTACCCTTTAACACCTATTATCCCGTCCCTGTGGTAGGCGCTGCCGGCCTAAAAGCACTAGGTTGGCACTTTACCCACGAACAATGGGGCGCCCGTCAGCTTCAAAGCCGTTTTAACGACGGGTTTAACAGACACATGAATGAAGTCGACTTCGCCGCGTATCTTGCGGTAACGGCGGTGGCAAATTCTGCGCAGCAAGGAAGCGATTTAACGCAGCAGGGAATACTTAAAACCTTGCTTAGCGATCATTACACGCTGGGTGCTTATAAAGGTCGCCCTCTTTCTATTCGCCCCTACACCCACCAATTTCGTCAGCCTATTGCGCTGGCCCACGAAGATGCACTGGTGACTCATGCGCCCCTTGAAGGCTTTCTGCACCAAACCAACGAACTGGACACATTAGGCGCAACACACACTACCTGTAAGGACAAGTTATGAGCTATCGCTTTGCACTCTTGCTTGGCAGTTTAATGGCAAGCTTTGCCTTAGCACTTCCTCAAGCCTTTGCACTTCCTCATGCGTATGTCACTAACGAAAAAGACAACACGCTATCTGTCATTGATATGACGACATTTGAGGTGATTGAAACTATCGAGGTTGGAGAGCGACCCCGAGGGTTTATTTTAAGTGCAGACCAGTCCCACGCGTATATCTGTGCCTCTGATGCTGATCGCATTCAAATTATGGATTTGTCTACCCATTCGATCGTAGGCGATCTTCCCTCAGGTGCAGATCCTGAAACCATAGCATTACATCCTAACGGCACCACTATTTATACAGCTAATGAAGACGATGCCCTTCTTACTGTTATCGACATTCCAACGGCTCAGGTCATTTCTCAGATAGATGTAGGCGTAGAGCCTGAGGGGCTGGCTGTGAGTCACGACGGCAGCATGATGGTAGTCACATCAGAAACCACTAACATGGTGCACTGGATAGATACCAAAACGCACGAAAATATTGCAAATAGCTTGGTTGACGCAAGACCCAGAGATGCTCACTTTACCAGAGATGACAAGTACCTTTGGGTAAGCTCGGAAATAGGTGGAACCGTTAGTATTTTCGAAACTGCTACTAAGCAAAAAGTGAAGACCCTTTCCTTTGCCATTAAAGGCGTTTATCGCGACAAGGTTCAGCCAGTGGGTATTGTGCTTATGAAAGATAAACCCTACGCCTTCGTGGCGCTTGGCCCAGCGAATCGCATAGCGGTCATCAATACCGATACCTTTGAAGTGGAAGACTACATTTTGGTTGGGCGACGAGTGTGGCAATTAGCGTTTAACCAAGATCAGTCTTTATTGCTGACCACTAACGGTGTAAGCGGTGATGTTTCTGTCATCAATACCCACACGTTAAACGTAGAGCATACGGTAAAAGTGGGGCGTTACCCTTGGGGCGTGGCGGTTAAATGGAAATAGCGGTTCAGGCGGTTTCACATCAGTACGGCGGCCATCACGCGCTGGACAATATAAGCCTTTGCCTAAAACCAGGCTTAACCATGCTGCTTGGGCCAAATGGCGCAGGCAAAAGTACCTTATTTGCGCTTATTACGGGCCTTCAAAAACTCACGCAAGGCAGCATTACCTTTGATGGTGCTACACTGTCTCAATCTCGCACAAGTATTATGGCGAAAATGGGCGTGGTATTTCAGCAAAGTACCTTAGATATCGACCTGTCGGTAAAACAAAATTTGTCCTACTTTGCTTCGCTCCACGGCATAACTACCACTTGCGCGCTATCTCATATTCATGGCCTGCTCGACGAGCTCGATCTTACGAGTAAGCTCAACACAAAAATTCGCAACTTAAATGGCGGGCACAGACGTCGGGTCGAGTTAGCTCGGTGCCTTATTCACAAGCCATCCTTGCTGCTACTAGACGAGCCTACCGTTGGCTTAGATATAGAATCCCGTCACCTTATTTTGCGGGTAGTACAAGCACTCGCTCATTCCCAAAACGTAAGTGTACTGTGGGCCACGCATTTATTCGAAGAAGTGAAGCACAACAACAATCTGATAGTCTTATCAAAAGGGCGAGTGTTAGCCCACGACCAATGTGAAGCGTTGTTGGCCAAGTATCATCAACAAGATATTGAGCACCTTTGGCAGCATTTGATGCAGGAAGGCTCCTGATGTATTGGCGCTGTTTTGTGGGCGTACTTACCCGAGAGATGCTGAAGTTCTGGCAGCAACGTACACGCCTGTTAAGTGCATTGGTGCGCCCGCTGCTTTGGCTATTTGTTTTTGCCGCAGGGTTTCGTTCGGCCCTCGGTCTTTCAATGACCGAGCCTTACGAGAGTTATATTTTGTACGAAGAGTACATTGTACCTGGGCTTGCCGCCATGATTGTGCTTTTTAATAGTATGCAAAGTTCATTGTCCATGGTGTACGACAGAGAAATGGGCAGCATGAAAGTACTGCTGTTAAGCCCGGTTCCCCGCCCTTTTCTGCTAGGCAGCAAGCTTATAGCCAACACCTTGGTAAGCGCTATTCAGGTGTACATCTTCTTTGCCTTTGCGCTTTTACTGGATGTACGCCTATCTGCGTTGGGATACGTTTATGCGTTGCCTGTTATTGCGCTACTGTCATTGTTTTTAGGTTCGTTAGGACTATTACTGGCAAACTATATTAAGCAGCTAGAGAACTTTGCCGGGGTCATGAATTTTGTCATTTTCCCGTTGTTCTTTCTATCAAGCGCCCTATACCCGCTTTGGAAAATGCGTGAGGCCAGCGAATGGCTGTATCAGATTTGCGCCTTTAACCCCTTTAGTAGCGGCGTAGAATTACTGCGATTTGCGCTCTATGAAAAACTCGAACACAACGCGCTAGCCGTTGTACTTTGTCTTACGGCTATCACTTTTATTTTGGCTGTTAGAAGCTTTCGCCCCAAAGCCTCAAAAGGGCGCTTCTCGTGATAAAAGCAAACCTAACCTGGGCTAATGAAAGCAATAAAGTTGAAACGTTAGACGATAGTGACTGCTTACTTATTTTAACTACGCCCGAGTTATTAGAGAGCCAACTCTTTCACTTTTCAACACCCGCTAAGACATACATTGAGCAGGTTTTTGACGATGAAGGTTTTGCAGGAAATAAAGGCCAATGTGTATTCGTACAAGGCCTTAAGGCGTTTAAAACAAGTTACATCCTTGATACTGAAAACAGCGGAAAAAACAAAATTAGCCAACCATTAGCTGAAGTAAAACGGGCGCTGTTTTATGGTGTCGATTTTGCGCTTTTTGAAGCGTCAGATGCACCCAACGTCTCTAGCCGTGCCTCGACTTTATCTAAAACTAATGACCCCTCCATGGTTAACCGCTCAAGCTACGCTAGCGATTCAAACTCCGCGTTTTATTCGAAAAGCACTAGTGACTTGAAGCAAACTAACGCGCCAGCATTTCGCTACTTAGAACAGCAGTTCGATGCATTGTTTAAAAAGCTTAAAAGCGTGTCGGGAACCTTGGAAAAACTGTCGTTTATGGCGCTTTCTACCACTGAAACAGCAAGCAATGACCCTGTTAACACCATTGCAAGCCACTCACCATTTCTGAGTGCGCTACTTAGAAGCTATTTCAAGCATGGCTATCACTTTATGGGCTATAAGACGAATAACACGTCGGTTTCCAACAGTCAGCCTCTCAATGAAAACAACAACGCAAATAGTGTTGAAAAAAACGACGCAAATAATGGAGCAATTAACCAAGCAATTGATATTAGGGGCACGCTGTCTCTTGCATTAGATGCCAAGCATTTTAATAACGCGCAAAAGCGTCTCGTTTCACATACTATCCGCTATGAAACAGCCCTTAATGCCGCGATGACCTGGGCTAAAGATCTCGCCCACATGCCAGCCAACTTATGTACGCCAGATTATCTGGCCGAACAAGCTCAGCGTCTGGCGCAAACCTTTAATACGGTGTCTTGCGATATCCTTAATGAAAATACGCTGAAGCAGCTAGGTATGAATGGCTATTTAGCGGTAAACGCAGGTTCACAGTTCGCTGCCACCATGCCTATTCTTCGCTACACAGCCAAAGGTTTAGATAATTCACCGCCGGTAGTGTTAATCGGCAAAGGCGTAACGTTTGACAGCGGCGGCATAACGTTAAAACGCAGCCCGGATATGCGCCATATGATTTACGACATGGCAGGCGCCGGCTGTGTATTGGGCGTCATTCAGGCGGTTGCCACACTGGGGTTAAATATAAATATTATTGGTATTGTGGCGAGCGCCGATAATGCGGTTGATGGCAAAGCCTATCGCCCGGGTGACATCATTACTATGCACTCAGGAAAAACCGTGGAAGTCATGAGCACCGATGCAGAGGGCCGTATGCTTATGGCCGATGCAATCAGCTACGCGAAACAGTTTTCCCCTTCGGTTATTATTGATATTGCAACCCTAACCGGCGCGGCTATTAGCGCACTGGGGCACAAAGCCACTGCACTTTTTAGCAACGCTCCAGCGCTTGAAAGTGCGTTAGTTGAAGCGGGTGAACTGGCTAACGACAGGTGCTGGCCTTTCCCACTGTGGCCAGAATATCAAGACGCCATTACCTCTCAGCACGCGGATATGATGAATACGGGTATAAACTCTCCCGGTGCTATTTCGGCAGGCTGCTTTCTCTCTCGCTTTGCTGACGGCACCCCGTGGGCTCACCTCGATGTGGCAGGAACCGCTTTTATCTACACCAAATCGTTATCGGCAACCGGCCGCCCTATCTCTTTGCTGTTATCTTACTTAAGCAGCTGCGCAATCAAAAATAATCAATAAATCATCAAAATTCATGACAGTTCTCCTCCCTTAGGAGGATATCTGTTAACACATATTCAACATATACTCAGTCATGCGTTTAATCATAAAGAAGAGGAACAATTATGTGGACTAAACCCCAATACACAGAAATGCGCCTTGGTTTTGAAGTAACTCTTTACATCAATAACCGCTAGGCAACGCCCTCTGGGATGATGAACAAAAAGGCTGCCGATGCAGCCTTTTTTTACTTGTAGTATGGAGTTGTTATGCACGTATTGATTCTTGGTGCTGCCGCCGGGGGTGGATTTCCGCAATGGAACTGTCACTGCCCAAATTGTAAGGGATTGCGGGAAGGAAAAATAAAGGCAAAAAGCAGAACGCAGTCGAGCATTGCTGTCAGTAGCGACGGCAACAACTGGGTTCTCATTAATGCCTCCCCTGATTTACGGGAGCAGATAAATAGCCACCCGCAGCTGTGGCCCGACGCCCATGTGTCTCGCGGCACACGCATTAGCGCAATTGTGCTTACCGACAGTCAAATAGACCATACTACAGGCCTGCTAACATTGCGCGAAGGCTTACCCCTTCCCGTTTATTGTACCGATGTTGTGGCCGAAGACCTAACCACCAGCTTCCCGCTTTTTACCGTATTAAAACACTGGCACGGCGGACTACAACAGCATTCAATTAATACCGATTATCATCAACGCTTTGTACCAAAGGGGGCAGAAGGCCTGACTTTCCAACCCGTGGTATTAGAGTCTAATGCGCCCCCTTACTCGACGTATCGCGACAACATTGTGCCGGGCAACAATATCGGCCTGAAGATAACTGACGACACCACGGGCAACGTGCTTTTTTACGCGCCGGGATGTATGCAGGCAAACGACACAGTAAAACAGGTGATGCGCGAATCTCACTGCGTGCTATTTGACGGTACGCTGTGGGCCAATGAAGAAATGATAGATCACGGCTTTAGCAACAAGCTGGGCACTGATATGGGACACATGCCGGTTAATGGAAAGGGCGGAGCCATTGCGCTGCTAAATGAATTTAACGTTGAGCGTAAAGTACTTATTCATATCAACAACACTAATCGCGTGCTTGACGAAGACTCCAGTGCTTATCACAGCCTGTGTGAGCAAGGCATTGAATTGGCTTACGACGGTATGGAAATTGAGGTGTAGTAATGACAGAACACGCATGGTCTAGACAAGAATTCGAACAAAAACTGAGAGAAAAAGGCGCTTACTACCATATTCATCACCCGTTTCATAAACGCATGAATGAAGGACACTGCAGCGTTGATGAGATTCAGGGTTGGGTGGCCAACCGACTGTATTATCAAATGGCGATACCGGTTAAAGACGCGGCAATTTTAGCGAATTGCGAAGATCAATCGGTACGCAGAACTTGGATCCAACGAATTATCGATCACGATGGACGGGAAGGTGAAGACGGACTGGGCGGCATAGAAGCCTGGTTGCGGTTAGGCGAAGCGGTAGGCTTGAACCGCAGTGAATTACTTGATGAAACCCACCTGTTGCCAGCGGTTAAGTTTGCAGTAAATGCCTATGTAAATTTTGCCCGCCGTGCGTCGTGGGAAGAGGCTGCCTGCTCATCGTTAACTGAAATGTTCGCCCCTGAAATACATCAAAGCCGATTAGATACCTGGCCTAGGCACTATACATGGATTGATAGTGAAGGCTTTACCTACTTTCAAATGCGGTTAAGTCAGGCGCGCCGTGATGTAGAGCATGGCCTGCAGATTACCCTTGACCACTTTGTTACCCGACAACAGCAAGAACATGCGCTCAATATACTTCAGTTCAAAATTGATATTTTGTGGAGCATTGCTGATGCCATTTGCTTTGCCTATGAATATAAGAGAAAGCCGTTTGATGGTATTGCCGACCAGCGGGTGTGCCATAAAGGGAGGTTTTAATGATGTCGAATTTACAATCACAAACCGAACACCACTTAGATGCTGATAGCGTCGGTGCTGATAACGTGGAAGATAACATTGAAAATAGCAGCAGTCACAACAACGAGGGCGGCCGCACAAGAGACAAAACAGCTTCTTTAAATCCGCTTTTTCGCATGCAGTACGAGAAAGCTCAGGGTTGTTATGTTTTGTTGTTCCCCGAAGGAATGATCAAACTTAATCCTTCTGCGGCAGAAATTCTTAAGCGAGTAGATGGCAGCAATACGGAAAATGCCATTTGTGCTGAGCTTCGCCAAGCGTTCCCTGATGCACCTGAAGATTTAGAAGAAGATGTTCATGCATTTCTGGTCCATGCCGAGCAAAAGAAGTGGATCCGCTATGACGAATAATACAGACGTTGATTTACAAACCGACGTATCAAATACCATAACGCCTCCGCTATGGCTCCTAGCCGAAATTACCTATCAGTGCCCATTGCATTGCCCCTATTGCTCAAACCCAGTAAACATGGAAGAAACATTTAATGAGCTCTCTACTGAGCACTGGGAGCGTGTGCTGCGTGAAGCGCGGGAAATGGGCGCCGTGCAATTAGGCTTTTCTGGCGGAGAGCCATTGCTTCGAAAAGACTTAGAGCACTTAGTCGCTTATGCGCGGGCTTTGGGTTTTTACACCAACTTGATCACCTCTGGCATTGGCATGACAGAAAAACGTATTGCCAAACTCAAAGAAGCCGGCCTTGACCACATTCAGCTTAGCTTTCAGGCAGCCAATGCTGAAGTCAATGACTTAATAGGCAACAAGCGTCACTCATTTGAACAAAAACTTAAAATTGCGAAGCTGGTAAAACAATACAACTACCCTATGGTGCTTAACTTCTGTATTACCGCGCAGAACATTCACGAAATAGAAGACGTAATGGCGCTCAGCGAGCAGCTAAACGCTGATTTTGTCGAGCTGGCTACCGTACAGTATTACGGCTGGGCCTATGAAAATAGAGACCATCTGTTACCTACCTCACAGCAGCTACAGGAAGCTGAGGCCGCAGTGAACCGCTACCGCGCGCAGCAAAACGGTAAAGGGCCAACCTTCATATTTGTGTCGCCCGACTACTACGAATCTCGCCCTAAGGCGTGCATGAATGGCTGGGGCACAACGTTTTTAACCGTAACGCCAGATGGCAGTGCCCTTCCGTGTCACAGTGCAAAGATATTGCCCCTTCATTTTCCTAATGTGAAAGAACGCTCGTTGCACGATATTTGGCACCAAGACTTTAGCTTTAATCATTTCCGTGGCGATAGTTGGATGCCTTCGCCCTGTAGGGACTGCGATGAAAAAGATAAAGACTTTGGCGGCTGCCGATGTCAGGCCTACCTGCTAACAGGTGATATGTATAAGACGGATCCGGTTTGCAGCAAGTCGCCCGATCACCATTTGATGAAAGGCATTACCGATAAAGCAGGTACTGCACCGTCGAAGGCACTACAGTATCGGAAGGTGGAAAAGCCGATTCCCATTCTAGAAGTAAGTGCTACGAGGTAAGCGCTACGAGACAAGTAATACGAAATGAGTGCGCTGCGATAAGTACTAAACCAAAAGAGATACCGTTAAACCGCAATGATAAAAGTGTATGTCTGAATTTCATTTCATTGATGCCGGCTCTGGGTCAAAAGTGCATAGCGTTGTTTTTGCGCTAAAAACCCCTGCAGCAGGCCATACTGGGTTGTCTCACTTAGCTGAGCACATGAGCTTTCGACGCTCTCACCAATACCCCGCTGCCCACGAACTTTTTACGGCCAATACACTTCTGCCTGTTACTATTAACGCTACCACACTCGCCGAGTACACCTTCTTTTTCGCTTCGTCTGAAAAAGCGAACGTGCTGCTTGATGCTGTAAATTACCTGTACTGTGGCCTGCTTAACCGGGATTACGGTACCGATGAGGTAATCTTAGAGCGTGACGGGGTTATTTTTAACGAGCTCGCCATGCTAGAGACAAACAGCGACTATGCATTAAACGCCGCTATTCGATTAACCGATACCAATAAAAATGCCTATCAACACGCGGGTGGTTTTACACAAACCATAGGCAGCAATAGCATTCAAGCGCTTCAAGACTACAAACGCCAGTGGTATCAGCCAAGCAATATCACCACGCTGGTTTATAGTAATTCAGCCCACTTTTTTGAGCAGTGCAAGGAGGTTGTTACAGCCCTGAGCGCGGAAACAGCTTTGAGCGAAGAATCAACACTGAACAGAAACGCCTCTCTGAGTCAGCACGCATCTCAACGTGAACACTCACATTTAGACAAAGAAGCCTCTCTTGATGCGCAAACGACAAAAGGCGAAAACGAATCAATAAGGCATGTATTAACCTGGTGGTTTCCTCAGTGCTTTTTAAATGGTTTACTACAGCAAGAAGCAACACTTAGCACCGTAGCAGGCCTTGAAAACACTTTATTTATCGACCCCGAAATCAATCAACAAGGCAATTTTGCAATTCGCCTCGTCACAAACGAAGCGATGAAGGAAGTAGCAAGCGAGCTTTCGATAGAAGCACTTCCAAAGCTTTCAAAAAAACTGACACACAAGCTCGTGAGCGATGATAATGATAAAAGGTTGCGACAACTAAAACATGTGGTATCCGCGTGTCTTGCCTCATTTGATATTATACCTTCAAAGCCGATGCCAGACACAGATAAACACGCAGAAGGTGTGGGAGCGGCTATTCGCTATTTTGCGCAACTAACAGATGCGTTGGGTTCGAACAAGTGTACCGCCAAAGATTGTGCCACCAAAAGCGCTTATTTGGCGAGTGCTAATAAGGTATCGCTCTCCTATTTGGGAGCTCTACCTTCAACTGAAAAGTCAGTCGCTCTCGAGCGGATTAGAAAGGCACGCAAAGACTTTTCCGCACAAGCCAGCGCTTCCAATAGCGAGCAGTCACTTTTAATACCGCGTCTTACCTCTAAATACCGACATTTTATTGCGTTAGAGCACTTGCCTTCTCTTCCACGTTTATTGCGGCCACTCGCCAACAAGACCACCAATTTGAAACGCTTTAACGCTGAACACATTGCTTCGCACTTAACGCCGTTTTCCATTCCATCGCCCTCAATAACTCTAGAGTCGGCTTCTCTAAATTCTGATTCTGGTTATTTAGCCTCGCACTGGGTGTATCGCATCGCGTTCTATCAACAGTCAAGACTACAAGCGGTACTTGCACACCACCTTTTCTGGCAACCAAGAACCTCGGGGGAATGCTACGCACTGGGCGCTGCAACCTATGAAAATAACCTTTTTCTATTTGGTGCCAGCGATACAAATATCACAGAGCGTGAAAACTGGTGTCATAAGGTTTTATCGATGCTCTCGTAGGGAATTCGGGAAAAAACACTGCTACCAATTTATGATACTTCCTCCCACTTAAGGAGGATATTTTTAGGGAATGGTTAAGGCAATACTGAAAGTATAAATAATAACGAAGCAGTCAAGACCATGCCTACGCGAATTTCTACTAAAAGCTCTAGCCAAAACGTTGCACAATCCCCAACACATCAACTTGCCCGTTCACCATTTGCTCTTGCGATTATTGCAAGCGCTGTAACCTATGCGTTTAGCTCTGCTGCAGAAGCTAACGATGCAATGGACCACTACGAGGTTATAGAGGTACAGGGAGCGACACCGCTTAGCGCCAACAGCAATAACTCTGCTGTATTTGGTAACGTTCAGACACTCACTCAAGACGATATTGAAGGGAGCGTCAACCGTTCACTACCGGAGCTACTCAAAACTCAGCTGGCAAGCGTGAACCTAAACGATGTTCAAAACAATCCGTTTCAACCCGATCTGCAATACCGCGGGTTTACTGCCTCTCCGCTGCTTGGTCTACCTCAGGGCATTTCGGTGTACTTAAACGGCGGTCGGGTTAATGAAGCGTTTGGCGATACTGTGCATTGGGACCTAATGCCTCTAGATGCTATAGATACCGTTTCTTTGTACTCTGGTTCAAATCCTCTGTTTGGCCAAAACACGCTAGGCGGTGCCCTTGCGCTAAGAACGAAAACAGGGTTTAGCTTCAACGCCAATGAAATAGATTTACAGGCTGGACAATTCGGCCAGAAAGCCGCGTCTGTGGAATCGGGTGGTCATAACGATCACTGGGCGTATTATGTGAACCTGAATCATTATGAGGAAGATGGCTGGCGCGACTATTCGCCATCTGAAGTGCAGCAAGTATTTACATCGCTTGCCTATAAAAGTGACAAAATGCATCTCGACATGAACCTCTTTATGGCCGATAACGAGTTACTCGGCAATGGTGCATCACCTATTGAACTGCTGGATATTGAAGGAAGAGAAGCGGTCTACACCCACCCCGATCAGACCAACAACGAACTTACGCACGTTAATATAACCGGTGATTTCGTTATAACCGTCATTCCGCACCTAATTAGCTGATTTATTTTTCTTGACACCGATCCCCCATTTTGATCTATTACTCATCTTTGGGTGCAGCAAAATGGCTATTTCTACTACCTCCCTATCAGGGTTAACTATCA
>Ga0208815_1000265_pt1 | contig 15817 bp, 24 predicted proteins | sample Virmet3438_5245_FD_185733 | JGI IMG/M metagenome (GOLD analysis project Ga0208815, IMG submission 185733) | Marine viral communities from the Southern Atlantic ocean transect to study dissolved organic matter and carbon cycling - metaG... | ecosystem: Environmental > Aquatic > Marine > Oceanic ... | reverse complement strand
CAGCTTGACCTCTAGCGCCTGCTGAATACCGTTGCATTGCCCCAGCCATCTTTGATTGGGGAATTAAATATTCATCCTCAGCCTCGCCAACAAGACCAAGAGTTGGACCTGTAGCAACACCACCTTGGGCAAAGGCTTTAGATGAAATTCCTCCTCTAGCTAAGCCACCCTCAGCACCGCCAAATAATTTCCCTAAAAATCCTCCTTTACTTCCCATTGAGCTAAACATTCCATCAATTGCAAAATTCAGTAATTTATCTCCTATACGACCAAGAATATTTGACATCACCTCACCAAAAGATTTGGCTCCAGTGATCGCTGCTTTAATTCCATCAACTACTCCAGATTTAATATCATTACCAATTGACTTCCATAAATCTTTTAATTTTTCTGCGTAGGTTAGCTTTTTCTTTAATGCTTCATTTTGATCCAGTATTGCTTTAATTTCCTCATCACTTAAACCAGCCGCTTTTAACTTGGTTTCTAAAATTTCCCTTTCTAATTTTTTAACAGCTTCAGTTCCTTTTATTTTTGCTTCTAACATATCGTTCTCTTGCATGATTTGCTGTATTAATTTTTCTCCTTCATTTTTAGAACCTTGTTTTAAATCATCTAATGCTTTTTGTGCTTTTAGCCAAGCCTCAGAATGTTTTTTAATTCCATCTTCTCCACCAATTTTATCAGCCGCTGTATTTTCTAAAGCTGCCATAGCTTTCTCTATTTCTGCTTTTGCTGCTAATAGTTCAGCTAATTGATTTTTATCATTCTTTGATTTTGCTTTTCCACCTTGACCTTTGTAATTAGAAACATCGGCCATTTTATCTCTTAACTTTTGAATCCTTTTATCAGCTTCCTCTAAGGCTTTCTTTAATTGGCCTCCATCTTCACTAGCAATTAAATCGTCTAATTTTGCTCCCTTAAATTGATTCTTTTTATCAAAAAAGCTTTTTACTGCAACAACCGCCGCAGTTATTCCAGCAGCTAATAACAACCAAGGACCAACAGCCGCCAATGTTGCTCCTGCAAATGTAACTAATCCAGGAATTGCGAATGCCATCATCCCTTTAAATACAGCCATTACAACTCCAACCGCTGGACCTAAAGCCAATAATCCAATACTTAAGGCGACAACAGAAGTTGTTGCAATTTGGAACCATTTAGGCATTTTCAAAAAGCCTTGAATAAATTCGTTTACTACTGATAAAACCCACTTGAAAGCAACGCCTACATAATCCAAGTTTCTAATAATATTTCCCATTCCATCAGCTACTCTTCCCAGCGCTTGCCCTACTGTTCCACTCATTATTTTTGCAGCTTCAGAAGCAGCTCCAGAAGCATTTTTTTGATTATCTAAATTTTTATTGAACTTGGCTAAGTTGTCATTCACCAAAGGTAAGAAAGCATTCAAAGCCTCAACGCTTCCAAACATTCGGCCCATCGCTTCCTTATTTCCTCCAGTCTTTTCAATCATGTCTTGCAGAACTCCAGCAAAACCCTTGCTCTTTAATGCGGTTGCATCAAAATCAATTCCTAATTTTTTAGCAATTGCGGCTGCTTCTGTTGTTGGTCTAACAATTCCTTGAAGCACCATTTTTAAACCAGTGAATGTCTGTTCAACTGGTAAACCTGTTGCAGTTATCGCACTAATTGCAGCATTTAATTCTTGAATACCTACTCCAGCCGCTGCACCCATAGGAGCCAAACGTCCAATCTGGCTTGCATATTGATCAAGAATAATTTTACCGTCATTCTGTGTTTGTATAAATCCATCAATTAAACCCCTAGCCTCATCCGCACTTTTTCCATAAGTGTTCATGACAGAGGTAGCTGCATCAGATACTTTTGCCATCGTGGTCATACCACCAACAGCACCATCAACAGAAGCTGCAAGGATTTTGCTTATATCAGCAGCGCTAGTAAATCCAGCAGATGCAACATCATAAGAAGCTGCCAATAATTCTGTTTGACTTCTTAAGTTTCCAGACGCTACAGAAACATCAAATAATTGCTTTTTTAATTCCTCAACATTTACTCCCAAAGTTCTTACAGCTCCAGATGCTCTATCAGCTTCTGCAAAACCTTTAAACCACGTCATCACCCCAGCGCCTACTGCAATAGTTTTACCTAATCCAAGTAGTTTTTTTTGTAAGTTGCCAATACCTTTTGCTGATTTATTCGCTGCCTCACCTGTGTCTTTTATTTGCCTATTTGTTTTTGGTAATGTTCCCTGTGCTTTTTTTGCCGCCTTTTCAAAGGCATTCATCTTATCTTCGAGCTGCTTTAATTTACGTTCAGCACCCGAACTTAATATTTTTAATAAAAGGGTTTGCTCGGCCAATCTTCTTCCTTAGGCAGAATCTCTTTTTATTCTATCGTCGCATTCTGCTTTTATTCATAATTTTGTCCTCTTCTTCTTTTTGTATTTGGAAAAAGGCATGCCAAATCAGCAGCTCTTCCTGTGTCATTTTCTCTCTAAGTTCAAATAACGTATAACCCAATTCTTTGGCAACTACTAATTCAGCTAGGAGTGGACCGTCTTTTCTTAGGCTCTTTGCTAACACTTTTGATATTTAGATCCTTTTGCACCTCCTCATCTTCTTCATCTTCTCCAATCAATGCCATCATCAGTTTCTCAACCAAAGTAGCTGGCAATTCATTTCTTAATCCTGGTAAATGACCAATATGAAAGCGTTTTTCATTGTCTTGATTCATTGCCTTATCAATCAACAATCTCAAAGCAAAATCAGTTGTATCATTTTCTTTGCTCATTTTTTGCGCCCTTGATCTTTCTGCCAAGGTCATTGGAGTCATGTAAAACTCAAATAATTTTCCATTTGGTAAGGCAATTTCCTTCCTTACTGTTGCCATCGAACAGGCAGCTTTCAACTCTTCAAGTGCATCCATAAAAAATAAAGGTGTCGCTTAATTAAATTATATAGTCCTCCTTAGGAGTAATCCATAACAAAAGGGGGCATGGATATAAGCCCCCAATTGTCCGTATGAAGTAGCGACTTCTTGCATACGGTTAGACATGACCTAGAAATGTCTAACAAATTAATTTTAGACAAGAAAAAAGCCTATATAAAAATAGGCTCAGAATGATGGGGTTGTTTTTAGTTAACCACTTATTACAAAGTAGTGCTAAAGATATGTCTTGGATTAGTAAGGTTGAAACTCATTTCAGCAGTAGTTGCTTCATCAGGAGTAACGCTTAAACTCATCCCTGTTATAGAGACATCTGAATCAATATAAGTTGAATTAGTATCATCAACAGCCCCAGAGCCGTTATCAACTGTATCAACATAAAGTTTTACTGAAGCACCCTCTTGAGACTTCAAAAGAACATTACCTAACAATCTATTTGCAAGACTGGTTTGGCTATCAGTAAAGTAAACAGTCATGGAACCACTACCACTGGCATAACCTGGTTGTGTATTCCTGAAAGGAGCGTACTTAGTCACAGAAGCAACACCCGCTGGAAGCGTTGTTACATCTAAAGTTTCCCTTTCAATGTCAACAGAAAATTCCCTTACTTGGGCAACAGCCGCCGCTGCTGAATACTGAACATTTATATGTCCAGATTTATCTGCTGATCCAGTACCTCCACTACCAGCTAGAGCGATGTTTGTCCCACCAACAGCAGTGGCAACTTTTATTGTTGTTGCTGTTACTGCTATCACGTAGTAAGTAGTACCCGCTGTAAGGTTGCCATCAAGGGTGGCAGTTCCAACCACTGTGAATTTCACAGGATCATTAACCCTAAAGTCATGATTTGATGGAACAGTTACACCACCAGCACCACTTGGAAAATCTGTGTAATCCTTAAGACACCATTTTGTACCCGCTGGGGAAAAATAAATAGAACCCTCTTGGCCAGTTAAAGCCGTAGAGGAACAAGCTACAGGCATTTGAATTACCTAATAAAAAACAATTTGAGGGCGTTTCTTTTGGGGCTTGGGGCTTTGGCTAGGGCTAACCAATACCATCATAATAGCCCTAAGGAGGCTTAACCTTTTGCAATAAATGGAGCTGAAATAGTTACCAATGCAAGTGGATTATTTGAATTGATTACAGGAACAGGTCCACTGATTTCTCCAACGCTTGCTCTAATCGTTGTATCTTCTGTTTTTATTGTGTTCAAAGTTGAGGCTGCTAACGCTGCCATTTCTTCCAATCTTTTCATCCCTTTTGCTTTTGGTCCGTAACAACTAACCTGAACGCTTCCCCTAATTACTTCAATTCCACTTTCTGCTTTTGTTACAACTGGCTCACTTATAGATGGAAAGCTAACAATTAATTGAACGTATTCTGTATTTGCTCCCCCTGGAGGTTCTTCCTGGACATTGTCATACATCACGGAAACAGATGGAGAAAGACCAGCAAATGCTGTTGTCATTTTTCTCTCAAATAAAGATCTAATTGTTTGTAAACTCATTTAATTTTTCCTAGTTCTTTAAGAATGCGTTTTTTTAAATCGTTTTTTTGTTGTGTTGCAATTGTCGTAAACCATGCAGCACCCCCTGGAGCACCTTTTGCATATACAGGATCATAAGCAACTCTATTTGCATAAGGTAAATTATTAGAAATATACCAATTTGAATCAGAAGTAATTTTCTTTTGGTAATAAGGAATATCTAATTTCATTACTCCAGGTTCAACAATTACTCCTTCAGTTCCAACACCACCTGGATATTTTCTTTTTGCAGGTTTACCCCAATTTTCATCCCTTACTTGCAAATCAGGTTGATCTTTTCCGACAAACCAACTTGAAGCCATCCGGCCAGTATCTTTTGGGTTGGCTTGAGATAGCTTTCCCTGTGTTAGAGCGATATGATCAGTCAATGCTTGATCTAAAGCTTTCCTGACCTGAGGCACCCAATCTTTTAAAGCCATTTTACGAGTTTTTTACGAAAGCCAAAACCTACCCTAATGATACCAAAGGATTACAGAAATAAAGTTCGGACTCATAACCCGAAGGTCGGAAGTTCAAATCTTCCCCCCGCCACCAAATAAAAACAAAGCCCTCAGGGGCTTTTTTATTGCCTCAAAGGGATTTCAAGGAACAGACTATTCTCAACTCTGCTTAATAGTTGGGTTAAGTTGGGTGATGATGGGTATACTTGGGGAGATTTTTTACGAGTTTTTTACGAGTTTTAAAATGGCCTTAATTCTTAGAACTTGGCCTGAATACAAAAAAGATCTAAAAAGAGCTGGAACAAGATGGAGATTAGACAAAGATTCCAAGTCTCCTTTCATATATGTTCGAGATCAAATAGCCAAAACAAGGATTTCATGTAAGCCATTAAGAACCGATAATCCTATTGATATAAATAAAGTTTTTGATGCCTGCATTCTTACCGAACAAAAAGAATGGGCAGGAGTAACCACTGAAAAAGAAGAAACTACAAAAACAATTCTTCCTTCATGGGCAGAGGTAGAAAAAGCTTGCAAAGATGATTGGCCTTTAAGAATGAAAGAAGGCTCAACCGTTAACCTTTGGGCTGGATTGAATGACCTAAAAAGAAATGATATTCCTAGAAATTTTGATGCTATCCAGAACTGGGTAACAATTAAAAAGCTTGGGTCTAGTGCTTGCAGAAATAGATTAGATACTATCAAGCAAATAATTAAGGCTCTAAAAAAAGCAGATAATAAAAATCAGGAACCTACTTGGCTAACAGAAAAGCAATATCAAGACCTTAGAAATCTCCACAATGAAAGGATTAACAGCCAAAACAAATTAACCAGTGGAAAGAAAGTTGAAATAAGAGGAATCCCAACTCAAGAGGAAGCTGAGAAATATTTGGACAACTTATGGCCTAAATACAAACTAGAGCAATGGTGTTTGGCCATGCTTATGAATTACGGATTGAGAAATCATGAGCTTCATTGGGTTTCTAATATCACAGAAGAAAACAAAGAAGAAGGTATTCAATTTGGTTGGGTTTATGTCCCTGGATATTGGAGAACAAAATCTAAATATGAGCATTGGGTCTTCCCTTTATATAAATCTTGGATTGTGCGCTTTGGCCTAAAGAACAGATTTGAAGAATGCCAAAAACAATTGCATGAAATAGCAAAACCAAAAATAATCAGCCAACATGATCCATCAAAAGATTGGGATTCAAAAGATCCAACTGATCAAGGCATTTGTATGAACAATAAAAAGCTTGGAGAATTTATTGGTGACAGATTGAGGCAAGTCTTACCTGAATGGGCCGCTAGTGTTCCTGACGCAAGAGGACAACACCAGCCAGAAACAATTGAAAAACAAATTAGGTGCTATGACCTGAGACACACTTACGCCATAAGACTGGCAACAGATCCAAGATTCAAACACGTAGATATTTCTCAGGCTGCTTTGGCAATGGGCCACGATATTGAAACCCATAAAAATCACTATCTGAAATGGGTATCAAAAGATGAATATAGAAAGCGTGTAATGTCATCTATCATTCTTCCTGACGATTAATATTATTGAATGACCAAAAAAATTAGCGTTCAGGAAAATACCGAAAGAGCATTCTTGATTGAGAAGATGTATCACCTGGACAAAAGAACAAATGGCCTTTTTATTGGATTAGGCCAAGAGCTGGAAACTTATCGCAAATGGAAAAGGCTTTTAGAAAATGAATGAAATTATTGCCGCTGTTTTAGGAGCCGTTATAAGTTGCGCTGCAATGGTCGTTTCTAATAGTGGGAAAAGGAAAGAAGCCTATACAGTAGAAATCTTTAAAAGACTCAACGCTTTAGAAGTAGAAGTTGGGATGCTGAAAGAAAAAACCAGCAAATAAAAACCCCTTAGCAATAAAGCCAAGAGGTTGAAGATCTAATTCCCGTCAAGTGCTTAAAAAATAAATTGCATAGATAAACAGCAACTTCATTCTAATTAATTCCATAAAAAAAACCTCCGATTAAGGAGGCTTAATTTAGATCTGCCCCTAGATTGTGTTTCAGGCTGATCGGTAGCATTAAAGGTTACGCTTATCTTTTGCGGCCTGACTCATTTCAAAAGGTTTAGTCTGTGCGGTACATGAACTTTGTTGGTAGCTGTTGTAGAGGTGCTGTTTAGACTTTGGGTCTGCCTTCCCCCAGCTACTAGTTTTACATCTTTCGATGGATCTCTGTGACTACGTTTTCAATGATCAGTGTCTACGCATTAGCAGGGAATCAAACCCCCTAATAACTTAAGTATACTGTTTCTATTCCTTAGGCACAATGGGAAGGACCGTACATCACCAAATCTGAGCAACTTTAGCCTTAGCCTTGCCAGACTTCCAGGGCTTAACTCTATCGAAGGCTCCAAGTACCAGATACGAAATCGCATCCCAGCCATGATCCCAACCTGAATCCTTATCCGGCATATTGGTTCCCTCTTTAAAGGTCAAATTCCTAAGTGATTTAATTGTCTGTTTGCATTTGGGATTGATAAAGAATCTTCTTGTTCCTTCTGCATCCATAACCATTGCATTAACCGCATTTCTTTTATCACTCTGTCCATAAGGCTTTCTATTTGGATTAACCCACAGGCCTCTATTTCTTAGGATGCCATGATCAGTGACACCTCCAGCAGAAGTTTTTCTTGCATTACCAGTTGGATCAGGATAAACCTTAATTTCTCTATTTGGATAACGCCTTAGCAATTCTGAACAAGCCTCATCTGTATGAGTCTCTTTTATATGCAGCTCATCAATGGCATGTAGTTGATCACCTCCAACTCTTTGGCAAACAACCCAGTGCATTGGTGAAACGTTAAAGTCAGCAGCTACTAAAAGTTCACCACCTAGATCAACAACATCTGAAGAAATATTATTTTCATCAAAGTCTGGAACAACCCGACCAACCAAATTAACAAAGCTGGCTTCATATTCTTGTGAATAAGTTCTTGCATCTAATGTTCTTTTTGCAGCTTCAACCTCTTCTTTAGAAACGTGACCACCTTCAACAGTTGTGAATGAAAAGGTTGAACAATCGTCATCATCTTCTGCAGCATCCCAAGCTTCTGCAAACCAGTTCAATCCAGCAGGTGTTGTAATAAACCAAGCTGGACCCTGTTGATCAGAAAGAGCTGGCCTTAATACCATTGTCCAAGCATCTTCCCTTACATAAGCCGCCTCATCAACAACAACTCCAGAAAGAGAAACCCCTCTTAATTTGTCTGGATCTTCTGCACCCTTTAAAGAAATAGTTGAACCATTGGTCAAAGTTACAGATAAATCGCTTTCGTTTTTTGATGCAAATATCTCCATTGGAACCATCTGCTTTAGCTGAATCCAAGCAATCTGTTTTGCCATCCGATAAGTGGCAGTAACGTAATAAAAAAGACCTCCAGGTTTTTCTATTGCCCAGTTAATTAATCTGGTAATTGCTAAATAAGTTTTTCCAAATCTTCTACCTGAACAGAGATAAGTAAATCTCACTCCAGCGTCATAAACCAACTTTTGTGGTTCAGTTAGATTTGTATAAAGTTTTTGAGATAAAGCTAAATAATCAAATTTAGATGTTGCAGGTTCAGGCGGTTCTAAAAGCAATCCACCAGGGCAAGAGTCTAATAAAAGACTCATGAAGCAATACCAACCAATTCAGCTTGAAGTCTTACTGAGTTAACAGCTACTTGAATATGCCCTCTTTTAATTGCAGCCTTTTCATAATTTCTAAGACGGGTTAAACATTCAGCTAAAAAAGCAGGCCTGGATAATTCACAATCTTTTGAAATTTGTTCTCTTGCTCTTGTTATATAAGTATCAGCTTGTCTTTCTGAAACATTGAAATTTTCTGAACAATGACGAATAATTTCTTGTCTACTAGCTGCGGATGCTAAGAGTCCATAAACAGCAGAAATTCTAGAGCTGACTTCATATTTAGTTCCTTTCTTACCTTTCTTTGTCACTCTGAAGAATAAAGGCTAATAAGAACAGAGTACAAGAAAAGATTTGATTCTGCCTAAGGATGGGTATACTTTGATAAAAAAGGGGGAAAGAATTGACAGTTAATTTATTCATTCCAATCGAAAAAGGAAAGAGATTACCAAACCAAGGAGCTGTAATTAAATGCCCTAATGGTCATGAAAGGAGGGTGTATGGATTGGGATGGCAAGCGCTTAAATGCTATAGGGAAGGATGCGATGGAAAAGATATTTTAAAAAGTGAATACAAGATGTGTACGAGAATTACTATGTCCGGTGCAGGAGAATGAGAAGAGGAAGTTTTAAGAAAAAGTTTTTCTTATTTAAATGGGCTAGGAAGTTGATGAAAGGGATTGGATCTTTATTTGTTTATAGATCACCAGAGAAAAGAATTATTACTGATCCACAACTGGAAGAAATTTATAGGGGTAAGAGCAAAAAAGAATTAGCAAAGATGGCAGGTTGTAGCCATACAAATAGTAAGAGCTGGATGATTAGGAGAATCCTTAATTCTTGAGAGAAGAGTTTTGAATAATCTCTTCAAGTCTTTGAGTGTGGGCTAAAAGTCTGTCACCTCTTTCAATAGCTTCAGCAGCAATTTGAAAAGGATCTTCTCCAGAATGGATAAGGCTTTGTTTGATTTGTTCGGTGGAGAGTTTCATAAGGAACCCTGCTTTGATGCTTCTATGATAACAGTGTTAAGAATTGTAGAAATTTATTCTGGGGGAATAATTGACCTTGGGGCATTCTTGGGGCATAATGGGGAGACATTCGGCACATAACAGGCTCATACCATGCCCCTACTTGGCGACAGAAAAAGACCATACCGGCCACGCATATCTCCTGCGGTGGAAGAAAAAGTTAACGCACGACTACCTTCTCATCTCAACAAAGAGAGCTTTGTGAATGAGTTGGTTTTGAAAGGCCTTGACGGGTATGCCATCATTAAAACTAACAATAAGAGAAACAATAAAAATTTAGTTCCAAAACCACTAATAGAACTTAAACCATTAATTGATAGCTATTGGGTAGTTAAGCCAGGGTCTAAGTCAAAGCAGGCATGGGCTTTGCTTTGTGGTCATAAAGGGGTTTTAGGTGTTAAAGACAAATATGGTTTTGATGTAGCAAAGGCTCAACTTGAATTGGCTATTGCCAATAAATGGAAATCAATCACGCTTTCCAACTATGAACAATTTGGATTGCCAAGAGTCATAAAAAGACAGGAGAAAGAATTGGATTTCGATGCAATGGACAACGCACCCTCACTTTATTAATCATGCAAGCAAAAGTATTTACTCAGGTTTTAAAAACCACTTACAAGATTTCGCCTTATGGAAAGAGTCTTGATTCAGAAGATCTAGCCACTCTTTGGTTAACACTTCCTCAATTAGTTAAGGATGTTGTATCTGACCAGATGTGGGCTTATGCCTCTAACCAGTATTTAATGGACCCCAAACCATCCAAAGATTTGGCTGTTCATATTTCAATGCTCAGGTATTTATTCCGCCTGGAGAACGAGATGCCCAACTATTCATGGGGCTTAAAACAAGACTTGGAACATCGTATGAAGATGGGCCATAAATTTAACCCTCAAGTAACAAGACCATATTTAGCTGGAAAGAATCGAGAAGAACCAGATCAAATAAGTAATGGTGTTTTAGCAACTTTGGAGGGTAAGTAAATGGAAGATCCAAAATTTAAAAATTTAGCCGCCGTCGCACTAGAAAGGCGATGGAAAAATTTGGCAGATAAAGGTGATTGGGATTCTATTTTACAGCTAACAACTGAGAGATTAAATCATCTTTATGAGGATTTTAAGGAAAATCAGCATGAGCTTTTGGATTCAATCAAAGAAGGGAAAAAAGGGCTAAAACAGGAAGATGCTTTAACTCGTCTTTATGTAGCCAATACAATTTGTGCTTGTCATTCTTTGCTTAGGCTTATACAAACATTAGATAGTGATATCTATAAAGAATTAAGTGAAATTGATGCTGAATACAGATTTAAACAATTAGAACTAAGAGTTCAAAAATTGGAGGGTAAATAAATGGATTTAGACGCATTAAAAAAAGAGTATGAGTACATGAACGAAATGATTGAACAGTACCCAAAATTAAAAACAATTTCTGATGTCAGAGAAAAAGTTAGGGAGACACAAAAGCAATTAGTTTTCCATGAGCCTTGGCTTTTACAAGATTGGAAGTTGGAAGAGAAAAAAATATTCCTTGCTCAATACACAGAAGAAGAAAGAGAAAATATGAATGAAAGGGTAAAGCTAGAAACAAGATTTAGAAAAGGAGAAATATAAATAATGGAAAAACTAATTAGCTCTGGAGCTGGAAAAGTTCTTGCAAGATTAGTTGCTTCTGGCAAGGCAACTATTGAAGATTTTGATCAACCTTCTCCAGGTTGGATTGAAATTGAAAAGTCTAGATTTGATTCCTGTAATCCATTAGATGCAAGAAATCCAACTCATAAAATTCCTAAATATGTAGGAGATGGAAACGATTCTTATGACACATTCCCAGCTCCAACCATGAACTACCCAGGGCGGCCAAGCCATAGAAATCTGTGTAGGGAATGGATCGAAGGAAACCGAAATGAATGGCTTTCTTTATCTGGCCAAGTAGTTGAAAAAGTGGAAGCTTTCCCAGATCCAAAAGATCTAGCTGCCTAAATACATTCACCCTAAGCAACGGTATTTATTAAATGGAAACAATCGAACAACTAAAACCCCAACAAGTAAAGCTTGATCAAGAGCTGCATAAGTATACTCATTTGCCTTCTAATGAGGTGATGAAATTATCTGTGACTGGAGTGCTATGGGCATTGAAATCTCAACCCGAAAAAGATGCAATAGAAAAGCACAGACCTAATTGGGAATTTAAAGGCCTTGATATTCATAAAGCTTTTAATCAATTACTAAACCATGAAAAAGTAGTTTTCTGGCCAGAGTTTAAAGACTGGATAAAACCATTATTTGATCATAAATTTATTCAAGCTTTTCACCCCATAGCAACAGAGTTTTCTATGTGTGATCCAAGGATTTCACTTGGAGGATCTTTTGATGCTCTTGGCTATTGGAAAGGAAAATTAATTCTTCTTGATCTAAAAACTCAAAGCGCTATTGACAGGAAACCATATTCAACAGATGCCCAGCTCGGAGGATATTTACACCTCTTGAAAACAACAACAGGAATTGTTCCTGATGAAGTTAGAACGATTTGGTGCAGGCCAGGAAAAACAACAGTTTCTCCAAACCAGGGAACTATTACTTGTTCTCACGCCTGGACCGCCGCATGGCAAAGATTTCAATCGGAGCATAATTTTCAATGAATAGATTAAGCCTCCTTAAGCAAAATAGAATCAGGAGAAGATTGAATCTTTTTCTTTTACTTCTTGCTTACATACCTGCCATAGCAATTTTTAAATATGCAGAATCTCTCGCCACTAACCCGCCTCCTAGTTTTCCTCTTAAGGAGGAGGCCAGAAGTGTTGGACTTCCAGATGACTATTACCAAACCCAACACAGTGAAAGATCTTCCTTATGGGTTCCTGGAAAACCGTAAAAAAGGAATTTACCCAAACGACATTTGCCCCGATTTTGTACCAGATCATGAACCAACCGATGCAGAAAGAAAAGCAGCCAAAGCTTGGCGACTTAACAACCTCGAACAATCTTTTACCTTGGACACAAGAACCGAAAATGATCAACATTAAAGACCTTTCAAAAGAACTCAATGAAGTCAAATTGAAGAAGAATGAATTAATCAGAAAAGAAAAAGAGTTAATGATCAAATTTAAAGATCATTATGAAAAAAATGGACTAGAAGAATTTGAAGATGCAGAAGAAAATAAATTTGCAATAGGAGAAGTATTAGTTGAAAGGAGGGAGGTAAAACGATGGAAATATACAGACGCAATACAAAAGCTTCAGGAAGAAGAAAAAGCAAGAGGTGTTGCAACTCTTACTGAATCCTTTAGTTGGATTTTTAATGAGGCAAAGAAATGAGAATAAGAGCTATCGAATATAAAAGCGCTTTAATGAGAATGGAGAACCATGAAATTTCGCATATCTATTGGGCGCTCATGAGATCAGAAGGCTATGACCATATGACCTCAGGAAAAGCACATAAGGAATTACTAAAAAAATTTAAAACTTTGGACAGACAAGTAAATGAACTTCCTGAAAATGTAGTTAGGCTCAATGATCAAAATTAGAGCGTATGGAATCCCAGCTCCTCAAGGGAGTAAAAGAAGTTTAGGTAATGGTTATTTTGTAGAAGCTTCTCCAAGGGTGATGCCATGGAGAGAATCCGTTAAGGAGGCAACATTAAGGGATTACGATGGAGAGCCATTATCAGGAGCAATTGAAATCAGCATTCTATTTTTATTTCCCAGGCCTAAGAAACATTTCGGCACAGGAAAGAATGCAAACAAATTAAAAGCAAACGCTCCTGTGTTCGTGATTGAAAAAAATAAGGGTGATCTTGAGAAATTAGAACGTGCAGTTTATGATGGCCTATCTCAATCCTCAGGAGGAAGTGCAATTCTTGATGATTGCCTAGTAGCAAAGAACTCTAATATGAAACGCTATTGCATAGAGGGAGAAAGACCAGGCGCTCTTATCACAGTGAGCAAGCTTTAATACTTAAACATTATCCCCCCGTAATATTGGTTCACAGCAAACAAAATTTGCATCTTCTCTCGGTATACTGTAGAACGAAAGCAAACAAGCTTCTGGATTCAGAATCTTATGTCCACACCTTATAAATTTATTCAAACTAGAGCCGATTTTGGAAAAGCAATTTTAACTTGGTTCAAAAAGAATGACTGGCCTCAAAGCATTACTGAATCAGTAGCAAAAGAAGTTAATGAATGGGAAGGCGGCCCCTGGGCCTCACAAGTCAGCACAGCAATAAATGGAAAGTTAGATCCTAAAGCAGCTTTTTTAATCGCTTTTGGAAACTTTAATACTTACATCCATGCAGGAAGTTTTAGCAAAATTAAGGATATAAATTTGAGAGACAAACTAAAAGGAAGCAAAGCCTTCACCCACAACAATGGAAGGCCATTTGATGGGGCTGACTTTTTTAGACTCTTTACTGGATTAATAGAAGTTCCTAAAAAATATAAAACAAACGGTAATGAATTTAATGATGCAACTTTAAGAGAATATCAAAAAGTAATGGTTGAACATACTGTGAAAATCAAGCGCCAAGAGATGCTTAAACCCAAAGAATTTTGGGAACTATTTTTAAAGCAGCCCTACACCAAAACAATAAAACCAAATGACTTGGATATTATTAATGATTTGCTTAGAGAAGACCTTGAAATGTCTAGGGAAATTGTTCTTAGGTTTGGAAGAGAATACGGTAAATGTCCGATAATGCCAGGCTTAAAATCAATGTCAAAAATTAAACTTAGTCCTAAGCTTTTGGAATTAAATCAGATCATGGAATCAGGTGTCGCTAGTGAATTAGGAAAGGATAAAAAAACCAATAACAAAAAAGTCAAAGTCTCCTAAAGTATCATTTGTACTAGATAATTAGTTTAGATAACCATTTCCATAATTGCTATTGCTTAGGGGTATTTTCTCGGTATACTACTTATGCGCTTCCGAACTTCGACAATTACTAAAACTAATTACAAGGGTGCAACTAGCCTTACTGAGGCAGAGGAAATAAAAGACCTTCACACTGCACTACTTCAATTTCAACAAGAAAAAACCGCTGCTGGACTTGGAGAAAAAACAGGTCAGCATGGCCACTACACAGATTTAAAATCAACCTTGCTTGCAGTACAAGCTGGTACAAAATATGGCCTAGTCCATCAAGTAAGTTTTCATCCAATTGGTGAAACAACTGTAATGGTTAGATTGACCATTACCCATATTTATTCAGGGCAGGAAATCTCTTCTGAAATGCCTGTTTCTACTGAATATCCAGGAGCTAGGAATCAATCCCAAGCTTTTGGAAGTGCTGTTACCTATGCCAAGAAATACCTGTATTGGGGCTTATATGGCCTAGCTAATGCAGATGATGATGGCCAAGCTGTAGAAACAATAGATAACAGCCAAAGGGGAACAACATATAATTCCCCTGTCGCTAAAAGGCTTACTCCTCGTCAGCAGGATATTAAAAAAACTGAAGATATAGTTGAGGAAATAAGAGTGATTTATGCTAAAGATCAAGCTGGAGGAATGAAAATTATTGATAATTGGCTAGAAAAAAATTCAATTAAAGTAGAGTTTGGACCTGAAGCAATTACAACTCATGAGCTATATATGGATTTAAAGAAACAAGTTACCGCTTACAAACTAGATCAACAAAAGAACAACAATGCCAAACCAACCTGAGGATTTAATAGCTAATGCTAAAAGCGAAATTTCACAAGCAATTAAATTACTCCTACGCAGGGGCAAGCATTACCAAATCACAAGACGATCTTCCAGATTTGCAGAAACCAATAGACAAATCAGCAGCCTTAGACAAGCGCTCAAATACCTTGAGCCAGAGCCGGAACAAACGCTATTGTCTCCAATCCCCAAGAGGCTTCCTCATCCAGACAAATGGGGAGATAAAGTTTTCTCTTGATTGCTTGTCTTGGAGTTTTTCCCCTAACAATGTAACTAGTTTTAAAACCAAAGAAGAAGCCCATGCTGCTTTAGAAGAAATTAAAAGTTCTTTTCATTCTGATGAAAAACATTTATTTGAATTAATCGGAGCAAAAGAATTTATTTTTAGTTACGCTGGCAAAAATCAATGGTTTAGAAATGACAACTGAAAACAAAGAAGAAGAAACAGAAGTCTTTGTTGATTCTTTCAAGATGACAAATGAAGATTTTAATGAATACTTAGTTCAGTCAAAACTTGATCCAAAGCTGTTCAAAAAATACTATAAGTATTTAAA
>Ga0208815_1000262_pt1 | contig 15955 bp, 8 predicted proteins | sample Virmet3438_5245_FD_185733 | JGI IMG/M metagenome (GOLD analysis project Ga0208815, IMG submission 185733) | Marine viral communities from the Southern Atlantic ocean transect to study dissolved organic matter and carbon cycling - metaG... | ecosystem: Environmental > Aquatic > Marine > Oceanic ... | reverse complement strand
GTTATAGTATTAGGTGGTCCTGCAAAAGAAGGATCAGTAAATGTTCTTTCAGATAAAGGTGTTAAATCTGGATTATAATTAGGATCAGGATAATCTTTCCAACTATCTCCTTGATACTCAGTTATAAGTGGATTAATGTCTTTCCTCTCTGCATATACATGATAGAAACAATCAATCGGCATACCCCCCATGGCTTGAAGATATATCTTTTCATCATCCCATCTCTTTATAGTAATATCTTGATGCGATCCAATAGGTTGGAGTTGAACAGTAATACTATTAATATGAACTAAATCCTTCCAATAGTTTGGTAAAAAGATTTCCTTTCCTCTCCTCAATCTACCTCTATGATAAACTCCTACCTCTGCTCCCTCAATACAAGCATATCTTAATCTCCATCCTTCTTTAGATGGGTGTTTTATATCAAAAGGTTTTGGTCTACCATCAGCAGAATTAAATCTTGAAGATAATGTTTGTCCATCTGATCCTGTCCGAAAATATGCTTCACCTTTATCATCTATCCAAACAGTTCCATTGTTAATATTAATTGCCTTTCCTGCCACACTCTTAATGTTAAGAGTATTGGGTTTTCCTTTATCCCCCTTAATTTCAATATTACCTTCAGTCTGTAATGCTAATTTAATAGCAGGAGTAAAACAATCTCTATCATCGTTATAACATCTAGTTACCATTAAATTAGCTGGTGCTGCACCCGTATTATCATCTTGATCATCAGGATCTCCTCCAACAGCACCAAGTTTAATCTTAGCACCATTACCAACAACCATTGGTCCTTCAATATGAGCAGTTCCATTAATTTTATAATCACCCTCTTTAATTGGATTACAAATCCCTGTTCCTACTCTTAATTGCCCACCTATCTGGACATCATCCATGTTAAATGACATTTAAATTCCTCCTACACTTGATTGTTTTCTTTGTTGAATATCTTTCCACCATTCTTTGCATCTTTTATAGCAACAGCATCAGTCACCCCTCTAATTATAGATGAATATATTTTCATACAACTATTAGCAGCCATCCACATAATACCACCAGTAGTAATTTTAGTCAATGATTTGGAATCTAAAATTATTTTTTTAGTTTTATGTACTGTAAAAGTTTCAGTAGCACTACATTTAATATGACCCTTAGAACCACCTTCACCAATAGCAACTAATTCAATATCAGTTCCTTGCAATCTAATTTTGCCATTGTGTGCAGTGATGCAGATATCACCATTTAATGCATTTATAACACAAGTTGAATCTGCTTCTACATTATCACTCCCACACTCAACCTGAAAATTACCAGGAGATGTAGAACTTGTCCACCCCTTTCTATTACCATCAATCTCTAAATTAAATTGATGACGACCATCAGGTGTATCAAGTTTAACTCCTGAAGTGACAGTTCCTTTCTTATCAACATGACCAAATTTAATTTGCCCTTTATCATTACCACTAGACTTTGCGGTATAGTTCTGCTTAGATTGCCCATCAGTTCTATTCAGTTTTTGATTACTAGCTGTTGCCATAATTATTACGTAAGATTATCGGGGGTTCCAGGAATATTAAGACGAGAATTATTACTGTTAATATCAGTACCTTGTCTCTGAATTGCAGATGGAGGTGTAATGACTTGAGCATTAATACTTTCTATTAGTGTATCATAAATCTGAACTTTTTGTCCAGGTGTATCATAATATCCAGCAAAACGAGTACCATTTTCATAGAAAACAGCACCATAATAAGGTTTACCATCATAATATCCAGTTTGTTTTAATCCAGGAAGATCGGTAACTTGAATTAATCTATTAGGATCAACTCCAATAGGATCTAAAACTGCTCTCATTAATGGTATACCTCTATAACCAATACCAGTAGAAGTTCTTGGTATAACTTGAGGATATTCTCTATATCCATTAGGTGCTCTTTCCCCTTCATCTACTGGTGGTGCATCTAATAAAGGATCATTAGGATCATCAATTACAGTTACTACTGTACATGCAGTACCACCTACATCACCAGTAATACAGTATGTTGTAGTTTCTGTAGGACAAACTTTTATTACACCCCGTGGTTTAACAGGAACATTTCCAACTCCCTGATCTATTTTAAGTTCAGTATTTACTTTGGAAGTATAAACGAGCTCGGTACATTCCCCTTTAAGTAATACTGGAGGCACAGCAGTAATTGTTACTCCAGGTGGTGCTGTTGGTGGTGGATCTCCACCACCAGGAGGATCAGGTGGTCCTGGAGGAACACGGGGAGTTTTACGAGGATCAAATGGAAGTATTTCTCCAAATGGACCTTTAGGAGGAATATAACATATCTCTTCACCAGTTTCAGTATTTACAATACATACCTTATCATCTGGTCCATAATTCAGACCACGATCATCAGGAATAATTTCAACTACTTCAATAATAACTGGTGGACCTGAAGGATCATCAGTATCTGGTTCTCTAATAGGAGGATCAAATCCATTTCCTGGATCTGTAATAATAACAGAGGTAACAATACCAACACCATCTATTTTCTTAGGACAGGGTGGTGGAATAAGAATTGCAGAAACACCAACAGGATTAACTGTCCAAGGTTTACCCAGTGCTGTTCCAGATCTAGGATCTAACTTTGCTACTTGTGTTTTCTTAGTAATCTTCACACCAGCTACAGTAGGATTACGGGCATATTCAGCATTAAAATCCAAATTAGTTAAAACTATTTCTACAGTTCTTTTTCCTTCAGTAACATTAAATTGACCCTTATTTACGTTGGTTTTACCCTGTGCTTCTAAAACATCAACACCATCAATTTTTACAATTAAAGAGTCATCAACTACTGCTTGTATATCATAAGTTCCTGTTTCATTAAAATTAACATTACTCCATTTCATTGTCCACGTCTTACCATTAAAATTAGCAATATAATCTTCATCACTGGTAAATGTAGGAGTAATTAAAGATCCTAATGTTTTATCACTTCCATAAGTGGAAATAGGAGGTCCAGAATAACTAACACCATCTTTTGTTGATCCACCAGTGAGACCTTTACCATATACTATGTCAGTTCTATCTTTGGGAGGAATTCTATATTTACAAGTATTTGCAACCATATCATAAAACTCACCATCACTAGCAGAAGCCATAACATCTAACCAATCATTATCAGTCCATTCCTCCATTTGGACAACACCCTTACCTTTATTTCTCAATCTAATCTTAGAATTATTATTTTGATTTTGATCTGCGTTAGGTGGATATATGTATACAGATTGAGTTAGAGTTCCACTACTACCTGTTCTACTCCAAGTTTTATCACCAATAGTAAATGAATCAATAGCACGACCAGCAGTTCTTCTATCATTCCATGTTAATGTAATAGTTGTATTAACTCTTTTTGCAGCAGTACCACCAGTAACTTTGAATCCTTTACCATCATCAGTAAATACAACTGAACCACCATCAGTTTTATCTATTGTAATAGTAGCATTTGTGTCATTACCATCACCATCCTTTAATTTTACAACTTTACCACCATTAGAAACATTTATAGGATTATTTGCAGAATTTAAACCCTTATACACAATAGGAATATCAGTGCTTTTTTGTGCTGTATTATTACTTGTAAATATTACATTATATACTCTACCAACTTCTATATTACGGTTATATGTTTCGTTAAAATTAGGTCCACCATATGACTTTCCAACAGAAAACACTCCTTGCATTTCAATATTATTAGCATAAACAGCAGAAGAAGTTACTTTAAAAGTAACATCCACATTCTTAGCACCTCCTCCCACAACTGTCTTAGAAGTATTATTTTGCTTAGATGCCCAATCAGCAGTGCTAAAAACTTTTTCATCTACATTCTGCCAAATAAATTGTTTTTCATTCTCAACCTCAACAGTTATATCAATTGTTTTCTTTTCTAAAAATATCTTCTTGGATTTGGGAGCAGCATTATCAAAATTATCAAAATTCTTATCCGTATCAGGTCCAAGAACCTCCATACCATCAATAAACAATTTTCCAAAATTATCTACTGTTCCTTTAACACCATAGAATCCCTTATAAGGAAGGTCCACCTTCCAACTATTTCTATAAACAGAACCTGCACCATCAGTTCCTTTTAATCCCAAGGGAGGAAGAGGTGATAATGAGTACCTATTCATAAAGTTACTCCAAGCATCCACTTTAACTGGATACCAAATTTTATCTGCAGGAGATCTAGTAGTCCAAATAGGATTTTTAGGACATCTTCCCTCCTGTAATTGAGGTTTTTCTTTAGGAGGAGGTGCTAATGGAGCATCAATTGTCAAAGCAACTCCCATTGGATTTTGATTCCAAGATTTAACAGAAACTACTTCAACTTCATTGCTAATAAATGCTGCCTTTACATCAACAGCAAGTGCCATTGGATTACCCTTTGCTATTGCAGCACCTGGAATTTGTTCTAAAACTGCTTTTAAGGTATACGTACCTGATTTAAAATATTTTATCTCAATAGATTTGCCCGTACCTGTTCTTCCATCTCCACGAATTCTAAATCCTTGTTTATCTATAACAACATCCTTTTTATTTGAATGAGGACTATTTCCAGTAAAAGTAAGAACTACATTATCATCAACAGCAGTTGCAATGGAATAATTTCCATCTTCAGGAAAAACAATATTATTCCAAATAATTTCATGAAATCCTGCATAATCATCAGTTGATGCATTTGGATAATCTGGATATCCAAGAATACTTTCTTCAATCTGTTTAGTACTTGAAAGTGGAGTAACACTCGTAATTTTTATATTAGCATTTTCATCATATCCATTACCTATATCATCATCATAACCAATTGACGTTTTATCTATACTAATCTTTGCTCCTGATGTTTTACTACCACCTAAAGTTTTTATTTCATATCTTCTACCAGAACTAAAAACACCAATTCCTTTATGTCTAGATTTCTTGGGTATATATGTCGTAGTCCTCGTTCTCCTACCATATCGTCTGGTTGATGTCACCTCTCTGTCCATCAAAATTTCACCATTATCTGCTTGTATTTTTACTTCTCTTAGAGCAAGTCCAGATCTTCTTGGACTATCATTTACATTTAACTCAAACCCAACTTTTACTCTTCCATTACCTATAACTCTTAAATAATTTTTTCCATTATCATCAAGCTCAAACTTCACTCTAGGAGGTGCTCCAGTAGGTGAAATTTCAACGGTTCTCGTTCTTTTCTTTTCTACTTTTACAACTTCTGTAGGATCAAATGGAAGAATTCCTAATTGATTGAAAAAATCAGCATCTTTTCCAGGACTAGGATTAATTTTCCATAATTTTCTATTTGCTTTACTAATATAATCAATAGTGTTAAATACGGGTGTTCTTTCTCCATTTTTAGTTCCACTAGACTTTCCTGTAGAAGCAATAGGAGCATTAACCATAAAACTACAAGTATTACCAACAATAGAGAAAAATTTTCCATTATCAATTGCAACAACTATATCATCCCAATATACACCTACACCACCTCCACCTGCATCGGTTCCTGGAATATCTTCCATTTCAATAACTCTTTCTCCTTTATTTCTTAATTGAATTTTAGAATTATTATTTCCACCTACAGAAGATGATCCAGATAAAGTTACTGTATGAGATTTATTACCACTCCTGCCAGATTGTGTCCATGTTTTACCTGCAATCTTAATACTACCAACTGCTGTTCCTGCAGTTCTTGGATTATCATTCCAACTTAAACTCAATGTAATCTGAACATTGTCACCCTTAACATCTATACCTTTACCATTTGCAGAAAACTTTGCTGTTCCTCCATTCACATTTGCAATAACAAATGAAGCATTTGTATCACTTCCAGATCCATCTTTAAGGGCAAGTCTAGTTCCATTATTTGTTACATTAATTGGATTATTGGATGCGTTTAACCCAGTAAATTCAATAGGTTTTGATGTGATATAATCTCCAAGTGGTTTATTGCTACTTGTAAATTTTACAGGATAAACTCTTCCATACTCAACCTTTTTAGTAATTGTTTCCTTTATATCCTTACCTGAACCATATTCCTTACCTATACTGATACCCAGATCTGGAATTTCAAAACCATTAGCATAAAGAGAAGCTGTGGTAACAGTAAATGTAACTTCATCAGAGGTAGCAACTACATCTGTCTGAATCTTCTTCATCTCCTTAGTAGGTAAGTTAAGGAGATCAAGAGTGATCTTACGCATCCCTCCTTTTATATACTTTTTAATTTTTTGAGGAGGAGATAATACATTACCAGCAGCACCCCCTTGATTTAATACAATCTTATCACCAACCACCTCATTATCAATGAATAAATGTGCTTCATTATCTGCTTGAACATTAAAAATATACTCACCATCCCAAGGAAACTCTTCCTCCCACTCTAAAGAATATGTTTTTCCTGCATTATCAGAAGCACGAACATTAGATGGGGGAGTGGGAGAAATTGCATACTTATTCATGAAATTCTCTTTATCATATTCAAAATATTGATTGCCCTGAACTGTTTTTACGGGCATAACGGGTTTACACTTCCCAAAACAAACCTCTTCCCATTCAGGAAAAGTCTTCATTCCTTCCTCAACCTGAGCAAGAGTCTTACCACTAGCTTGTATATCTTTCCAATACTGAAGACCTCTAGGATCAGGATCTCTTCCAAACAATTTTATATAAAGATTAGCAATAGGATCGTTTGTTGCTGGAACTGAACCCCATGCCCAATGAAATGCATCATAAACTTCTCTTGTAACTTTATCTGCAGATGTTACTCTTAGGGGTGGTTTTTGTTTTGTTGTCCACCAACTCTTAATTCTATTATTCTCAATAATAGTTCCTTCAGATAAATCTAATAAAAATTTTTGATATCTTTGAATCTCATAATCAATAGGATTTTTTATTTTATTAAAATAAATTTTTGGATTCCATTTACCCAAATCATCTCCTTCAGGACCCCATCTCTGACCATATCCAATATTTTCTAATTCAGGAACACATTTATCTAATACATATTCCTCATAATCTTCTTCTTGATCATATTCTTCAATAAGAAAATCTTCATCGGATGTTTTTGTTTTAATAATTGCTTTAGCAACTACACCAGCACCATTTCCCGTATCATCGTGTATATCAACAATAGGAGGATATTTGTATCCATAACCACCATGTATAACTTGAACAGCTAGTATAGATCCATCAATACCAATAATAGGAGCTGCTTGAACTCCTACTCCACCACCACCAAAAAAATTAACTCTTGTCTTATCTGCTGAATCAGAATTACCTGTTTGAGTTGTTCCTCCAGTAAAAGGAATACCATCCACACCTAATCCCAATGAATCATCAATACTTTTACTTGTATCTCCCTCTAAGTTTAATCCAACAATACCACTACATGATCCAGCACCCGAACGTTTTTGTGGAAGAAGATCAACTGGTTTTAATTTATTAACTTCATTTATATTTAAATATTTTACAAAATCTCTATTTCTAAAAATAAATTGAGTTCCTGGATTAAGTTTCGCATATTTATTAGCTTCATGAATGCCAACATCCTCCACAAATCCCCTTTCGGATGAAATATAACCAACTGTAATATTACATTTAGTATTTGGAGAAGAAAAAGTAAACATTAAAAACTATAACCTCCAGTTAAATTATTTATTAGTAGAGATTAAGTGATGTATCATCATCAGATTGAACAATAGGAGACTCCGTAAGATCAACATTAAGGGCATTTTTAGGTGGTTCAGCAAATGCCAATATAGGTTCTGGATCAGGCAATACCCTATCTTTCAATGTTGTAACTGCATCCATAATAGCAGAATTACTTGGTAATTGTGTTTGAGATTGAGATGCTCCTCCACTACAAAATGTATAATAGTCAGCTACAGCTTCATTGGGTGGAAGTTCAAAAGGAAAAACATTCATTTTAATATTTTTAAAATCTAATGCTGATGTCATATTACCCTTTATATTTCCCAATTTAGAAAACATACTAGTAATGCCTCCCACATCACCCCCTGTATTAGCCAGTTCTTTCATCATATCACCAAGAAATGTATCTATACCATCAATCATCCTATTATTTGTTTCTTCAATATTTCCTTGGTTAGCATGTAATACAGCAGCTATGGCATCCTCAGATGCACATATAGGAACTCTAGGTATTGCTTTTTTTTCATCTCCTATGGAAGTATCAGTAAAAGCAGCATTTAATGCTCTAGTTATTAATCCTGGTCCTTCATCAGTATCATTCAATTTCAACATATTCTTTAACACACCTTCCATCAATCCAGACATATTTCCCGTCATATCATTAAATTCTGATAAAATATTTTGAGTCATCTCATCCTTCAAATCAGCCATTTGCCATCTTTTAGATGATGGTAATGCAGATACAGCAGAAGTCATCTCCTTATTAATTTTCTTCTGACTATATTCCATAACATTATCCATAATAACTTTCATATATTTAGATTGGGTTTTAGAAGAATCAGTAACAACTTTCTCCAAATTCCTAACTCCTTCAGTAATAGAAACAGCATCAGTATAACTCATCAATGCGTTCATTGCCTTATCAATATTTTGAGTCATATTATCCATGTCAGTTTGCATTGCTCTATTACAAGAATCAACAAGATCATCTGGTTTTAACAATACTCTTTTTTTACAAGCAACTTCATCTAATTTAAGATCAGCAGCAGATTGAACATGAACTATCTCAGATTCAATGGTTGCTCCTGGTTCCACAGGAGATCTAGGAGATTGTGCTTCTTTCTTTCTTGCTGCCATTCCTGCAGCAATTCTTTTCTTAATTAAATTATCCTGAGCATCTTGAGAAAAAGAGGGATTATTCTCTAAAATTAATTGTATTTCTGATTTCGCACTGTTAATATCCTTTTGTTGAGATTCCGTTATCTTTTTACTAGGATCTAACCCAAACTTATTTACTTTATCAGTTAGATTGGGAGCAAGTTCTTTTGCAAGATCCTGCTTTATAGGTTTATTAACTCCTTTATCTTTATCAGGGGTAATGGGAGCTGTTGTTCCTTTATGATCTTTATTTCCTTTAGCATAACCACTAGTTGCTACAGATCCAGGTTGGGTATTACTAACTCTATTATCACCAATTGTAGTTGCTAATTCAGTTTGAGCATTATTTCCCAACACTCCCATAATAATAGGTTGGTCTTTCTCAGATCCATCTAAAAAGAATCCAAAAACGATATTACCCTGTCTAATATTTGGAGTTTCTCCCGAATTAGTTTGATATCCTCCAGCCGTAACTGGATACATTACATTTGCCCAAGGAAGATGCTCAGAACTAATAGTTTCTTCACCCCAATCATGAAGACCAAAAATCCTTACCTTATACCTATATCCCCAACCAGGAACACTTTGCTTATCTTCAAATTTTCCAGAACTAATATTATCACGCCAATAAGAATCATCGGCTATTTGACCTATCCACCAATTAAATCCTTGGCCTAGGTATCCTGCGTTAAATAATCCTCCTCCCTCTACTACCATTAGTCGTCGTATACTCTACATTCCAGTGAATCTGGGTGGTTATCACAATAAACTTCTAAATGCTTATCTTCATGACGAGTATGCCAATCATTAATCTTGGCATCATTCTTGTCTACTTCATTCTCTTCATGAGCATGGAAAGCATCATTGTGCATTTCTAAATCTTTTTCAGTATATTCAATCATACCATGATTGATATGCTCTTTACCATCTTTAGGATCAAGATATACTTCATGATCTAAATTGTGATCTGGGGTTTTAGTTGTCATGTGTTAAACTCCTATTAGACTAACTCTGCAATATTTTTACCTTTGGTAGGACTACCAGTTCGACCAAAGGAATCTCTAATCAAATTTAACTTGGTGTAGGTCTCTTTAGCAGTAATGTAATGACATAAATCTGCTATAATATATAGACCTCCATCCTCCTCGTTTACTTCGTCATTACAGACTTTGTTTTCACTTTCACTTATCTGGGGAATATCTAAAAATACAGTGTCTCCTGCATGTAAAGAAAATTCACCAGGTATAGTAATAGTTATTTGAGAAGCGAATAATTGATTATACCTCATAATAGATTGATTGACAACCTCTTTTACCTTTAAGTTTTCTTCCTTTGACTTTTCAATTTGTTCTTCAGAAGTACCCATACAGAGTTGTCCTGTTGTAGCAGTTAAGAAAGTAGTTCTAGCAAATTCAGAATCTGCACCTTCCTTCTTATAAGCATCATTTAAAACAGGTAATCTATCACCAGCAAGTTTCATACCACTATCATTTATTGCCTTTTGACCCTCTGGACCAAAAGCATCAATGGTTGATACCTCATAATTAAGATCCCAAGGATTAAGAACAATTCTACGAGTTGAATATGCTCCTCTTTGAAGTTTTTCTTGGACATTAATGCGATTATCAACGTCTAATGTTAAGGCTTTAATATCATATCCCTTTGGAACACCTGCACTATCAGGAGTTTCGTTGTAAATTATAGACTTCTTTTGATCTCCTGATAATAAAGTGTCAATAGATTTAAAATGATATCCCTCTGAAGTTTCCCAGAAAAAATATCCAGCACTCTCACCTGATCCTTGATTTTCTGCTGATACTGCTTTTGGTGATAATTTATTAATTGCATAAAATGGTTTAGTATTATGACCACACCAATCCAAAGGACTACTAGTATCATCTAAATCAATCTTTTTTTCAGTTTTTATAACATCTTCCAACATAAATTTAACATGATCAGAAACTTCTCCTCTTTTTGGAACTCTAACTCTCACCTTTTCATTATCGAAAAATTCATTAGATACTAAAACAATCTCATATGATTTAGATGTAGTTTGAGAACTGGTAGGAAGAGCTTTTATTGTATTAATAGACAAACTCGCATCAAAATCCAGAGTATTATCATTATTATCTGTAAATTTTAATGCAACTTTCTCCTGACCAATAATAGGCAAACCTTCAACAGCACTTACTTTTTTTCTTCTTTTTCCGTGTCCCTGCCCCTTCTTAGTTCTTGTCATCGTATTACCAGCATCAGTAAATACAATAGATGCGGATACTGTATCTGCTAAAATACTTTCCCAATATAATACACGAACAGTTCCTTGCAATACACTCACGCTAGTGCTTTTATTTTCATTAGAAATAATATCCACTCTCTGGAGAAGAGCAGGAGAAGATTCTCTTACTGTTCTTTTTCTATTTTTGTTACCTTGTCCTGCCATAAGTTATAACCCCTAATTATATTTAACCACCTTTATAAAGAAGATCACCAACCTCATCATCTCCTCCCCCACCACCAATAACAACAGGTACTAATTTTTCAGTAGATTGTGTTGTACCATCGATTGCAGTTTGAGATCCAGAAGGAATAACTACTGTTTCACCACCACCTTCTTGATATGAAGTATTCATAGAAATATTATCTGCTTTTTTGGAAACAGAATTTACATCTAATGGAACAATATTCTCTTTATTACCTGTTACATTTTCTCCATCACCTTCCTTAGTTGCTCCTTCTCCACCACCCTCATCTTTAACCTTCGGACCTGCTATCATATGATCTATCAATCCATCAGGATCCCTTACTAATTTTCTTGCTGGCAATCCTGCCTCTATGTCTTTCGGACCCATAATAGGATCATCAATTTCACCTAATGGAGTTTTTGCCAATACTTTAGCAGTTTTCATTGCTAACCACTCACCTGCTATACCACCTGCCATACCTCCCATAAAATTAAATACACCACTTTGCCCAAGAACAGGAACAGCACTTGCAGCAGAAAAACCAACACCATATCCAAACAATCCACCCAATCCCTTTAAAATTGCGTTAACAGGAGCCTCTCTTCCCATAGTATAATCCCAAAGAGTCATCAAAGCAGTAATAATTTTATCAATCGGACCTAATCCTTTAGAAGCACCTTTATTAGCTTTCAAAGTATTAATTAGTTTCTTTAATGCTGGATTATTTGCTGCCTTGGTAAGGAGACCTTGCACACTCTTAGGATTTAAACCTTTACTAAGTTTACTAAGAATAGGACTTTTCTTTAAAACATCATCAATAGCTGGTCTAATTTTCATCATTAAATCATCAATGACCTTTTGAGGTTTCATATTTTTAGCAACTTCCTTATACTTTGATCCAATATTTTTACCAATATTAACTACTCCTTCACCCATCTCATCAATATAAGGACCAATATTCTTTGCAACATCATCCCACATCTGCCTCGTTTTAGCAGGAATACTCTTAATCCAAGCAGATGCACTTGTAAATTTCTTTTGAATAGCAGCTCCAGCACTCTTCATCCATCCAGGAGTCTTTATTTGAGGCATCTTAAACTTAATCTTTCTTGGATCTAATTTTTTAGCAATTTCAGTTACTTTTTTACCTGCCTGTGTTTTTTTTAACTTCTCTAAAGCTTTTTTAGGATCTTTAATAACATCATCTACTTGCTGAGAAGCTTTAGCAAACCTTTCAGTTACTCTTTTTCCAATTTCAGTTTTCTTTAAATTTTGTACAATATTCTTTGGTCTTAAAGATCGTACTACTCTACTAACAGGTCTTGTAATCTTACGAAGTAATTTTTTTCTCGCAGCTGCATTATTGCGGAAAAATTTACCTAATCTACTATTCTTCCACCTTTTATCAAGAGCTTTTCTCCACTTTGGTTTGGGTTTTTGTCCTTTTGGTCCTTTTGGTCCTTTTCTCATACTCGCCAACTTGGCAATACCCATCCCAAGAAGAATAATCCCATTAAACATCTTAGTGAGATTGCCCATAAAGGACTCAAATTTTTGAGCAGCACCTTCTCCAAATTTATCCTTTATCCATCCCTTCGTTCCTTCAACTGCTTTATATCCCCAATCTATGAAGGTAACTATACCATTAAGAAATTTACCACCCCACTCAATAAAAAACTCAGCAACACCACCTATAAACTTTAAAATCCCTTCTAGTTTTGGTAAAAATTTAATTAAATTAAAAGCAACCCAACCAAGAAGAACCTTAGTAATCCATTTCTTAATTCCATCTAAGAATCCAATTTTAGGTGCTAACTTTTTAGGAGTTTCTTCTTCCTCATCATCTTTATCTGGTTTCTCTAGTTCTCCCTCTGCTAATAATCTTTGTTCATTTTCCTTTTGCTTTCTTTCCTTCTTTTGCTGTGCTTTTTCAGCAGCAAGAGTTCCCTTTAAAAGTTTATCAATTTCTATTACTTTTGTGCGAATAGTGTAAATAACATCCTCTTGAGGTTTTTCAGGTTTTTTAGTTAATCCCCCACCAGAAGATAAAACCAAAGGAGATTTGGGAACAACAGCAAGTTCCCCTCCCTTTTTATTTTTTCCTAATAACTTATCTTTATCTATAACTGCCATTATACACTAATCCCCAATACCTTTATTTTCTTTGATGATCTTCCACGAAAAACATCAAACTCAGGTATTTCTTTAGAAGGTTTTTCTACATTTTTATTTTGAGACATCTTCTCTTTTTCTTCCTCATATGCAACAGTAACTTTCTTTTTCTCTGATGGTCCTATATTTGGTTCTTTAGATGTAGAACTTACTGCTCTTATTTTATTTCCTTGTCCTCTACCTCTTTGTGGTTTAACACGATCTTCACCAGAAAAAGTTTTTCCAGAAAAAATATTACCAATACCCTTAAAGAAACTTGTACCTCCTGATGGTTTAGGTTTTACAGTTGAACCACCTCCCAATCTACTATTAAGAAAATCCTCTATAGGTGTATCCAATTCAGAAGTACTTGAATATAATGCTCTGCTTAGTTTGGTTTTACGTCCAAATAAACCTTTCTTTTCAGGAGGAAAAAGAACCTCAACAATACGTTCACCTCCAACATTACCATGATCATTAATAATTCCTCCCTTCTCAACCAATTGTTGGTAAGATGCAACTTCACCACCACCAGCATAACCTGGTTTTCCACCCATAAGTGTTGGAATGTTAGTTCCACCACCAGCAGCATTCATAGCAGCAAGAGTATTTGTACCATACTTCTGAACGGCTCCTTTGCTCATCACAAACTCACCAGCAGTTAATCTTGCAGGAACTTTATCCACACCACCTGGACCTGATACAAAACCACCTTGTTTAAGTTTTTGTGGTCTAGCACTTGCAGTTATACTATCACCCAAATCACTCATCACCTGTGCTTGTGATCCTGGAACCACACTATTAATTACACGTTGCAATTCATCAGGTTGAGCATAAGGATTGGTGTCCAGAAAATTATCAAGTTCTTTAAGTTTTTCAGGGTTGTTTGCCATACCCTCCCTAACCATTTCTATTCCCTGATTAAATGAATCAACACCCATCTTACCAAAATTAGGAACCACTGTCCCATCCATCAACTCCATAGATGGGATTCCTCTTTCAGCAAGCATTTCTTTTGCTTCTTGCGGTGAAACATATCTTTTCCCAACACTAAAATTACCGTCTGAATTAGAACTAGAAGATGTCATAGTATTAGTCATATTTGCAAAACCACCATTATTAAATCCTTGAATTATATTTGAGGATTGTTGAGTAGCATTATTATAATGTTGAACTAATCCACCTTGTTTAAATCCTTGAGTTTCCTCTCCACGACTTTCTGCCATCTGGTTTTTGAGTTGCTCAGCTTCAGGACCACCCCTAGTTGTAAAGGATTGAGAGGTAGTTTCTGTTGTCATACCATCATCCCCCATTTCTTGATCAGAAGGAGATTCTTGATCGTTATTACCCCTAGTAGCCAAATATATACCTCCCCCTAAAACAGCAGCGGCAGCTAGTCCCCACGGTCCCATGGCGACAGCAGCTTTAAGAAGTGCTGGAATAACTGTTGCGACAAGTTTAGCTCCCCAAACTACAACATTTTTCAATAATCCAAGAGCAAATCCAGTAAAAGCATTACCAAATATTAAATATGCCCCTAACATTACAGGCCACCAATCTTCAAAGAATTTTATAATACTATTCAACTTCCCCTGATTCTTCTCATTACCCATCCATTTTAGAATTCTAAAAAGGATATTACCAAGTAAAACATTTTTTATAAAATCAAATACCTTTTGCCATGCACTTTTAAATGGTTTAAGTAATGTTGTTGCTGTATTTTTTATCCCATCTAATATTTTAAACTCTAATTTATTTTCTTTCTTTCTTCTCCTAAACCTCTCTACCATTCTTTGTAGAAAATTCTGTTGTTCCTTATCTTGTTTTTTCTGACCTTTTAAAGTTTCAGCAATAGAATTAACACCAATAAGAATCTCTGCTAATACTCCTTCTTTAGAGGATTCTGGAATAATTTTTTTAGGATCTATATTTTTACTTTTAATAGCAAGAGCGTTCTTTTTATTAATAGTTCCTCCTGTTTTCTTTTCTTCTCTACCAAAAAACTTAGAGGCACTCATCCTCCTTTTTCTTACTGTTGCCTTCCTTTCTTCCGCACTTAAATATTCTCCATCACGTTCCCCTGTAGATAATTCTTCTCTATATTTAATTTCCTTATCTAAATCACCCTGTATATCTGCATCAAGAAATTGTTTAGTCTCTTTTTGAGACAAAGCTCCCATACCATATTGCTGTATGGTTTTAAGAATCTCTAATAAATTTTTATTCTCTTTACCTAAGAGTTCTTTATCGGGCATTAGCTTGTTGTTGCTTTAATTTTTCCTCCTCAAGGTGAGCCTGAAGAAGACCTACATAAACATCCCTTTCCCAAGGAATCATGTTTTCAATCTCTGTCAAACTATATTTATGATACTGCATCAAAGCAAAATTGAGTCTAAAATATCCTTCTAAACTCATATGCAGTAGGGCTATGCGAAAAAAGACGCTAAACCCTCCAATACCACATCACTCTTCACTTTAGTTT
>Ga0208815_1000254_pt1 | contig 16303 bp, 24 predicted proteins | sample Virmet3438_5245_FD_185733 | JGI IMG/M metagenome (GOLD analysis project Ga0208815, IMG submission 185733) | Marine viral communities from the Southern Atlantic ocean transect to study dissolved organic matter and carbon cycling - metaG... | ecosystem: Environmental > Aquatic > Marine > Oceanic ... | reverse complement strand
AGTATCAGCGTCAGCTTGACCCGCGACACCAGTACGGACATCGCCGCTTCCTGGTGGGCCAACATCGAAGCGAACACCCACAAACGCAACAGCGCGGAATTCATGGGGATCGGTATTGGCAAGGTGTTGTTTACTGGCGCCCGAGTACAGCAGACCTTCAGTACTGGCCTAGTCAACTACTCGCTCAACTTCGTGGCTGAAGAATACTTCCACCTTCGTCAGCGGGTCGACAAGAACCAGACCGGCCGGGCCTATACCCAGCTGGTCAGCGGCTTGGCCCATGCCTCAAAGGTGTACGTCCTCCAGCCGTTCCCTATTGCAACGACAGGATGGGGTGGCGGCACGCTGTTGACGGATGAAGAGCTGACACTTTTGAACACGGTGATAGCAGATTAGCACCACGCCAAGGATATCCCGAGGACTTGGAAAGCTAACCCCTGAGACATGGGCTCGGATCATGAACGTGGTCGAGACTGTCGAGAAAGGCTCAGCCCCCTTGCCTATGGAGCAGCTAGTCTCCAGAACCTTCCTGGCCAAGATCACAGCATCAGTGGCAGTCAATGATTCTGTGGCTCCTGAAGACCCCAACTATGAGAACTACAAATACATCTGGCAATACGCATTCAGCGAAGTCATACCGACCTGGCTGACAGGGGAGTACCCGGCCGCAACGTCGACCGCCATGACAGATGGTGAGTCTGGATCTACTTCCACAGATCGAACGGTAGCCACCTGCGCCTTCAACATTGTCGAACTTGCCAACACCTCCACGACAGCAGGCCCCGGAGTCGCCTTGTCTGACACCGTGTACCCGACAGCGGTAGCCAATAACACCCTTGTCTTCTGCCATCAGTACTGGGATCCCTCCGGCGTCTCAACTAATCAGAACCTGTTCACCTTGTTCAGCCAGGACAACCCGTTCACCTGTGACGAGGGAACCGGAGCGCCCTTGGCTTCAAGAACCTTCAACCTTGATCTAGGTACTTTCATCAGCAGCAGCCTGGCCGGAAGTACCCTTGACTTCGGATCCTTTACATGAGTGGCCTTCAACTAAGACGCGGCAATTCAACGACACTGGCAGCCATCACAGGCGACGCTGGGGAACCGCTGTTCGACACTACCAACAACGCCTTGTACATCAGCAATGGCTCCGCTCCTCAATACATTGGTAGCCCGACCAGGTTCCACATTGCGTTCACTCGCTCAGCTGCAAACACCAGTTGCGCCCAGGCAACAGAGATCCAGGTCCAGTGGTCCACTTCCGAGACCGTTGTTACTTCAAGTGATTTCTTCACGGTATCGGCGGATGGTATTACTGCCGTGAAAGCTGGCATCTACCACATTCAAGCAAGTATCACGTCATACGCAACATCAACCGCGAAGGGTCTGGAGATCCGCTTCTCCAAGAATGGGACAAGTGAGACGCCGATCTTCTACAGCTATCAGGATCAGGCGTATCGACGTGGATCGACTGCTTCAATGTCGACAGTCATGAGCCTCGACGCTGGTGATGAGATAGGCGTCCGTTCCAGGGGTGTAGCTGGAACAACTGGAACGGTACACATCGAAGTAGATGATTCATCCTTGAGCATGACACTGGTGAAGGAAGGCTGACCCATGCCGACTAGCCAGCTTCCATGTTGTGACTGTGGCTGCCAAGGAACCAACTGCTACAGTGGCCGTGGCTTTCCACGGGGATGCAGTCATCCATGCTGCTGGTGCAAAGACCTGATCGGCTTAGACACTTGTGACGCTGAGTATCAAACGAAGCTCAATGAATGCATGGCCTCGCTTCATTCGTCAGAAGACGACTTCTGCAACAAGACCATTACGGTCGACATCAGCACCGAAGCGGCTACGGCTGCCATGACCATCACCCGCACCTTCGATGACACTTGCAACGGTGACGGGAACACTGCCAGCGTAGAAGTCCCCTGGACCACCTCGTACCAGGTCACCAATTACGGAAGCATGGAAGACGGAACTGGCACGGTAAGCTCAATTCCAGCCCCAGCAGAGGGCGCAGGAGATGCCCCATTCTGGTCGCCTTGTCCTGAGTCGTTCCCGTACTCCTGTAAAGGGTATGTTTGGACTGACGACAACACGCCTTGCGAAACGCATTGTGAAACCCGTCACGTCCACCCAGGGGACTCCTGCTGGTCGACCTGCCCGACGACCGGATTCATGTGGAAGCCTTCTCATTTCGACGTTGAGGACGTGTCGACCTGGCCAGGTGATCAGAACATCACCGGGCTGGCTCTGGCGTACCAGGGGGCTGTCAGCGGGGGGGAAGGCTGCATGTGGAAGGGGTCAACGACACTTTCTGGAACAGCCACAAGGATCTGGCTGGCCAGCCCTGGTGGAGAAGAGACCATCATCGTCGATTCCGAAACGTGTGATGCCGGCTGCGACTGTACGACCCAAGCCTGTGACGCTTGTTGCCATTGTTACGCTTGCCAGGGTGACTTCAACAACATGAGGGGTGAAAACGGATGCTGTGGCCTTGGCCCGATGGGGGGCTGTGTCTGCCAGAAGCCTGACGGAGGTTGTTCGTTCCCTTACGGATACAACGGCGCCGAGCCCTATGACGAGAATGTAAACCGGAGGTACTCATCTGGTGGCTTCTCGAAGTACTACATCCCCGTCACCTATACCCTGACCTATGAGCTGTTCCTACGCTTCGGAGATGCCACCTCAGAAGCAGGGATCCCCCCAGCGAATTGGTATCACAGGATCAGCCTTGACTACACTTATGGAGCTGGCCGGCCTACTCACTCAAGGACGGGGGATTACGTTGGAGACTGGGCCTACGGAGCTGGGGAGACCTGGACGGCCCCGGGCATCATGCAGCCTACCGCCTGCCCAACAGATGCCCTCTACTTTGACAGCGTTGTCCCGTTCAATGACAAATGGATCCAATGCAGTAACGCGGATTGCGTCGGCCAAGACTGTGACACCTACCCAGGCCGAAGCTATCTATCTGATTGGGACCGCTGCGAGATCGCTGACGCCTCCGGCACTTTTAATGGGGCAGGTCGCTCTTGTGCCCATACTTGCGGCTCAACGGGCGACTGCTCCCAGTGGATCACTGACGGGGGGCCGAAGCTGTTCATTTACCCATTCTGGACGGAACACATAGACAGCTACGCCGACCCGCGTGACTGGTCATGTTTCAACGTTGGCGGGAGTGGGTCTTGCTCTGAATGCGGCATGACTCACTTGAACAATGGGGGATACCTCAGTGGCCAGGCGACCCTGTATAAGCAAGAAGTAACAGGCGCCCTTCAGTGTGCGTCCAAATGTCCTATCCCGATCAGCTGGAGCCAAGGCGGCTGGAACGTCACCTTGAACGTCTCATGAATCTACCCTGCATCCATAACGGCCCACTGCCAGGGACTGAAGATCAATTCAGATGCCGGATCGCCCACCGTGAGAACCCCACTCGGGAGTACTGCCGGGACTACTGCCCCAAGAGAGTCCCCCCAGGAGTGATGGCCGTAGAGCTGACAACCGAGCATCGGATTGCTCGCCTCCAGGGCGGCTACCCCGGCAACCAGGCCAACCGCTTCCGCCTTGGGGACATCACAGAAGCCCTGATCAGCGTGGTCACCTTGGGCCAGGGGAAGCGGATAGCCAAGGCCATAGCCAAGAAGCGGGGGAAGTCTGACTGTGGCTGCCAGGCCCGCAAAGAAGCCCTTAACAGGATTGGATCCAAATGACTGACGAACGCGGCCAAGTAGTGACCCTCAACCAAAGGGACTGGGTGAAGATCCTTTGCTGGATGCTCGCCCTGGTCACTGTGGTCATCGCCTCATGGACATCCATCCAGGTATCCGTGGCCAGGCTTGAAGCTCAGGTGGATGGCCTCCAGCTCCGCATAGGGCTGCTGGAAGACACTGTGAAGGCTCAGGCATGGAGTAGCTACCCTTGAATCTGAAGCCCCCAGCGGCCCTGTACGGCCTTCTCGCGGCATCCTATGGATGTACGCCCTCTCTGACCTCTTCTCCCTCCAGCCAGCTTCCTGGGGCTTCTGTGGCTCACCCCTTGATCAGCCACACCAAGGCCCTGGGGGCTGGTTGGCCTTTGGGCATTGGCGCCCTTGCCGCCATACTTGCCGGCGTGGCGCTGGTTGCCTTTGGGAACCGGCCGACTGGGATCTTGCTGCTGGGCTTGGGCCTAGTCTTGGCCGTGGCCCCTGGGTGGCTTCTTGAGATCTTCCACCAGGTGACGTGGCTTGGGGCCGCCTCGCTCGGTGCGTTGTTACTGATGGCCGTCGGGTATGCCGGCTGGCGGCTCTGGAAATTGTTCAAGCGTAGACAGGAATGCAACCGATGATTACAGTGTTCATAGCTTCCACGACTTTCGTTGTTGGCTTCGCCCTCGGCTCCAGTGGAATGCTGACATGGATCAAGGCACAGTTGCCCTGGTCTCCAAAGCGTTGAGTCCCCCAACTCCGCCGATAATGAACATTACGTTCTGCTTATCGGACGTTGAACGCTTCTCAACTACCCCCGCAGGCATCGCCGGCTCAGGTAGGGGACACCTGGGCTGGCTTTGCCAACGAGGAGTCCCCCCATGAGCGTTGACGCAATCAAAGAGCAATTGCAGCTGATCAATCAGGAGGCTGAGAAGCCGTTCCCTGATCAGGAGTACATCGGCCGCAGGCAGGCCATAGCCAGGAAGTCAATCCGTGATTGCTTCATTGAGCTGATGGGCCTGGCTGAGCAATACGGTGAGCAGGAAGGTGACGGGCCGCCAGTCGTGGCATTTATCCCAACCCCTGACGGGGAGGTTAATGGTGTCATGCTTCAAGTCCTGTCAGCCTGTTCCAACGGGCCTTGTATCCAGCTGAATTGTGAGCCTAGTGAAAGACTCACCCTGGTCAGGATGGGGGAGGACTCATGAATTCCGCTTGCGATTATAAAGGGTTCAAGATCTACCCTGTCGAATGCACAGAGGAGGATCTAAACGGTGGGCTGATTAGCTATCGATTGATTGTAGTTAGGCGTATTGGATACCCCAAAATACTTAACGAATTCCAGTCATTCGAAGAGGCTGTTAATTGGGTTAATGAGCGGAAGCGAGGTGACTCTTGATTCCCCTCTATGAGATACCCCTGGTCGCCTTGGCTGCTTTCGTTTCCTTGGCTCTCCTCTGCTGGACGGTGAGAGCAATCAAGGAGGCTGGCCAATGATGAGACGTGCCGAAAGGCTTAACTACATGTTGCTGGAAGCCGCGAAGCAGGTACTAGAAGCCTGCAATCGGGGTGAGATCAAAGCAACAAAACCAATGCATTCCGTACCGTTGACCATGTTGGCCAACAGAGTCGATGAATGCCTAAGACTAGAGATCAAGGAAGATCGTGATGAGCGTAGAAGTAATCACCGCAACACCTGACGCTGGTTGCCAGTACTGGGTGACGATTAAGATTTTCCAAGAGATGCCAGAAGCCTTCTGGATCTGTTGGGCTAACAAGGGGAAGACGACTTCAGGGGATGGCTGGATAGGGAACTTCGGGCCAGACAGGAAGAAAGTCGACGCTGACGGGGCATACTCCAAGCCAAGACCACCCCGCCAGCAAGCAGGTCATGAGCTTGAGATTCCAGGTCATACAGGGCATCACTGGATTCGATTGCATGACTACAACGGTGACTTCAGAATCACTATGGAACTTGGCGAGCGGTTGCCGATTGGCGAGTACACGGTGAAGGTGCATGAGCGTACCTCAAACTTCGGGGGTACTTACTTAAGCGGCAAACTTGAGCCGTCCTGTGAGATGCCGCGAGGCCCACTACCAACACCGGAAACAATGAACCTGGTCCAACAGGTCGCAAATGAGACTGGAGCGCCGGTCAAAGTAGATCAGCAGCATGTCCAACCGGTTGGGTCACAGACAGCAATGCTCAAGCGGTTGGCTGAGCTGGAAGCTCAGATAGCACAGGCAAACAGGGAATCAGCTAATCCACTGTTCCACGAACAACAAAAAGCGGACCCGCCTAGTCACCCAGACGCTGAGTTTCCTTTCTGAATTTCCTACTTACCCGTCAGCGGTGACCATGTAGCTAAGCACATGGTCACCGGCTGCCGGGGTGCTAAGGATAGCAATGAGCAAAAACCAAGGCAAGCGGAATAGGGAACGAGGTGCAGAATTTGAGAGAGAATCTTGCAAGCACCTCCACGCCCTGGGATTCAAGACAGCTAGGAAGACTGGAAGCATCCAGGCCAATGGCGAGGGTGACCCAGATATAGCGGGGGTCTTTGGTATCTGGATCTCATGCAAGCGATGGAAGAACACCATGCGCTGGCCTCTATGGTGGAGGGATGCCGAGGAGCGTACCCCATCAGGCTCAGTGCCTCTGATCCTACATCGCAAGGACAAGGGGGAGATACACGTCAGCTTCAAGCTCAAGGACATCCATCAGATCATGGCTGGACTCAATGACAGCCTGGAGATCAGCAGGAGGTTGGATATATGAACGTCAGACCAGCAGGCGCGGACAAGCCCAGCCAGCGTCCGCCAGGCATGAAGGAACGCAAGCCACACCCCAATAGTACCCATGCTGGCAGGCTCAGAAGAGTCAACGTGATAGTGAGGGACAAGGGACTGTGTCGGCTGTGTCGCCTGGTGGCAGCACCACCAGAGCTGCACCACATCGACGGCAACCGAGACAACCAATCCATGGACAACCTCGCTCTGCTATGCGGGTCGTGCCACCTCCGCATCCACCGCGGGGCTTGGAAGAATCAGCCGGACCTGCTTCCCCCCCTGTTTGATCACGACGAGGAAGGCCAAATAACCTACCCGCCTCACAATTTTGGTGGCTAATTTGACCACCCCCAGCCCATACCTGGACAGATTGAACTGCTACGTCCAAAGCGTACTCAACGGAGAGACGCTGGTCAGCTCGTATGTGATGAAGGCAGTGGAGCGCCATCGTCGAGACTTGGAAGATGAGCGGTTTGTGCTGGACCCGGCCGCCATTGACGAAGCCCTGGGATTTATCGAGACTCAGATACCGTACATCCGGGGCGACGCGACCGGCGACATGTTCCAGCTGCTGCCTTGGCAGGTGTTCACCCTGGGGAGCCTGGTCGGATGGAAATGGCAGAAGACCGGGGAACGCCGCTTCCGCTTCGCGATCCTGGAGCTGGCGCGGGGCCAGGGCAAGACCACGATGATGTCGGCTTATGTCACCTACCACCTGGTGAAGGGTCCGCCCGGTACATCCTGTTACAACTTCGGACCGGCCGAACGGGTCAGCCTTCTCTGCTTCAATGACACGAAGAAGACCCTGATGAGCATGGGGAAGGAAGCGGGAACCCGGATCAGGCCCCGCCGTCTCATCGGTGACCAGGAATGGATCATGGGCTACAGGGATATCAGGGAAGGCAACAGCGGGTCATTCTTGGAAGCGCTCCCAGCCAAGGAGACGACCGCCGATGGACTCGACCCCAGTCTCGTGATCGCCGACGAAGCGGCTGAATACCAAGGTCGATCCTTTGACAAGATCACCACTTCAACCGTCAAGCGGCAATCTGCCCAGGTCATCGCGATCACCACTCCTGGCAGTGGGAGTGATCCGGGGATCTACATGGAGCATAGGGACGTCGCTACTGCTGTACTCGATGGGGAGCATGACCAGGCTGACGGGTTCTACTACTTGGCCGGCATGGATCCGGACGATGACATAGAAGACCAGGCCAACTGGATCAAGGCCAACCCTAGCCTGGGGACCACTTGCCAGGTCGACGACCTCCAGCGACGCTATGAGCAAGCCAAGAAGGCTGGAGCTTCAGCGGTCCGGGCCTGGCGCCGCTTCCACGGTTGCCAGTGGGTCGGCCACGCAGATCCTTGGATTGACCTGCCGACGTGGGACAAGCTGAACAAGGGACCACGGCCAGACCTCAAGGGTCGCCGATGCTGGGCGGGCCTGGATCTCTCCAAGTCCCGCGACATGTCCAGCTTGATCGCCCTGATCGAAGCCGATGATGGGCTGTGGATCTATGGTCAGCATTGGTATCCGGAGACCACCGCGCTCGAACGTCAGACATCGTACAGAATGCCGCTCATCGACTGGGGCGCCAATGGCCACCTGACCCTTTGCCCTGGTGGTGTCATTGACTACGACAGTGTGGAGGCAGCATGTCTGAAGCTCAATGACCAGTACGACCTTCAGGGCATCTGGGCGGACCCGATGTTCTGCTCCCAGCTCGAGCAGCGGTGTGAGGCTTCCGGGGTTCCCTTTGGAACGCTGAAGCAATCAATCCAGTACTTGTCACCGGGTACGATCAAGACGGAAGAGCTGATAGCTGAAGGCAAGCTGTTCCACGATGGCGACCCTGTACTCAGGAGCGCAACGCAGCACTGTCGGGTCTATCGAGACATAAACCTAAATGCAAGGCTTTGTAAGAAAAGCTCAACCGGTCTCATCGACAGCGCCATGGCTCTGACCATCGCGGTCAGTTGCTACATCACAGTCAGCCCCGAGTCGGTGTATGAACATTCAGATTTGAAGGTTTTTGGTTGACAACTGGGGAGGGATCTGCCCTGTCTTCGGGTATAATGAAGCAGCAACTTTGGACAATTCAGCGGGATTCAGGAGTAGCCCTATCGGCATCTTCTCGTTCTTCCGTTCTGCACCAGCTCCCACTGAGGAGCGAGCTGTCCATGTCCGTCCTGCTAACTTCATCGAAGCCCCGCCATTCGCCGGGGAATACATCAGCAATAGCAACGCGGACAAGAACACCGCTGTATCCCGTGCAATCCAGTTGATCAGTAACGACATGGCGAAGGTTCCACTTCGTGTCATGCGACGAACCGGGGAGGGGGCTGTTGAGGACACCAGCTCAGGCATCTGGCGACTGTTCGACCAGTCTCCGAACGTGGAACAATCAGGCTTCGAATTCAGGCGGCTCATCACCAGCTCATACTGTAAGACGGGCAACGCCTGTTGCCTGATCCAGAAGAACGGCCGTGGGGATGTCCTTCAGTTGTTGCCCTTAGACACCGGCTCCATGTCCATCGTCGTCGACGAGGAAAACGGGACCTACAACTACCAGCACGCTATCCTCGGACTTCTTGAACCTGAAGAGGTTCTCCACTTCCGCTTCGGCCTGGTTGATGAAACTGGAGTCTGGGCATACTCGCCGATCCAACGTGCCCGTGAATCACTGTCACTGGCAAAGGCTCAGGAGAAAGCTGGAGCCTCTGTATATCGCAACGCGGCAACGCCACGCATGGCGATCAAGCATCCAGGCAGCTTGTCTGACAAAGCAAGCGCTAGACTCTCCGAGCAATTCAGCCGCGCCCACGCTGGCCCCGAGTCCGCCGGCCGTGCCATCCTTCTCGAAGAAGGTATGAACTGCGAAGTGCTTCCAGCGCTTGAGTTGGAGTCTCAGCAGTACATCGCTGGACGTGAGTTCCAGATTCAGGAAGTCTGCCGTATCTTCGGCATCCCCGCGCCGCTGTTGTCGGATCTCTCCCGAGCAACCTACAGCAACGTCCAAAGCCTGATGAGGGCATACATAGACGGATGCCTCAGCCACCACGCCGCCTTATGGGCTGCGGAAATTAGATACAAGCTTTTGGCTCCTGATCAATTCATCGACATTGACCTGAGCTATGTACAGCGAGGCAGCTTCCAAGATGAGATTGGCAGCCTGTCGACCGCTATCAACTCCGGGTTCATGACACCGAATGAAGCCCGTAAGCGGCTCAACCTCCAGCCATTGCCTGGACTCGACAGCCCGCTGCTCCGGAAAGATACCGGCGTAGTAGGCGAGGAAGACACTGATGAACTCTGAAATCAGATCATTGCAATCAACTGGCGCCGAACTCCGTATGAGCCAGGACGGGAAGAAGCTGGCCGGCGTTGCCGCTAGGTACAACGTCCGAAGTAAGCCAGGTCTTGGATTCGATGAGATCATCATGCCAGGTGCATTCGACAGGTCGCTCGAAGCTGGTGATGATGTCGTCGCCCTGTTTAATCACGACCCAAATCAGATCCTTGGCCGACGTGATTCCGGAACGCTTCGCATCACATCCGACAGCGAGGCGCTCCGCTTCGAAGTAGACCTCCCAGAACATCGCGCCGACTTGCGTGAACTGGTCGCCCGGGGAGACATCCGAGAGATGTCCTTCGGCTTTGTCGTCCAAGACGACACCTGGAACAACGAAGACGGGCAGCGAGTCCGTCACCTGAACCGTGTAAGGCTCATCGACATATCGCCTGTCGTCGAAGCTCAATACCCGTCAACAAGCGTATCACTTAGGAACAACGCAACCATGACCACCCCGAACAACCCGGAGCTGTTCGCAGAACTCCGGAACCTGACCAACCAGGCTCACACAATCCTGGACCAAGAGACCCGGAACGCCGAAGACCAGCAGAAGCTCGACCGGCTCTTTGCTCGCGTCGATGAGATTGAATCAGCATTGAACGAAGAACGCAACAGCCAGAGCCTTGCCAAGGCTGACGCTCTGCTTGATCAGCCCACAAAGATCTTCACCCGTTCAGCAGGATACGACAACGTTGGCAACCGCTACACAGATCGTGATTCTGATGAGTACCGCGCCAGCTTCTGGAACTACATGCGAACCGGCGACCGTGATCAGGCTTTCCGAGCCATGTCCATCGGGAACGATGGCGCCGTGGTTCCAACCGATCTGGAAAGAATGTTGGTTGAGAAGATGCAAGCTTTGTCCGTGATGCGACAGGTTGCAACTGTTCAAAACTGGGATTCGAACCGAGACCTGCCAGTAGAGGACGCCCTTGGCTCAGCCGCATGGGTCGCCGAAGCCGGCACGATTACTCCAGTCGATGCGACCTTTGACTCCAGCTCTGTAAGCTTTAGAGCCTACAAAGGATCAGCGAGTGTCTCAAGCTCCAGCGAGTGGATGTCCGATTCATTGAGCCTCACAGGTGGTGCAACCAACTACCTGACCACGGTTCTCTCGAAGCGTCTTACAAATCTGTTCGAAGCAGCCTATGTGAACGGTGACGGTAGCTCAAAGCCAACAGGTATCTTCCAGGGCGCCGGCGTAGCCGGAACAACCCACACCTGTGGCAGCGGTGACACTGCATTCAGCAACGTCACTGGCGACGATCTGATTGACACGGCTCACGCACTGAGTCCCCAGTATAGAAACGGTGCGGCATGGATCATGAGTGATTCCATGGTGAAGGCTGTCCGCAAGCTGAAGACCACCACGGGAGAATACCTCTGGAAGCCATCCGACCGATACTCTGACATCGCTGGCGGCCTGCCTGGTTCACCAACGATCTACGGTTACCCCGTGATCACAGTCGACGACAGCTACGCACCAGCCGAAGCAGCCAGCGCCCGCGCTGCCGTCTTCGGAAACATGTCAAACTTCTGGATTGCAGACAGGGGCGCAAGCTCAGTTTTGGTCGACCCATACTCAGGCGCCGCGTCGGATTCTGTGACAATTTACATCAATCGCCGGACTGACTCGCACGTCATCCTTCCGGAAGCCTTCTCCGTTCTGAAGCTCGCTGCTTCCTGATCCCTGACCCGCTGAATGGGGAGTCAGTCACAGCCTCCGTGACTGGCTCCCCGTTTTCTAAATATGCAATCAACCACGCTGAATCTCAAGACGGTATCCGGTCCAACATCATTGGCTTCGGCTGCCTTATCCGATATCAAAGAGCATCTAAAGGTGACCTCCACCTATGAAGATGATCTGATTCAGATTTACATTGAAGCGGCCATTGGCCTGGTCGAGACCTACTGTGGGATCTCCATCGGGCAGCGCGTCTACCAGTTGAACCTGCCACAGTTTCCGCGTGAACGGTTTATTGAAATGCCACGCGGTCCAGTCTCATCAGTCGGGTCCCTTTATTACTATGACACGTCCAACGTCCAGACCTTGTGGGCGTCATCGGACTATGAGACCAGCCTGGACGAGATCCCAGCCAGGTTGTACCTCCAGCAGGGCGACAACTGGGAAAGCACGCACGAACGGCCCGATGCCGTGACACTCCAGTACACCACTGGCGTCAATGCATGGTCGGCGGTTACTGAACGCCAACGCCTTCCGATCTACTACCTGGTTACGCATCAACACCGCTTTCGTCAGCCGGTAGTGGCTGCTGGAATTCAAGACGTACCCTGGGCACTACGGGCCAACCTCCAGTCACTACGCGAGGACTTCCAAACCGGATGAGGACAGGAGCAATGAGATCCCGCGTGGAGCTGAAGTCTCCATCCTCTACCCGTGACAGCACGGGCCAGTTGTCATTTAGCTACAGCAGCCAAGGCAATGTATGGGCTGAGATAGAACAAGCGGTCAGTGATGTCACCCTGGCTGAAGGTGTCGACCAGCTTGACAGTTACACCATCTCGATTCACTTCGATCCAAGCCTTGCAATCAGTAAGGGCTGGCAAGTGGTCCACGGGTCCAACACCTACGAAGTGATCACAGTCGACAGCAACGATGACATCCGCGAAACCATCACCATGACAGCGAGGTTCTTGAGGTGAGCAAGTCAGTCGAGGAATGCGTGTACCACGAGCTGTCTAGCAGCGTCGCCCTGTCAAGTGCTGTCAGCAATCGGATCAGCCCAGCTGCCAGGCCGTCAACATATGTCCTCCCCTGCGTGGTCTATGAAGTTGGGTCCAAGGCTGGGACTCCGACGCTGGCCTCTGGCTCATCCACCATTACTGGAGACATCACGGTAGCTGCCTTCGCGGACACTGTGAATGGAACCATCGCACCAGCCAACGCTATCCGTACAGCATTGGACAACGTATCTGGAACCCTTGACGGGACCAGCTACAGCTTCCGCTTTATCGAAGCCAACCCAGTCCATGAGATGAACCCGGACGGGGACGACTTCGGCATCTACTCGCAAGAAATACGATTCACCTACTTCTCTGATATTGAGGACTTTTGAACATGGCTACGACACCCGTAGGAACGACACTTGGATACGCCACTGCTGGCGACGATGGAACCGGTAGTTACACCGCTGTTGGCCAAATTGATTCACTTTCACCTGGCGGAGACACCGTCAACGTCTACGAAGTGGCAGCGCTCGACGCGACTGTATCCTCGAAGATTGCAGGACGAACCACTCCGGGGCAGTTGACCATGGATTGCTACTATGAGCCTGGGCATGCGAGCGCAAACTATGATGAGCTGCTGGCCTTGAAGGGTTCTACCAAGACATGGAAGATCACCTTTAACGACTTCTCGACAGGTTCAACGCTTCACGGTGACGGCATTGTTACGGATGTAGTCATCAGCAGCATCGGCGACGATGTTGTCAGGTACTCCGTGACGATTGAACGAACCGAAGCCTGGACCTTCACCGTCGGAAGCTAGAAATGATTCCAGGTTTCGCGGTTGATCTGAAGTCTGAAGCAAAGCTCCTGGCCACTCTCGCCGACATGGACGAGAAGGCCAGGAACAAGCTTACCCGTTCCAGCTTGCGTCAAGCAATGGGACCGCTTCAACGTCAGATCCGCCGTGACTGGAAGTCTCACCCGACGATAGGCACAGGCGATAACACAGTACGGAAGGCGATAGCAAGGGCAACCCTGATCCAAGTGGGGCGACACCTCCACAAGGGGAAGCGTACTGGCCCCTGGGGAGCTAGTGCCAGGGCAATCCGGACCATGTATTCAAAGGTCTACATCAGCTACAAAAAGAAGTACGGACCTGCCCGGCTTGCTCACTTGCTGGAGAACCCCAACGGGAAATACCCCACTACCTACACGTCTTGGGAGATCCACACGAAGGCGTTCAGGCGGTTCATGGGCACGGGGCCAAAAGTATTCCGTGCGTCAGCCAGGGCGTTCCTGGCTGGCTACCAGATGAAGGACATCAGGAAATCAGTTAAGGGAACTTTTGGATGATCAAGGGAATCACGCTCTTACCACTGACGGTAGGGCTTCGGGACGATATGGATGACTACTATGCAAACCACAGCACCGTGCCTAGCAGGGCGTGGATCCTGTCGCGCGTCCTGGTTGATGAGGATGGTAATCGGCCATACTCAGAAGCCGACGCCCGGGACCTACCCCTGTCAGACGTGCAAGGTTATTGGGATGCGTTCCAGGCTTCGATCAACGTCCCGGAGTCCTCAGCCCCGGCCAGCGATTCCGCTGCCGTGTCGCCTTAGCGCTGGGGCTAACTTTGGGCCAGCTCCGTTCCATGCCACTGGATGAGCTGGGGATCTGGCAAGCGTACGACCTGGCAGAGCTGCTGCCTGACAGAAGGAATGAAGTCCAATTGGCAACCATCGCTCACACCTTGGCAGTAGTCAACAGCAAGCACCCGGGCGCCTATCGCCTGGAGGACTTCATGCCATCGCAACAGTCCAAGCAGCAGACCCCGCTTGAATTCCTAGAAGGGCTGAAGAATGGGAACTAAAACAGATGTTGGTGTTCTGTCGATCTTTGCGACGATGGACACGACGCAATTCAGCAAGGCCCTAAAGGAAACGGGACAAAAGACAAAAGCCTGGTCGCTGAAGGTTCGCGGGAACTTGAACACCATCGGTAGCAGCTTTACTGAATTACAGTCAAAACTATCGTTCTTCAGTGGCGCCCTGTCTGGAGTGGGGGCGGCTGTAACTGGATTCTCTCAAGCCTGGAAGCTGGCTATGACTGGATCGGTAGAAGACGCCGAAGCACTACAGGCAACACTGGAAGCCTTGCCCTTCGGGTTTGGCGAGGTTGCACGCTGGGCGAAGAAAGCTATTGAAGCCCTTGGCCTGTTCAAGTATGAGATTGAAGGGCTGCACGGAGCCGAGGATGCAGTGAACAAGATCGCTGAATCCATGTTCAAGATGCACCTTGAAACATTGAACATGGCCGAAGCGAACAAGAAATTCTTTGAAAAGGTCTTCCCTGAAGAGTACGCAACCAAGGCCGAAGCCCGAGCGGCTGAGCTTGGTGAAGTCGAAAAGGGATTGATCGAGCAGCGCCAGGCTCATGTTGAGGCGATGGAGCTGACACAGAAGAAGCTCGACAGGATTGAGGGAGAGTTGAGCAAGACCGCCATGAAGGGTGTCAACATCGGTCAAGCTAATATCTTTGAGGTTGACGCGCTCATAGCAAAGCAGAGAGCCCTGCAGGCCAAGGAGGAAGAAGCGAAGGTATTGCGTGGCATGCAGCTGGCTGAAGAGAAGAGACTACAAGCCTTGCTTGCGAAGGAACGAGAGTTCCTGAAGCTCAAGCATGAAGACCTGGAAAAGATCAGGAATGAAGAAGAGGCCGAACGCCAGGAAGCAACCCGCAAAGAGCAGGAAGACCTGACCAAGAAGCTGGCCGACGAAGCCAAGAAGAAGGAAGCGGCGAGAGTGGCCGAAGCCAAGAGGAAAGCATCCGCCTTGACCGCCTGGCGAAAGAAGGAAGCAGCCATCAACAAGAAGATGCTTTCCCAGCAGGAGAAGGTAGCGAAGCTCTCAGGGATGCAGATGACTGGAGCTACCGAGTCGATCTCTACAGCTGTAGGTTCTATCAAGATCAGGGACGAATCCAGAACACGAGCCCTACAACAGGCCCAGCTGGCTGAGCTGAAGAAGGAAACTCAGATCCTTCAAGACATCCACCAGGAACTTAAGACCCACAAGGCGGTACTGATTTGAGCTACTCAATCCAGACAGCCATAGAGACTTCAAAGTACTCGCCCAACACCATTGGCAGCTTTGGCTCACTTGACGACACTATCAAGGTATGGGACGCCAATGGCAACGTGATCAAGCCAGGTCTTTCGGATGTAATCGCTGAGTTGCCATCGATGGGTTCATTGCACGATGACACCTCCAGCTATTCAGGCTATCGAGTACGAAGCCTGGACATTACGCAGGGGGAAGACGGTCACCTGGTCATGGCCCAGGTCGGCTATTCAAATGAGCCCGTCACGACTGGCAAGGATTCAAGCGACCCCCAATCCACTGACATCGAACAAGCCGGCTTCTGTGATGTCACCCAGTCAAACACTGGGGTACTGGTCGATATCTGGAGAGTGGAAAGCCAGGCCACCCCATTCGCCTGTACCAACAGCAACGGAAACATTACGGTCCCCGCATCTGGCCCAGCCGAGGAACTCCGCGGGGTGGGCAACGTCGACGCTGGAGGTGAGCCCATCAGCCAGCTGGTCAACCAACGCAGTATCAGCGTCAGCTTGACCCGCGACACCAGTACGGACATCGCCGCTTCCTGGTGGGCCAACATCGAAGCGAACACCCACAAACGCAACAGCGCGGAATTCATGAATTCCGCGCTGTTGCGTTTGTGGGTGTTCGCTTCGATGTTGGCCCACCAGGAAGCA
>Ga0208815_1000250_pt1 | contig 16487 bp, 8 predicted proteins | sample Virmet3438_5245_FD_185733 | JGI IMG/M metagenome (GOLD analysis project Ga0208815, IMG submission 185733) | Marine viral communities from the Southern Atlantic ocean transect to study dissolved organic matter and carbon cycling - metaG... | ecosystem: Environmental > Aquatic > Marine > Oceanic ... | reverse complement strand
GGATCAGGGTAAGCATTAAGAGCTTCACGAACTTGACCCGGAAACTTCTTATCATCTGGTTGCTTAGATACCCCACCTAAATAATTCGGGACACGTTGTGTTACACAACGTGTCCCGAATTATTTAGGTGGGGTATCTAAGCAACCAGATGATAAGAAGTTTCCGGGTCAAGTTCGTGAAGCTCTTAATGCTTACCCTGATCCTACTTTTGGTCTACAGAAAAGACCGGGACTTAAATTCCTTACAGTTTTAAAAGATACTGGTGGTACTGCATATAATGATACTGATTTAGATAATGCTAAGTGGTTTTATATTCATCGTGATAATGATGAGAAATATATAGGGTGTATTGTAGGAGCATCAAGTTCTCCTTATGGAGAGGTACATGTATGGAATGCAGCAACTAATGTTAAGTCTACCATTACTTACTCAGGTAGTTCTAGAGACTACCTTGCAGCTATATCAAAGAATGATTATCATGTACTTACTGTACAGGATACATCTATCATTACTAACAAACAGAAAGTTGTAGGTACGCAAAGTGTCTCTACATTTAATTTAAAACGTAATGCAACTATAAGATTACTTGGTGTAGATTATAGTGCTCCTTATCAAACAGTAATAACTATAGGTGGTAGTACTTATACTTGTAGTTATACAAACACCAGTTCTGGTACAGCTGATACAGTATTGACTGGTATTAAAGCTGCTATAGATGCTAAAAGTCTCTCAGGTTTAGTTGTTACAAAACTGAATACATCTCTTGAGATTACTTATACTGGTGATTTTACTTTAACAGTACAAGGTGGTATAGATGGTAAACAATTAAGTACTTATCAAGATTCAGTAAATAATATATCTGATTTACCTAATGAATCTAAGCATGGTAGAGTAATTAAAATTATAAATACCTCTAGTAGTTTTGATGATTACTATGCTACATTTGTAGCTGATGCTGGTAGTGGTACTGGTCAAGGGCATTGGGAAGAAACCTTAGGACATTCTATGTCTCCCGGTCTTGACGCAGCTACAATGCCACATGAATTAGTTAATACTGGTACCAACGCTTTTACTTTTAGAGCGGTAACTTGGACTGATAGGTTAGTAGGAGATGATACCACTAACTCACATCCTTCATTTAATGGTGAAAAGATACAACAATCTTTCTTCTATAACAACAGGCTAGGATTCTTATCAGAAGATAATGTATCCATGAGTCAGTCAGGAGAGTTCTATAACTTTTATCATATAACAGCTCAGACAGTCAGTGCATCTGATCCAGTTGACCTTAACTGTTCTAGTATTAGACCAGCTGTGTTACATGGTATTATACCAGTAGCATCAGGTTTGATTTTATTCTCTGAGAACCAGCAGTTTATTATGTATGCTGCTGATGGTAACCTATCACCACAGACTGCTATTATACGTGGACTCTCTAACTATGAAATGGACACTAATATAGACCCTGTAGATGTAGGTACCAACATTAACTTTGTTAGTAAGACACCAGCCTATACCAGAGTATTTGGTCTAACCCCAAGGGGTGAAGGTCAGATACCAGAGGTAACTAATTTAGGTAAAGTAGTAGATGAATATATACCAGATACTGTTGACAATCTAATCGCTAGTCCACAAAACTCATTTATAGCTTTGTATGGAGCGACATTAGATACAGTATATTTCTATAGAACACACGCTGAAGGTAATCAACAAGTTCTACAAGCATGGTACAGCTGGAAGTTTCCGGGTAATATATTAAATCTAGTAGTAGATTCTGATGTATTATATAGTGTGGTTAAAATTGGTACAGGCTCATCAGCTAGGTATAATCTACTTACATCTAACTTAAGTGCTACACTTGAGGATGAAGCTATGGTCACCAGTGATGGTACTAAGATCAACCCATACATGGACTTCTACTGTAAAGCTACTAATGGCTTAGCAGGTGGTTCAGAGAAGAAAGTTGTATTTGATAGTACAAATAACTATAGTAAATGCTATATACCATACTCTGATATAACCACGGCTTCACCAATCATTGCTATTTCAGGTGATGCTGCTAGTAACTACAGTACAATCGTTCAGTCTGGTTTTACCATGAAAGCTGAACGTGGGTCAGATAGTGATGGTACATTTTTTAAAGCAGATAATATAGATTTATCAGGTCAGGCTGATAACGTTATTGTAGGTTATACATTTGACTATGATATAACATTACCTAAGACATACTTCCAGTTAGATAAAGGTATAGCAGATTACACGTCTGTTTTAACTATATCTAGAATGAAGTTTTCAGTAGGTAGATCTAGTACACTAGGTTTCAAGCTAACATCTAATGGACTTCGGAATCAATCATATGATTTCTCTAATTTAACAGATGGTAGTAGAACTGAGTTTAGTTTACCATTTGATATAGATGATAAAGATGATATCAAAGTCAGCTTAGATGGTACCAACACAACTAACTTTACTATTACAGACGCAGGTGTTATTACAATGGGTTCAGCTCCAGCTGCTACCGTTAAAATGATAGCCTATGAAGATAACTGGTATGACATACAACCAGTACAGGAAGCTAACCAATACTTAGCTGACGACGTACCTATGGTAGATCAGGCAGTATATACACTACCTATACACCAACGTACAGAAAACTTTTTACTTAGAGTCTTTAGTGACTCACCATTCCCAGTCTCTCTGACTTCAATGATGTGGGAAGGGAACTATAGCCCACGTTATTACAGGAGGACTTAATTATGGCATGGTGGAATGGCGTTGATGAACGTCAGGATAACCAAAACGTAATCAATCAGAATTTTGATTATGACAATGAGATGTACTCTTGGCAACGAGCCAAAGACTGGAGTACTTATTATAATACTCTAGAAGCTCAGTATGTCCAACAGTTAAATGAAGAAACTACTAATAAATATAAAGACAACTTAGCTTTTAGTAATTGGCAAGATAAAGAGAACATGCGTCTCTATTCTTATGCCAAAGAAGCTGAAGCATATAATGCTAGTGTTGTAAGTTATTACGAACAGTTAGACTTTAATAATATAGCAGAGGAATTAACTTTAAATGATACAGCTAGAGCTTATCAAGATCAGTTAATCGCAATTGGTTTCCAGAACAAAGATCTTTTAAATAAGTATCTTGAAGGTGGAGAATCAGCAGCTTTAGAAACTAAAGGTCTGACAGATAAAGTAAAACAAGCACAAGCTGTAGAAAAATTACAGATTAGAGAAACAGGTATTAATAGAGAGTTTGACCTGATCAATGATGCCCTCGATAAAGTTGGATTAAGGGATGGTATGGCAGCTACTAAGGCAGATGCCGCATTCAAAATGCAAGGTATGAGGACAGAGAATGTACAGAAAGTAGGTCAACAAAAAGCACTAGGTCAGGCAGGTAGATCTGCAGAGAAAGCTATCCAAGCTATCTTAGCTAACCACGGTAACGCTCAGATGGCTTTAATGGAAAGTGTGTCTAGTGCTAAAGCTAAATACAATTTAGATCTAGATAAGCTTTCAGCTGCTTTAGCTAATAAAACAAAGCTTACAAATCTACAGTATTCTAATATTGCTAACCAACTAAGTACTTCACAGCAAGATGCTGGTAGAGCACAGGAAGGGGTTGGTATGAAGTTTGGTCAGCTTAAGAAACAAACTGACTATGGTAGAGTACAACTGCAACAATCTATGATTAGTGCTGGTGAGCAGAATGAAGCTGATAAGCAGCGTATTGGTATGGATAAATATCAAGCTGATATCAATGCATCTGCAAGTCTTAAGTCTGTACCTAAGGCACCGCCACAGCAGAAGCTACCACTAATGATACCTGATACAGTATATAATAAGGTACTTGAACCTGTTAAACCTCCACTACCTGTTAGAGGAATCAACACAGTACACGATACTAGCTTCGGCGATACCTTGGTTCAACTTGGTATGGCAGCAGCTGGTGCTGGAATAACCAAATGGATTGGGTAACTAAAAATAACAATGGCAAATCTATTTAAAGGGTACGCCCAAAAATCAGATTACTCAGGGAACTTACTGAAAGGTCAAGATCCCTCAGATAAAATTTTAGAAGAAGGTAAACGCTACCTTAGTGGTTGGAAAGAGGCTTCCCAAGGGAACCGACAAGACCAAGAACGTTATCTTATAGCTCTGGAAGCTAAATTTCAAGCTGAAGATGCTGATAGGAAACGTAATATAAAACTTGAATCTTACTTTGCTGAAGGTTTTGAAAAAGCTTTAACTACAAGGCATGAAGGTTTAATTAAAAATGCTGAAGATAAACTTAAAGCATCTCAAGCAACAGCTAAGAAGTTAGAAGGCTGGTCAGAGAGTGCAATTGACTTAGGCGTTAAAGGTGCACAAGGTTTTGCTAAGGCAAGACAAGACCATGGAATGAACCTAGCAATAGATCTAGGTCTTTCATGGAATACTGCTAAAGGCATACAAGATGCTACAGGTGTCTTAGATGACACTTATCAAGGTACTAACGCTGCAGTATTAGAAGCACGTAAGAGAGGTGCATCATGGGAACAAATAAACCAAATACATAAACTCAGTTGGTTAGGAAATCAAGGGTTTAGAGTTGGTGTTGCTATGAATGCAGGTGAGGATTATAGAGTTAATGGTATTATAAAAAAACAAAGCAATAAATATGACTTCAAAGGTAGGAAAATGTCACTCCATGACGCTACTGCCGAAGGTAATATAGAAGCTTTTGAAGTAATACGACAGAAAATAAGAACAGAATACCTGAATGAAGTAAAAGAAAATACAGGTATTAGTAATAAACTCCTTTCTAAATATGCTAGAGAAAGTATTCTTAGAGCAGAAGGTCGTGTAAGAACAACCTTAATGGAGAAGAATGCTAAAGCAGAGCAAAGTAAAGTACAAGCAGAACAAGCTAAACTCACAGAAACTAGAATTAAAGAAGGTACTTATTGGGAATTTGTACAAAAGAAATTTGGTCCCAATGGTGAAGGTCGAGCTGGAGTATTAGCAGCAGAGCATAATAATCAAATAGATGCTATTACTAGAGGATTGATAGGTCCAGTAGAAATAGAGTATCTTAAAAATATGGAGATTGAAGTTGATGGTAAGAAAGTAAAATATGGTAATAAGTTTACTAAAAGAGCACTTGAACTTGATCAAGCTTTAGTTAATTATAATACTAAAGTAATTGCAAGTGATCAACTAGCTACAAAAACACGTAATGCTAAGTTAGTTAAGAATACACTGCTTTTTAGAAACGAATTATTAAACAGAGATACTCCATTAGAACCAGCTAGAATAGCTTCTATGATAGCTGAATCTAATAGGTTATATGGTCCTGATAACATGATGTCTAAGATGTTAGCAACATTTGTTACTGACCATACATCTGAAGCTAATGATACTATTTACGAAGACACACTTCAAAAACTAAAAGCTCAAGGTATGGTAACTACTAGCATTGTTAAGTCAATGATGTTATCACCTGAGAATGAAGCTGATTGGATGAAGATTGCTAAAGAACAAGATAAATCTCAACCTGATGAATCTGAATTAAAAATACTTGAAGATCATGTTGATGGTAAAATAGCTGAAATTTTAAAATCATTTGGATTTAAACCTGAAGAAGTTTCATCCTCAGATTTAGCTGCTTATGTTGGTAAAAATAGGATTAAAAAATACTTCACCACACAAGCACAAGATGGGAGTCTAACTAGAGGTGAAGTGCTGATTAGAGCACTTGAAAGGTTTGAAGCAGATATTGAGAAGGATTATCAAATAACTACCACAGGAAAGGGTGATACATACACACCTCATTTTGGTACATTTTCAGTTGGTGCTAAAAGACATCCAGTACCTTTAAGTGAGATTACATCAGAACATTTTGCTGCTAACCCTAGATTACCTTATGAAAAATTATTATTAGATCCAGTTCCAATAGTAAAATATTTCGATGATGTTGCTCAAGGTAAAAATGTAGGTTTTCCACCAGAAGTATCTCATTATGTAAGTAAGTTTGGTATTGGTCCAAAAGGTGAAGTCAAGATGACTGAACTAATGTTCTTAGAAGCACAGATGAAATTAATTAATCCTGATTTTGAAATACCTCCACATATGTTACAAATGCATAAAGTAGCATTCAGTCAGATTAGACCTGAATATCAGAAGTATATTGTAGGAGCACATCAAAGTACCAATAGTGTACACGTGGCTCTTAAATATAGTGGACTTTCACATAAAGACGCTCCAACTACTAACAATTATGCTGATAAAAATACAACAGCTTATTTCAATATGGTTAGGAATCCGGCAAACTATCATGCATATTTAAACTTAGATCCAGAAGGTGATCCAGATAAATTAGATTGGACTGAACTATTAGTTGGAGGTGCATATGGATAATAGTAGTTCTATACAAGCTAATCAAGCTCTACCTGATCCAGATAAAGAAAAGTTTGAACAGGAAGAGCAACGTAAATATGAAGAGTGGAAGACTCAACAAGAAGGTGGTGAAGCTAAAGAACAATCTGAAGTAGTACCTGAGGCTGCTGCTAAACCTACCACTACAGCTGATGCTGTTAAAGGAGGTCCGGGTGATCACTCATGGGGTGGTTATGAAGAGCAACAGAAACCTCAGTATGGTTTACAGAAACCTGCTAACGTTAGTCAAGAGGATTGGGATGCTAGACCAGAATGGTCCAGAGGATTAGAAAACATCGTAGCTGCTGGTTCTATACCAGCTTTAGGTGTTGCTGATTTTATTGCTGATGCTGCTGCGTTGGTACCATTCTTAAAACCTGTTAATGAATGGTGGGATGAGAACTCACCACGATCTAACCACCCAGCTCATAAAGCTATCCGAGAAGCTGCTTCAATTATCATCCCTACAATGTATGGTGGTGGTGTTGTGACAGGCAGTTTGAAAGCTGCTACAGCTGCTAGATCTATACCTAAGGCTACACGTATCCTTGGTACAATAGGTGCTCATGCTGGTGTAGATACAGCTGTTACTGCTATATCTTCCCATTCTAAAGAACAAGATAATATAGCTGCAGCTCTGAATGAATGGCTAGGTTGGGATATACCATGGGCTACCAGAGATGGTGACAGTCCAGATGTAATAAGAAAGAAGAATATCTATGAGTCAGCTGGGCTGAGTATTGGTGTAGATTTACTTACATCTGCATTCTCTTTGTCTAAAGCTATGAAAGTTATACCCGGAGATGAGGCTGCAGAGCGTGCTTTAGCTAGACATGCTACAGGTTTTGAGGGGGAAGATCCAATTAGCTTTGGTGTCTTGAGTCGTAGATCTAGTAGAACTAAAGCTCAAAGAGATGAAGCAGTTAGTAGATTAATCAGAGATCCAAGAGGTGATAGAGGGTATGATCCGTTTATCAATACACCTGACCTTGGACCACAGAGTAGAGCTGTTACTGAATTAGAACCTAATCCAATTAAAGCTAAGATAGATAATTGGAGAATACAGAATAATGTAGGTACCGTTAATGGTAGAGCTAGACCTTTCGTAAGTAATAGATTTATACAGAGGATGGCTAATGCTAATCCATCTGAAAGAGCTGAAGCTTATAGAAATCTATTTGATAAAGATATTTCTGCTAACGTTGGTGCTAAGATTGATGGTACAGTTATACCTCCAGATGAAATAAATAAAGCTGTTACTAACTTATATAATAATGTCTTTAACCCTGACATTAAACTAAGTCAGATGGAATCCATTGTCAATGACATGAAAACTGGATTCTTTAATAAGCAGAATTACATGGGTCAACAAGAATGGCGTATTGTTAATGAAGCTTTTATTAAATCATTTGAACAGGTATACAATCCTAAAGTAATGCGTGCGTCTGCTGTAGTTACTAACCAAGCTGCTGGTACAATTGCTGATACAGCATCTGCTATTGGTCTGATTGGTGATGTTGCTATGACAGGTAGACAACAGGAGATTATTGTTGAGAAGCTTAAGTTATTAAGTAGAGAAGTTAGAGCTAACCAGTATATATCTAATAAAGTAGGTGAGTATAAACAACTTGCAGGTGCTCAGAATCCAGCTGCTCTTAAGGCTTGGATTATGGATCAGAATACTGATTTCGCTAGAGGCTTGAAAGCTGTACAAGATAAAGGTGAGGAGTTCTACCAAACCTTAGAAGAGATTGCTAAAAACAATCCTGAATATCTTAAGCCACTTGCATTAGCAATGGAGGCTACCAATGGTGAAGTTGATCAAATATATAAACTTAACAGATGGGCTGAAGAGAACGTAGGATTCTTAAAGAAAGCTTTCTATGATGGTAACCCTCAAGTACCTAGTTTAATTGTTAAAGGTTTACATAGTGTACGCTATAACCATATACTATCTGGCCTTGCTCCACTAAGAGCACTGACAGGTAACTCTATGTTAGCTGCATTTAAACCTGCTACAGTACTAGCTGGTGCTAAAATTACAGGGGATACAGCCACATTCCAAAAAGCTCTTTGGACCTATGGTGGTATTCAAGAGAATTTCCAACGTGCTTATAAAGTAATGGGTGACGAATGGCGTTTAGCTAAGTCACGTCCTGAGGAAGCTATGATGCGTGGTCGTGCAGATCTACGTCAAGCTAAGATGGATAACTTTGAAGCACTAGAAGCTATGGCTGGTGTCTGGAGATCAGAAGGTAATAATGGTAAGGTGGCTATGTGGAATATAGCTAAAGGTTTATCATGGTATAACAACAACCCATTTGTTCGATGGGGTATTAATGCTATGTATGCTATTGATGGTTTTACTAACTCATTAATGGCTAGTGGTTCTGCTAGAGCTAAAGCATATAATATCTTGATGAAAGAAACTAAAGGTGGGTTTAGTAGAGAAGCTTTCGATAAACTACAGAAAAGATTGTATAGTCAAGCGTTTGATCATACTGGATTATTAACAGATAAGGCAGCTAAACATGCTTCGCAAGAGATAGCACTTAACTTAGATAGCCAGTTAGCAAATGATTTGAATACAATGTTGGAAAAAGTTCCAGCTGCAAAATCATTATTCTTATTCCCTAGAACTGGTTTAAATGCCTTGAATTTATCTTGGACATTTACCCCCGGTAGTGGTCTAATACCTCTTCAAACTAAGGTTCGTAAGGTATTTACAGCTTCTAATAAACAAGAAATAGCTGAAGTATTAATGGAGCATGGGCTTGAAAACAGTGATGAAGCATTCCGTACACTTAAATCTGAGTACATTGGTCGTCAGTTAATGGGGGCTACTGTAGTTACAGGTGCTGGTATGTGGGCATTGCAAGGTAATTTAACTGGTAATGGACCTCAAAATGCTGGTGAACGTAAGCGTATGATCAGCATGGGTTGGGAACCTAATTCCATTAAGAACCCTATCACTGGTGAATGGCATAGCTACAAAGGATTTGAACCATTTGATTCATTACTTGGTCTTGTTGGAGATGCAGTATACTTCTCTAATCGTGTAGACCAATCATTAACTGAACAACTATATCAAAAGATAGCATTTTCTATCAGTATGAACGTTGCTAATAAAACATTCCTTAGTGGAATGGAACCATTAGTATCTATGTTCTCTGGTGATGAAGGTGCATTCAATAGGTTCCTTGTCAATCAAGCAGATTCTTTAATACCTTTTGCACCATCTGGTATAAGAAGTGTATTAAATCAAGCTATATCTCCACAACTAAAAGATGTGGAAAATGACTGGGGTTCATTGATGGCTAACAAATGGAAGTTCATGAGTCCTCCCGGTTTAATAGATCAGTTAGATATATACACAGGTAAACCAATCAGATTCCACGAACCTTTTACTGCTGCTGCTAATGCTTTCATGCCATTTGGTAAATCTAATGGTGATATGGAGCCTTGGAGACAGTGGTTAATCAGTACAGGATGGGATAACGTACAAAGTATGAGGATCAATCCTATTACTAAAGAGTTATTAAGTCCTGAGGATCGACATTGGATCAATAACTGGATAGCTAAAAACATGAACTTAGCTGGACAGATTGAAGGAATGATGAATTCAGAAGATGGATTCTGGACTAGAAAGATGAAGGAATATAAACGAGATAGAGGATGGAAAAAACAAAAGGATTATCCACTTAAAGAGTTGGTCGTACATCAAGAACTATCTAGGATTCATAGAAATGCTATGAAGTATGCGTGCTCTGCATTGGAGAGATACCATTCGCAGTATTCACAGGTGGGCTTACAAAACACTAGAATTAAAAATGCTTTACGACAAGGTAATATGCCAGCAGCTCTGGAAGCAAATGAAACAAAAGAAGACTTAAGACGTTTATTAGACTTCTAAAATGACCGTAACAATTGAAAATTTATATACGGGTAACGGCTCCACCACCGATTACTCGTTCACATTCCCATATTTAGACACAACTGACATCAAGGCAAGTCTTGGTGGAGTTGTTACAACTGCATATTCGTTGCTAAATGCAACAACGGTTAGATTTAATTCAGCTCCCGGTAATAGTGTAGCAATTAGAATCTATCGAGAGACAGCTTATACCAACCCTAAAGCTACATTCTACCCCGGTTCAGCTATAAGAGCTGGAGACTTAAACGATAACACCCTACAAAACTTATATGTAACACAAGAGTCTAATGATAAAGTTGATGATGCATGGCTTAGAGGCGATCAAACTATCATTAGTTCAGAGACTTGGTATACAACTGATGATACAAAGGTAGCTTCCACTAAAGCTATTGAAAACCGTATAGCTGCTCAGATTGATACAGCTATAGAAGGTGATGTACTGGCTGGTACAGACCTAACAAAGACTCAAACAGGTGGTCAGGTAACTATTAATCATAGTGTTACTGGTGCTGCTTCAGTTAATAATAGTAATGGTTCTGTTATTCAAGACCTTACTATTAATGGTAGAGGACATGTAACAGGTACTGGATCAGTTAATTTAGATGATAGATATTATACTGAAACCGAACTCAATGCTGGTCAGTTAGATAATAGATATTTTACTGAAACAGAATTAACAGGTGGTGCTCTTGATGGACGCTACTTTACAGAAACAGAAGCCGATGCTAGATACTATAGATTAGGCAGTGTAGAAGAGATACAATCAGGTGAAACTTGGACAGCAGCTGATAACAAAGTAGCCACCACAAAAGCTATAGATGCTCGTATAACAGATCTTGTTGATGACGTAGGTGGTTTTGTACCAATAGCAAATGAAACATCTTTTCCTAACGCTAACCCTGACGTTAATAACGGGGCTGGAACTCTTATATCTATTAAAGCTCTCAGCGGAAACCTTACCTCTAATGGATCTGGAGTTGCAACCATTTCTAATGGTAACGTAGCTAATAATGCAACCGTTACAATAAATGGTTTAGAAGCTAGTACCACTTATGCAGCTACATTAGGTATGATCGTAGAGACTACATCTACATTACATACTTATACATTCCATAGAGTAACACCAAAAGCAACAGAGGTTACAACAGTTGCTACAAACATCACTAATGTCAATAATGTTGGTGGTAATATCAGTAATGTTAATACTGTAGCTGGTAACAGCACTAATATAAATACAGTAGCTGGTGCAAATAGCAACATAACTTCAGTTGCTGGGTCTATATCAAATGTCAATACGGTAGCTAGTAACATAAGTAATGTTAATAGTTTTGCAGAAAAATATCGTATATCAAGTTCTCAACCAACATCTAGTTTAGATGTAGGAGATCTTTATTTTGATACTACAAATGATGAACTACGTGTATATAACGGTACTTCATGGCAAGGTGGTGTAACTGCTACAGGTAACTTAGTTACTAAAGCTGATATTGGTGCAGCATCTGGTGTACCCGGAACTGGTACAGCTGGTGAGTTTTTACAAACTAATGGGTCTGGTACTCTTAGTTGGCAACCAATAGCCACAGTTTTAACTGAAACAAATCAAACTATTTCATCTAGTTATACTATAACTTCTAATAAAAATGCTATGAGCGTTGGTGATGTCACCATAGCCAGTGGCGTGACTCTTACCATCCCTGCAAATTCTAAATACATTCTAATTTCTTAATCTCATGGCATACGGAAAAATTAAAGCTGATTCAATTATTTATGATAATTCTGGGTCAGATGTCGAAAAGACAATAGCTTCATTAGCTACACCTGATGAAGGTACAGCTATTAAATCAACAGGTGAAGGTAGTACTACTAAATTTTTGAGAACAGATGGAGACGGAACTTGTTCTTGGCAAGTACCAACAGATACTAATACTCAACTAAGTACTGAACAAGTACAAGATATTGTTGGTGCTATGGTTACTGGTAATACTGAAACAGGTATTTCAGTAACATATGAAGACGGTGATGGTACTTTAGATTTTGTAGTAGGTAACGCTGCTACAGCTACAGAAGCTACAAATGTAACAGCAGTTGCTAACAATTCAACTGATGAAACAGTATATCCTGTTTTTGTTGATGGAGCAACAGGTACACAAGGAATAGAAACTGATACTGGTTTAACATATAATCCTAGTACTGGTTTACTTTCAACAGCTGCTGTAACTACTACAGGTAATGTTATTGTTGGTGGTAACCTTACTGTAAGCGGTTCAACTACTACAGTTAATACAGCTACCCTTGAAGTAGAAGATAAAAATATTGAGCTAGGTAAAGTCTCATCTCCTTCAGACACAACTGCTGATGGTGGTGGTATTACACTTAAGGGTGCTTCAGATAAGACGTTTAACTGGGTAGATGCTACTGATGCGTGGACATCTAGTGAGCATATAGCTGCTGGAGATGGTAAGAAAGTATTATTGGGAGATTCTCAAGATTTTCAAATCTACCATGATGGACACTCAAATATAAATGGCTCTGCTGGAGGAAGTATTTATATAAGAGCTAAAGCTGGAGAAACTTCTATTTTATGTGTTCCTGATGATGCTGTAAAACTATATTATGATGCATCAAAAAAACTAGAAACCACAACGGCTGGCGTTACGGTAACTGGATCAGTAACAGATGATAAGGGTGATGTAAGAACTATACCTCAACTTTCTAAATCCTCAGCTCACACAATAGTAGCTTCCGATGCAGGGAAACATTCACTTAATAGTAGTGGTGGTTGGATTTTTAATACAAGTACAGGATTTACAGCAGGTCAAGCAATCACGTTAATAAACAATAGTAGTTCTGATCAAACTATTACTCTTACAGGTGTATCTATTTATAACTCGGCTACTGGTGGTGCTCCTACAAAATTAGCGGGAAGAGGTATGGCTACTGTTGTTTGCACAGCCACTAATACTTACTACATCTCAGGTGCGGGGTTGAGCTGATATGTCTAGTCAACAAATGTTACTGGGTGCTGGCGGTAAAACAACGATTTTGCCAGCAATAGACAATGTGTTTTCGACATATGCTTACATTGGAAATGGTGCTGCTGGTCGTGTAATAAATAATAATATTGATTTAGCAGGTGAAGGTGGGCTTATTTGGACTAAAGCAAGAAGTAATAATACAAATCATATTCTCACTGATACAGTAAGAGGTGTTACTAAAAGATTAATTACAAATGGCACTGCTGCACAAGCAACTGAAACTAATGATATTGGATCTTTTGACGCAGATGGTTATAAAACAAATGCAGGAGGATCTACCAATAGTTCAGGAGCAGATTACATATCATACACCTTCCGCAAGGCACCCGGTTTTTTTGATATTGTTCAATATACAGGTAATGCTAGTAACAGGAATATATCTCATTCTTTAGGGTGTATTCCCGGTATGATATTTGTTAAAAAAATCAATGGTACGGAAGAATGGGCTGTATATCACAGAGAAGTTCCAGACAGTTTTTTAAAGCTAAATTCATCTGATTCTGCATCTGCAAATAGTACATTCTGGAACTTAGGTCACAGCTCTACAGCTTTTGGTATTGGTACAAATAGTTATGTAAATAATAATGGTGATGACTACATAGCTTATCTATTTGCAGGAGGTAGTAGCACAGCTTCCACTGCAAGAAGTGTTTATTTTGCTGGTTCTAATGATGAACTAAATTGTAGTGAAGCGTATATACCTAATACTGATAGTAGTACTAATTTTTGTTTAGAAACATGGTTTAGGACACCTGATGCAGGTAATTGGAATGTTATTTATGGCCAATATGCGGGTTCAGCTAATGGTCGTATGTTCTTTGGTGTTGACGACCATAAAGTAAGATTAGAAGTACCTAGTGGTATGGTTGGTGCTTTTAGTACAGGTATTAATAGTGTTGGTAATAATCAATGGTATCACGTTGCTTGGACATTTGATGGAACAACACATCGTTTGTTTTTAAATGGTGAACTCAAAGATACAACAACACCTTCAAACTTAAATACTGGACTAGACTCAGCTAACCCTAGATTAGGTGGTATACCTGATTATCCGAGTTATGATTTTGAAGGTCACATGTCTAATTTCCGAATAACACACGGGCAAGCAGTTTATACCTCATCATTTACACCATCGACTACACCATTGACAACTACTTCTCAAGGTGTAACAGGATCGAATTGTAAGCTTTTATGTTGTAATAATTCAACAGTAACTAATAATGATGGTAGTTCTGGTACACTTTCTATAGAATCTGGCGGTACAGTAACAGCAAGTACAGATAGCCCATTTATTGATCCAAATGTTTATAAATTAGGAGATACTGAAAATCAAGAAGGAGTTAAGGCAGGTATTTATAAAGGAAATCTTAGTGCAACCGGGATTGCAATTCATTTAGGTTGGGAACCTCAGTGGTTAATGATTAAACGTTCTGATTCGGCTGAAGGTTGGGTTATATGGGACACTATAAGAGGTCTTACTAGTTATGGAGGTAGCAGTACTGACGATTCAGTTGATGAAAGATTTGAGGCTAATACAAACGCTGGAGAAGCTTCAAATAACTATTTAGAATTAACACCTACTGGTTTTTTACCAACAACTAGTAATTCAACTCTTAACGCTAGTAGTAAGTATGTATATTTAGCTATAAGACGACCAGATGGATATATTGGTTCTACGATTGAAAGCGGTGTCGATGCATTTGCTATGGATATGGGTAGTGCTAGTGCTACTATTCCTGAATTTGATAGTACATTCCCTGTTGATTTTGGAATATATAGAATACCTGACAGTAGTGATAATTGGTTTTGTGGTGCAAGACTTGGGGGAGCAAAATATATGAAAGTACACGATACTAATGCTGAAGCTGCAGATGGAGATACGGTATTTGATAGTAATGTAGGTTGGAATAAAGCTCAAGCTACAAATCGTCAATCATGGATGTGGAAAAGACACGCTGGTTTTGATATGCTTACTTATACCGGGAATGGAAAGGCTGGTCGAGAAATGCCGCACTCATTAAGTAAAACTCCTGAGATGATGTGGGTTAAATGTAGAAGTGGAGATGAAAGCTGGATTGTTTACCATAAAGGTTTATATGGTGGTACTAATCCTGAACAGAAATATATGAAACTTAATACTACTAATGCACAATTAGACGATACACATTGGAACGATAAGGCACCTAGTTCAAGTCATTTTACGCTTGGAAATGATAGTTCGGTGAATGCCAACAATGCGAAGTATTTGGCCCTGCTCTTCGCCAGTGTTGATAAAGTCAGCAAGGTTGGTTATTACGATGGCTCAAATTCTGCTCAAACAATAACAACTGGGTTCCAACCAAGGTTTGTAATAATAAAAAAATACACTACAAGTGGTACTAATTGGGTTGTATTGGATACAACTAGAGGCTGGGGTTCAGGAGACGATAAGTGGTTAAAATTAGATAGTACTGATTCACAACTAACTTACGACTTGGGTGCACCAACTTCTACAGGGTTTACTCTAGTAGGTGGAAGCCCTACTAATACCAATATATCGGGTGAAAAATTCATCTACTACGCACACGCCTAAATGGAAATCCCATCCATAAAATCTAAGTTACCAACTTCAGATGCTCTAGAATTTAAAGATATGATTCTAGAGCCTCCTACTGCTAATATGCCAGTGTTTCCTCCTATTGTAATACCTCCGGGTAATCTACAAGCTCCAGCTGGAGTAGAATTAGAGGAAACACCAGCAGAAGAAGAGGAAACAACAACGACTGAACAACCAACTCTTAGAGTACCTGTTGTTAAGATTGACTTACCATTACCTAGTGCAGAAGTCGTAGCTACTGCTACCTATGCAGCTGTTGCAGCTGTAGCCACTACCACCTTAGCTACTCCTTTATTCGATAAATTAAAGAAACAAATCCAAAAGTTCCTACAGAAAAAAGTAGATAAATGGAAGGAAAACCGCCAGAAAAAGAAAAGGGACTCCTCGGTAAGCTGAAGGATGCAGCAGAGGATCAAGAACATCAGATACAAATCTTAGGTACATTCGTTAGACTTGGCGTTGTCGTCTGGTCTGGATTCATCATTACGATG
>Ga0208815_1000247_pt1 | contig 16618 bp, 15 predicted proteins | sample Virmet3438_5245_FD_185733 | JGI IMG/M metagenome (GOLD analysis project Ga0208815, IMG submission 185733) | Marine viral communities from the Southern Atlantic ocean transect to study dissolved organic matter and carbon cycling - metaG... | ecosystem: Environmental > Aquatic > Marine > Oceanic ... | reverse complement strand
CATTTGAATACATAGGTGCAGGTACAGACCTAAATACAGCTAACCCCTTCCAAGGTGGAAAACCTATTCCTGAACAGGAAGTTGTTGCTATTAATGGTGGACAGGTTCCATTCACTAGTACGGATCAAAAAGGTAATTTCAGAATTGGTGATGGATTGACAATTGATCAAACAACATCCACAATTCGAGGAAGAGATTTTAACAGAGCAATCCAAGCACAATTAACACCACTGATTCTAGCATTGAGATAAAACATGGCAATAGCACCAGTAAATAGATTTGTAAATATTGCTGTTCCTGTAGTACCAGGAAAGCAAAAATTATATGAAGTTCCAACAGGAACATCTGCTCTTTTGTTGTATCTTCAAGTAGCAAATGTTGGAATTGGTGTTACATACCCAAAGGTAACTTTTAGTCAGCAAAGAACACAAAGAAGTACAGGTAATTCAAACGATACTAGAGTAATAAAAGATATCGAAATTCCCCCAAATGATGCTGCTGTTTTAGTTGATGGTAGATTGGTTTTAGAGAAGACTCCATTAGTATTAGATAAGATTTTTATAGAAGGAACGCAACAACAGGTTGGAATAATTACAAGCGTATCATATGATGAGCCATCAGGTATTGCTACTGTTAATACAAAAGATAATCATTTATTTAAAATAGGTGATCCAATTTGTTTAAGTGGTATTCATTTTGATTGCAGTGGAAGTACAGGTATTACTACAAATATTTTCCCAAATCCACAACAATCTTTTATTGTTGATACTGTTGAAGGAACTGTTGGGGCATCAAAAACATTTTCTACTATAGTTGGAACTTCAAAGGGATATCCACACGTTTATAATGTTGCTCAACATTATTATGCAAGATCAAAACCAAATGCTGTAGAAATAGTTTCTAGTAGTGGATATACTGGATATACTAAAATTACACCTACTACTAATACTGATTATGATCCAGCAACAGGTATTTTAACTATTGAAAAGGCATCTCATGGATTTTCAAATGGAGATTTAATTAGAATTGCTGATGGTGGTATAAGATTTACCTGTGCAAAAGATAGTCATGGATCTAATCATGATTATCCAAGAGCAACTGATCCTTATAGTGGTAAATTATTAGAAGTTTTTAATGCACAAACTAATACGTTTGATGTTCAGGTAGGACTAGCTAATGATGGTACTGCTGGTGATCATACTTTTGTATCTGCTGTGAATAATTGTGTTTCTAAAGTAAATGAAAGATTTCAGGTTTATAATGCAATCTATAATGGTGATGATAAAGCACAAACAATAAGTCCAACTAGATCATATAGTGTAACTAATGCAACTTATGCTCCTGGTACAAGTGGTGGTAATTTAGTGATGACGATTGGTACACATACTCTTGATGTGGGTGATGCAATTAGAATTAAACCAAATTCATTGGCATTTAAATGTACAATGGATGGTAATACTTCTACTAAGACTTATCCAAGATCTGGAAAAGATCCAGCATATGGTACAGAACTTAATATTACAGCAAAAACGGCTACAACTATCACTGTAGATGCAGGTCAAACATCTAATACTACTCATAATGCTGTTGCTGGATCTGGTAGCGAAACAACTACTTATGATCCTAATACTGGTTTAATGAGAGTTAATATTGGTAGTCATTCCTTGAAGGTGGGTACAAGTGTTAAATTGGGTAATAATTCATTTACCTTTACTTGTGCAAAAGATAGTCATGGATCTAATCATACATATCCAAGATCTGGAGATCCTGCAAGAAATACAGCAGTTAATATAGAATCTGTAACAGCAAATACTATTACTTTAAATGTAGGAACTGCTAATGATGCTACTGCTGGAGCACATACTTATGTTTCTGGTGGTACTGTTATTTCTGGTGGTGGTTATGATCATACTTGGGCTGGTGGTACTTCTATAAAAGCAGTAACTACTGGTGGATATACATTAGGTTCTGGAGAATTAGATCTTGAGATTGGATCACATAGCTTACAAAATAGTGATAAGATTTTAATAGCACTTGATTCTATAGGATTTACTTGCACTATGGATAATCGAGCTACTGAACATTTTTATCCAAGATCAACTGATCCTGCTGCTAAATCAGAATTAACATTAACTAGACAAGGAACTACAAGAATAAGAGTTAATGTTGGAAAAAGTTTATCTGGTGGATATGTTGCTCCACTAGAGATGGAATTAATAGCAAGTATATTAGAAAATAGTACAAGTTAATATTATGATAAAATATCTTAGTGGTAGAGTAAAAAGAACACCTCAAGATAGATTATCTGCTGATAGGTATGATTATCTTGATGTAAAACAAGCAGAACCTAATTTAGCGGATCCAGCGACTAGTCCACCAGTTCCTTCTGGTGCTCAATATCAATTGGTCGCTGTTCCAGGATATCCTGGTAAAAGATATTGGGTTCCTGTTGGTGGTGGATTAATTCCAGGTGCTATTAGTATTTTTGATGAAGGAACACTTGTTAGTTTTGCCAGTAGCATAACTCAATTAAATTTTGTTGGTGCTGCTGTTACTGCTAATGTAAGTGTGCAAAGCCCATCAGGGCATCCAGGTATTGCTGCTACTATAACAGTTAATCCAGTCACTATTCTTGATACTCCACCTGTTGATCCTAGACCAGGTGAATTGTGGTGGGAAAGTGATACTGGTGATTTATATCTTTATTATGAAGATGCTGATAGTTCTCAATGGGTAACTACTAATACTGGTGGTAGGGGTGATCCTGGTGATAAAGGTGAGAAGGGTCAGAAAGGTGAAAGAGGAACGGATGGACTTAGTGGTTCTGAAGGAGATAAAGGTCAGAAAGGACAAAAAGGTGATAAAGGAGAGGAAGGATCAAAAGGTGAGAAAGGTGCTATAGATGAAAAGGGTAATAAGGGTGAGAAAGGTGATAAAGGAGAGGAGGGGCAAAAAGGTGAAAAGGGTCAAAAAGGTGACGATGGTGAAAAGGGTCAAAAAGGAGAAAAAGGTGTTAAGGGTGAAATAGGTGGTCAGGGAATTAAAGGTATATTAGGTCCTCAAGGAGATAAAGCAGGACTAAGATATCAATATTCTCATAACACTGGTATGTCTGATCCTGGTACTGGTATTATTAGATATGATAATAGTAGTACATTAGGATCAATTAGTGCTATAGCGATTGATGCAGAAACTAAAGAAGGAACTAACGTATCAAATTACATAGCAACTTGGGATGATTCAAGTAATGATACTATTAAAGGTCATATAATAGTAAAATCAAATGTAAATAGTGATGCAACATATACTGTACTTGAAGTAACTGGAGTTACCGTTAATAGTGGATGGTTAGAAGTATCAGTACAAAATGCTACTGGTAGTTTCCCATCTAATAATGAAGAATGTGTAGTTCAGTTCTATAGAACAGGTAATAAAGGAGAGAAGGGTCAAAAAGGTGAAAAGGGTCAAAAAGGAGATAAAGGAATAAAAGGTTCTGGTACTCAAATATCAATAGCAGATAATCCACCAGGAAGTGCTAATAATGGTGATTTGTGGTGGGCAAGTGATGATTTTGACTTACACGTTTATTATGATGATGGTGATAGTGAACAATGGGTATCTATAACTTCAAATACTTCATTGAAGGGTGAAAAGGGTGATAAAGGTCAGAAGGGTGAAGAAGGTGATAAAGGTCAAAAGGGAGAAGGTGATAAAGGTCAGAAAGGTGAAGAGGTAAAAGGTCAAAAAGGAGATAGTAATAAGGGACAAAAAGGTGAAGAAGGTGATAAAGGTCAAAAGGGAGAAGGTGATAAAGGTCAGAAAGGTGAAGAGGTAAAAGGTCAAAAAGGAGAAGATAACTCTACTAAAGGGCAAAAAGGTGAAGAAGGTGATAAAGGAGATAAGGGTGAAGGTGTTAAAGGTCAAAAAGGAGAAGATAACTCTACTAAAGGACAAAAGGGAGAAGTAGGTCAGAAAGGTCAGAAGGGACAAGATGGTAATGATGCAACTGGAACTAAAGGACAGAAAGGAGAAGTAGGTGATAAAGGTCAAAAAGGTGAAATCGGTCCTCAAGGTAATGATGGAAACTTTGGTGGTGTAAGTTTTGATTATACTTATCAGGATGATACGGGAGATGCAGATCCTGGTGGTGGTAATTTAAGATTTAATAATACTAATCTTAGTAATGCATCATTTTTGTATATTGATGATGTAGATAATGATGCTAGTAATTGTGAGTCATATATAAGAACTATTGATGATTCTACTTCTACAATAAAGGGACATTTTAGAGTATCTAATAAAAGTAACTATGAAGATTATGCTATTTTTACTATTGATGGAACAAGTACAGAAGTAAGTACATATCATAAGATTCCATGTACTTACTTAGCTGGTGATACATCTTTTCCTGATGCTACACGAGTAATAATAACTTTTGCTAGAACTGGTGATCAAGGTGATAAGGGTCAGAAAGGTGAAACTGGAGCAGATAACTCTACTAAAGGTCAGAAAGGTGAAACTGGAGCAGATAACTCTACTAAAGGACAAAAAGGTGAAACTGGAGCAGATAACTCTACTAAAGGTCAGAAAGGTGAAGATAACTCTACTAAAGGACAAAAAGGTGAAGTAGGTGATAAGGGTGTAAAAGGTGATGATAATTCCACTAAAGGACAAAAAGGTGAAGTAGGAGCAGATAACTCCACTAAAGGACAAAAGGGTGAAGAAGGTGATAAAGGAGATAAGGGTGAAAGTGTTAAAGGTCAAAAAGGTGAACTAGGAACGACTATCAAAGGGCAAAAAGGTGAAGAAGGTGATAAGGGTGATGTAGGTGCTAATGGTGTTGCTGGATTAACTATTGCAACATCTCCTCCAACTTCACCAGCTCCATCTGCAGGTGATCTCTGGTGGGATAGTGATGATGGAGATTTACACGTTTATTATGATGATGGTGATAGTGAACAATGGGTAACAGTATCTCAAGGACCTGCAGGTAAGGATGGTGTGGATGGTGGTAATGTACCAAGAACCACTGCAAATGCATCAACGGGATCTATTGCAAATGCAGCGTCTGCTAATATTACAATCTCTGCTGCAAAGGTCTATGCACTATTAAAAGTTCAAACGTCAGCAGCTGCATGGGTAACTTTATACGTAGATTCAGCAAGTAGAACTGCAGATGCTGGAAGAAGTGAATCAACTGATCCAACTCCTGGTTCTGGTCTTATAGCAGAGGTTATTACTGCAGGAGCAGCGACACAGATAATTACGCCTGGTTCGATGGGTTGGAATAATGATACTACACCAAATCAAAATGTATATGCAAAAGTCGTAAACAAGAGTGGTGGTACTGCTAACATAACAGTCACTCTTCACTATCAACCGATTGAAACCTAATGGAAAAAATATATAGCGTAACTCTTTATGATCGTGATAGACTTGAGGATTTTTATGATGAGATGAAATCAAAGGGGTTTAGATTAAGCAAAAAACGTCCAATTAGTAGAAATACATATTATTGGATGACAGAAGAACAAGCAGTAGAATTAAGAAAAGATAGTAGTGTTTGGGGTGTTGAAGCAATAGATGATTTCCATATAGAACCTCATGGAATTTATAATAATACATCATATAACAAAAATGGAAATTATTGGAAAGATGATTCCCAAGGTACTAAAACGATTTATTCATCTGATTATCAATGGGGTCATATTCATTGTGCTGGAGAAGCAGTTAGAAGAGGAAAAGGTTATTTTGGTGATATATCAAAAGGAGGATCATATGAACGAGTAATTAATCAACCTGTTTCTATATTTAATGATGGTAAACATACTGATGTTGTAATAGTTGATAATCCTATGGCATATGATAGTGAGGAGTGGTATAGTCCTACAACTAACTCAACAAGATTTGTTCAATATCAGTGGTTCAATGAATTGAATACCATTGTAAATTCAATTGATGATGATGGTTGGTCAGAACCAACAGGTACAATAACATATGCTCAGAATTCAAATTTAAGTTATTATCATGGACAGCATGTTGCTGGTATATTAGCTGGACAACATTATGGTTGGGCAACAGAAGCAAATATCTATAATCTCTGCGTTATTGGAAATTGGCCTTCATCTACATCCCACTGGGTAGGCCGTCTTCTCATATTTGATTATTTAAGAGCATTTCATTTAAATAAAGCAGTTAATTCAACTACAGGCCGTCGTAATCCGACTATAACAAATCATAGTTATGGTGGACTTACATACTATAATAATGATCAATCATCTTATTTGGCATTTAGTGATATAATATCAGTCTACTATAGAGGCACAACTTATAATTCATCTAATCCTGGTTCATCTGGTTGGTCACAAACTGGTGTTGAAAAAGATTTTGGGATAAGATTTGATAAAAAATCTTTACCATATTGGAGTCCATCAGCAGTTGCTGATGTTCAAGATGCTATTGAAGATGGTGTAATTATAATAGGAGCTGCTGGAAATGATAATGCATATATGGCAGAACCAAATGATGCTGATTGGAATAATTTGTTGACATGGAATAGAGGGGGATCAACTTATTCACGTTATATGAATAGAGGTGGTTGGCCTAATACTCCAGATAGTGGATCAATTATTGTTGGTTCATTAAGTAATGTTCATGATTTTAGAAGAACATGGTCCTCAAATTATGGTCCTGCTATAGATACATTTGCACCTGGTGTAGAGATATTATCTGCTTTTGGTAATACTGGTCTGGCTGATGGTAAATATGGTTCGGGAAATTACTTTCTTCCAATTAGTGGAACAAGTATGTCATCACCCCAAGTTGCAGGAGTTGCTGCAATACTTGCAACTGCAAAACCTAGATTTGGAAATCAAGATGTTAGGTCATATTTGCAAAAAAATAGTATAAATGATGATATGACTTTTGATTTGGGAAGTGGAACTCATGATGATGATACTTGTCAATTAGGTAGTCCAAACTCTTATTTACATTCAAAGAATCCAAGAGCAGAATCTGGATTGATTCAGAATGATGCGAAAGGTGAAAGAAAAACAACTGGAACGACTTTTCCGAGAAAATCAACTTTCTATTATTCTTCCTAAATATTTTTATAAAAATGATAAAGTTATTAAGATATAATAATCATGGCAGCATTTGATTTCCCAAATAGTCCCAGTACAAATCAGACCCACACGGAGAATGGTGTAACATGGAAGTGGAATGGTAGTGTTTGGAAGAGAGTAGAAAGTGTAGCACAAAAAGGACAAAAAGGACAAAAAGGTGAAGTAGGAGCAGATAACTCAACTAAAGGACAAAAGGGTGAAGCTAGTACTGTTAAAGGACAAAAAGGTGAAGTAGGAGCAGACAACTCAACTAAAGGGCAAAAAGGTGAAGTAGGAGCAGACAACTCAACTAAAGGGCAAAAAGGTGAACCAGGATCAGGATCATCAAATGCTTCAACAGCAACAATTAGAACTGAATCTGATAATGCACAGCATCCAATAATATTTGTTGATAGCAATGCTGATCAGCAGCAGCAAACTCTTAAAATGGATGATGATGATAGATTGACATGGAATCCTAGTTCAGAACTACTTGTAGCACAGAATGTTGCTTCTAATATGATGGTTACTTGGTCTGGTGTTAGTCCTGGTAATGCAGGAGATGTTCTTACATCTGGTGGTAATGCTAGTGGGTGGTCATGGTCAAGTCCAGGTAGTATTGGTGCTGCTGGAGATTCTTATAATAGATTTTTATATACTGGTAATTTAACTGCATATACTCCCACATCTGGAAGTGTAATGATTCGTGTCCAACTTATTGGTGGTGGGGGTGGTAGTGGTGCTTTTAATACTACTGGTACTTATGAACACGGAACTTTTGGTGGAGGAGGTGGTGGTTACTCTGAGTTATGGGTCAGAGTTTCTGATATAGTAAATGGTGCAATTGGTGCTGGTGCTGGTGGAACTGCAGGTATATATGGTAACAACCAAACTACTGGAAAAAATGGTGGTAATGGTGGTACGTCTGAGTTTTATACTAATTATTCATCTGCTGGAATTCTTCTAAGAGCTTTTGGTGGATATGGATCTGAAGGATATGGCAATTCGATAACAAATGGACATGGTATCGGTGCGACGACAACTAATGCTTATCAAGTTCTTAGTGGTACTTATGCTTATTATGGTGCTCCAACTTTATTTCCTGGACATAATGGAAATAGAAATATAAATGATCACACTATTAATAATACATCAGTTCATTATACTTCTTTAGATGCTGGATTTGCTGGTGATGGTAATCCTTATTATGGTAAAGGTGCTCATGGTCGGTATAGTAGTGCTAATAGTAGTGGTAATCATGGCGTTGCTGGAAATACTGGTTGTGTTATAATTACAGAATTCGGAGATTTTTAATTATGTCTAATCAACTTAAATTATTATGGATACATTCCGACAATAAAGTCTATAATGTTGGTATTGGAACCACAACTGCTGGACTTATGGGTACGGTAGTTGGTGTTTCTACTACTAGTGATGCCAATGTTGGATATACATATAATAGTGGTACTTTTACTCCACCAACAGAATCTACAATAACAACAGAACAACACTGGGAATCTCTTAGAAATATTAGAAATGGAGAACTTCTTAGATCTGATTGGACTCAATTTACAGACAGTCCATTATCTTCGAGTAAGAAAACTGAATGGGCAACATACCGTCAAGCATTAAGAGATCTTCCAGCAAATACTTCAGATCCTTCAGACCCAACATTTCCAACAAGACCTAGTTAATAATATCTTTAAATGGCAGCTAATTTTCCAACTAAAACTTTAAGTGATGCAGGAGATACCTTTACATCTAATGGTACTACTTTTGTTTGGGATGGAACTACTTGGAAAAGACCAACTACTGGTGGTGTAAAGGGTGAGACTGGTCAAAAAGGTGAAAAGGGTCAAAAAGGTGAGGTAGGAGAAAAAGGACAGAAAGGTGATACTGGATCGAAGGGTGAAAAAGGTACTGAAGGATTTAAGGGAGAAAAGGGTGAAAAAGGCCAAAAAGGTGAGAAAGGTGAAAAGGGTCAAAAAGGTGATCAAGGTGATAAGGGTGTAAAAGGTGATAAAGGTCAGAAGGGTGAAGTAGGAGATAAGGGTCAAAAAGGTGATCAAGGTGATAAAGGACAGAAAGGAGAAGATAATTCTAGTAAAGGTCAAAAGGGTGAAGATAACTCTACTAAAGGGCAAAAAGGTGAAGTAGGTGATAAAGGAGATAAGGGTCAGAAAGGAGAAGATAACTCAACTAAAGGACAAAAGGGTGAAGACAATTCAACTAAAGGACAAAAAGGAGCACCTGGAGAAGATAACTCTACTAAAGGACAAAAGGGAGAAGTAGGTCAGAAAGGTCAGAAGGGACAAGATGGTAATGATGCAACTGGAACTAAAGGACAGAAAGGAGAAACTGGAGCCGATAACTCAACTAAAGGACAAAAGGGTGAATCGGGGTCTTCTGTTAAAGGTCAAAAGGGTGAAGTAGGAGCTGGTCAAAAAGGAGAACCAGGACAAAAAGGTGATGAAGGTGATAAGGGTCAGAAAGGAGATGCAAATGCTTTAACGTATAATAACCCTTCTAATGACAGAGTTATTACATCGCATGATGCTGGTACTATTCATGCAGAAACCAATATGACGTTTAATGATACGAATGGTTTATATGTTAATAATCATATTGAAGCTACTGGAAGAATAAGACCTTCGGTTGGTAATGCAGGTGATAAGGGAATATATTGGGTTACAGATCCAGGTGGTGGTTCTGGTGATTCAGCATATATTAGATATTATGTTGAATCTGGTGAGAACTGTAAACTTCATATTGGAGTTAGTAATGATGCAGATGATGAGATACAATTAAATGCAGGATTTATTCGACTTGCTGCGGAAACTAGATCTAATAAAATAAGACCTCAAAATAATAATCAGTATGACTTAGGAGATAGTAATTATAGGTTTAGAAATTTATATATAAATGACCTTCAACTTTCAAATGAAGCCAGGAAAGATACTGGTGGTAATGATGTAGATGGAACTTGGGGTAACTACACTATTCAGGAAGGTGAGGATAATTTATTCCTAATAAATAACCGTACAGGTAAGAAGTATAAGTTTAATCTTACGGAGGTCGATTAATGTCTATTGTTTTTGGTTCTGGTGGTGCTACACAACAATATGGTGGTGTGGGATCTAGTGGTCAGACATGGCAAACTGTAAGTAGAAATAATAACACTTGGTATCAAAATACTACAGGTAGACCTATTCAAATAGCGATTGGTTTACTTACTAGTAGGCATATTCATATTGGACCTTCAACTAGTAATTATGTTGAAGTTATTCATACTGGTAGTGATCATTCTGAAGCAATGAATGGAGCAATTATCCCTCAAGGTCATTATTATAGAACAGATGGTAAAAGAACTTGGACGGAGTTTAGGTAAAATGAGTATTAATTTTAAAGAAGGTGGTATTGCAGCTGGTGTTACACAACAATATGGGGATGTTGGATCTAGTGGTCAGGCATGGTCAAATGTTTTTAGTAATAGATCTTCTAACACTTGGTATCAAAATACTACGGGCAGACCTATCCAATTAGCAATTGGGCATCATAGAAATGCTCATCTTCGGGTTGGACCAGCAACTAATAATTATGTTGAAATTGTTCATACTGGTGGGGATTATTCTGAATCTATGAATGAACCAATCGTTCCTGTTAATCATTATTATCATTCTGAAGACAAAAGAACTTGGACTGAATTTCGTTAAGGAGGTAAAAAAATGGCAAATCATGGTTTTTGGCACCCTACTCTTGGATATTGGGAAACTATAAGTGATCCAAGTCCTGACACAGTAGCAGCATATGAATCTGGAACAATTGAAGTTCCAGTAAGACCTAGTGAAATCCATACGTGGAATACTAGTACTAATGCGTGGAATGAACCTTCTACTGCTGATAAAGATGCATTAAAAGCAAGGGATATAAGAGATGAGCGAAATTATTTGTTGGCAAGTGAGGTTGACAGAGTTGTATCTAATCCGTTAAGATGGTCAGATATGAGTACATCTAAACAAGATGAAGTTAAAGCATATAGGCAAGCTTTACTTGATGTGTCTAAACAGGTAGGATTTCCAACCAGTGTTACTTGGCCAAATAAAGTTGTATTATAATGGCGGTAAATTTTCCAAGTAATCCATCATTAAATCAAACATACTCTCAAGGTGCAATCACTTGGAGATGGAATGGATATGCTTGGAATAGAATACCTGATCCTGGTGCTAAAGGAGAACCAGGTCAAAAAGGTGATAAAGGTAATGATGGATTAACGGGATCTCAAGGTAATAAAGGACAGAAGGGAGATAAAGGACAGAAGGGTGATGTAGAAGAGAAGGGTATTAAAGGAGACAAAGGTGAGAAAGGACAAAAGGGAGAAAAAGGTGATAAAGGTATTAAAGGGGAAAAGGGTGAAAAAGGAGACAAAGGTGAGAAAGGTGAGAAAGGAGAAAAGGGTCAAAAAGGAATAAAGGGTGAAAAGGGTGAAAAGGGTCAAAAAGGTGAGAAAGGAGAAAAAGGTCAGAAAGGACAAGATGGAGTACTTGGAGCACAAGGTGATAAGGCTGGATTGAGATATGTATTTGATTCTACTGCAACTAATAATACTGATCCTGGAGATGGACAAATTAGATATAGTAGTACTACATTTGGATCAATTAATTCTATATCAATTGATAAACAAACGAAAGAAGGTACAGATGTATCAGATTACATAGCAACTTGGGATGATTCAACTAATAATACAATTAAAGGACATGTAATAGTTAAATCAAATGAGAATAGTGATTCAACTTACTCTATTTTTGAAGTTATATCCGTTACAGATAATACTGGATGGTTATTAGTAGGTGTACAAAATCCAGTAGGTAATATTCCATCAAATAATGAAGAATTGGTAGTTACTTTCTCAAGAACAGGAGATAAAGGAGAGAAAGGACAAAAGGGTGAGAAGGGAGAAAAAGGTGAAAAGGGTCAAAAAGGAGCAGATGGTGATAAAGGATTAAAGGGTGAGAAGGGTCAGAAAGGTGAAAAGGGTGAAAAGGGACAGAAGGGTCAGAAAGGAGAGGATAATTCTACTAAAGGTCAGAAAGGAGAACAAAATGATAAAGGATTAAAAGGTGAAAAGGGTCAGAAGGGTCAGAAGGGAGAAGATAATTCTACTAAAGGTCAGAAGGGTGAAATAGGAAATACAACTAAAGGTCAGAAGGGTGAGACAGGTGCTGATAACTCTACTAAGGGTCAAAAAGGTGAACCTAGTACTGTTAAAGGACAAAAAGGACAGCAGGGTACTCAGGGTATTCAGGGTAATCAGGGTAATGCTGGATCTCCTGGTGCTAAAGGTCAGAAAGGACAAAAAGGAACAACTGGTGCTCAAGGTAGTACTGCAGGAAATAGTAGAATTACTGTTAGAACATCAGGATCTGGTACACATACCACCCAATCTTGGTGCAGAACTGTCGTAGCCGTTATGGTCGGTGGTGGTGGAGGAGGAGGAAATTCTCGTTACCAAGCTGCTGATTATGATGATGGTGCACAACAGGGTGCAGGTGGTTCTGGTGGTTCTGGTGGTGTAAAATTCCATACACAGAACACAAGTGGAGCAACTAATATCTCATATTCTGTTGGTAGTGGTGGAGCAATTAACCAAAGTGGTGGTAGTTGTGATGATACCATTCAGAATGGTAGCAGTGGTGGAAATACTAGCTTTGGTGGAAGTACTGCAGGTGGAGGAGGCGGTGGACAAGGAAGTGAATGGGGTAGTGGTTCTGGTGGATCAGGTGGATCGGGTGATTTACCTGGAGCAGCAGGAGGAACTGCTACTAGTACTCCTGCTCCTTTTTGGGGTAAATATGGACAAGGTGGTATAGGTTCTAGGCATTGGGACGATGATTTTGGAGATGATGGTGGATGTAGTGTGGGACATCAAGCTGGTCAAGGTGGTGCTATAATTATATTAGAACTTGGTGGATAGTATTTAAATTTTTATTATGAGAGTTATTAGAAATCCTTTCAGTGATGATATGAATAGAGAGTTCTGTCGTTTATTAGAAAGAAATTATAATGACATTAAGGCACATCTAATGTGGCAGAATGATGTTAAAAAAACTGTTAAAACGATCCCTGAATGGAAGGATAAAATAGATAGAGATTCTTTAATGGAAGTCTATAGTCGAAAACATTCATTAGATAAAGGTAGAACTAGAAATCTGAATCATGTAGAAGGAGATGTAGGAGGACAAAGATTATCTAATGATGTTGTAAAAATAAGAAAGATATTAGAGGATAAGTATGGGGGTGAAGTTGTTGTAAGTGGTCAATTTTATTATCCACCAACAGGATTTATGGGATGGCATACTAATTGTGATGCTCCTTGTGAAAGATTTTATATCACTTGGGCAAGTGAAGATAAGAAATCATTTTTTAGATATTATGATTATGAAAAGGATGAGATTATTACAGATTATGATGATAAAGGACTCACTGTAAGACAATTTAATATACCTGATAGACCACCACATCTTTGGCATTGTGTTGGTAGTGAGTGTGATAGATTAAGTATTGGATTTAGGGTGTATTGTAATGTGGCATTGGATATTAACACTTTTATTGAACTTGAAAAAATGTTAGTAGGTAAAGAAGGAACACATTCCAATTTAAGAACTGATTATGTAACTAAGTTGATTAATAATGCAAAACATAGTTAGTATATTTGGTGGACACGATGCAAATATTACATTTTTTAATGGAGATTATCATATCATTGAGATTGAAAGACTAGTAAGGAAAAGATATATTGGACTTTATACTGCTGATGTATATTTAAAAGATGAAGAGATTGTTGAAATACTAAAAGAGTGTCAAGATATTGCTACTAAATTTTGGGGCATAGGGGATAATTATGAATGTGTTCTAATCAATGGTCAATGGGAAAAACCTAAGTCATTAATTGAAAATGTTTTTAAGTCTGATAAGTATCTAACACTTACTAATCATCATTATACACACGCATACTCTGCTTTTTATCAGTCACCATATAAAGAAGCATTAATATTATCTTATGATGGTGGTGGAGAAGGTGAATATTTTAATTTTTATTCAGGAGATTCTAATGGTATTGCTTTATTGAATAAGATTTCAATTAATATGGGTATGGGTTATTGGAAAAGTGCATCTTTAATTAAACAGATTACAGAGAGAAGTAGAACTAGAAGATCTTATCCTGGTAAGTTAATGGGACTTGCTGGATATGGAACTGTAAGGGAAGAAATGTTACCACATTTTCGTCAGTTTTTTATAGAAAAAGATGGGAAGATAGCAGATATGATAAAAGGTGGTAGTTATTTTCAAAAAACTGCTGGTGAGAATGTTGCATCAACAATACAAAAAACCTTTGAGGATATATTATTTGAAGAATTGGATAAGTATGATACTCATATACCACTGGTAGTTACTGGTGGATGTGCATTGAATGTTATTATTAATGAAAAGATAAAGAATAGGTATAAGAGAGAAGTATATGTTCCACCAAATCCTCACGATGGTGGGTTATCATTAGGACATATGTTTTGTTATCAGAAACCAAAAGAGAGAGTGGATGTTACATACAATGGATTACCATTACTTGATAGAGATGAATTGAAAAATTATAATATTAAGAAGGTTACTAAGAAAGATATTGCTAGGTTAATTAAGGATGGTAAAATAATAGGACTAATCTATGGGGATTCTGAAGTTGGACCTCGTGCATTAGGTAATCGTTCTATTGTATGTGATCCTAGTATTTCTGAAATGAAGGATACATTAAACTCTAAAGTAAAACATAGAGAATCCTACAGACCATTCGCACCTTTCTGTAAGAAGGAAGATGCACATAAGTACTTTGAGTCTAGAGACTTTGAGAATATGGAGTATATGAGTTTTGCTGTTAAGGTTAAAGTAGATACTCTTCCATCTATTACACACGTAGATGGTACTGCAAGACTTCAGACTGTAACAGAAGAATCTCATTCACATTTCTATGAGTTACTTACTGAGTTTGGTAAGATCTCTGATACAAATGTGTTATTGAATACATCATTCAATACTAGAGGTAAACCTATACTATCTACAATATCTGATGCTGTTAAAATATTGGATTATGTTATAATAGATGACCATCTTATAATAAATAATTTTATAGATTGATACAATTATGGCTATAACACATAAAGAAACTATTACTTTAATGGAAGTTCTTACTGCCAATAATGATAATATTGTTGGAAAGGTGGTAGTTAATATAGAATCTAGTGATGATTCTAATGCTTCAAAATATAAATGGGAGGGTGATGAATCTTTCCTAGTATCAACATCTGGGATTACTACTTCTACTTCTGGATTTGTGGCATATGAAGATTTAACTGAAAGTACTGTTAAAGGTTGGATTTCTGCAGGTATTTCTACTTCTAAGGTTAAGGCAAGTAATATAGTTAAAATTAATCAATTAATTACACAGGATATTCCTCGTACAACTGAAGATAAAGCATTGCCTTGGTAGGTTGACAAAAGAATCTATATATGGTATGCTGTGGATTCATTCCGTAAAGATTATGACAGAAGAAGATTGGGTATCCAATATAGTCGTTGACGTATGTGCAAAGACTTTTTTATTGGAAAGTAATTGGGGTGAAGAGCGAAAAGTTACATGTGAAACAACTGAGCAATTTATGGATGTTTTAGAAGTAGTTACTCAAACAGCAGATCCAGAACTTATCACTTACGCAGACCTTTCTATTCATGAAAAAACCAAATGATCCTAAAGTTAAACTTAGTTTTGATGGATGTTATAATTATGATAAGTTAAAAAAAGAAGGCTTGGTTGATACTGAGAAGACTGACGAAGATTTTATTAAGATGCATACTGAAGATAATTCAGATGCACCCTGAGTTCTGGGGTACTAAATAGAAACATAGAAATCTTTTGGCCAAAAGTATAAGAAGATGCCTCTTAATAAGTTAGAAAATTTTATAAAGAATACTGAAGGGCGTATTCTTTATGTAAATCCAAATGATCTTGATGCCACTGATGGTATTGAAAACCAAGGTAATTCATTAACCAAACCCTTTAAAACGATTCAGAGAGCACTGATCGAATCAGCGAGATTCTCTTATTTAAGGGGGAATGACAATGATTTAGTAGAAAGAACGACAATACTTCTATTTCCAGGCGAACATATAGTAGATAATAGACCAGGTTTTGGTATTAAAAATGAAAGTGGAGTAGCAAAGGCAGTTACACCAGGAGGTGATTCATCACAAGGTGCAATTAATACTTTTACTTTAACATTAAATTCTAATTTTGATTTAACACAAGAAGATAATATACTTTATAAATTTAATAGTGTTCATGGTGGTGTTGTTGTACCTAGAGGAACATCTATTGTTGGACTAGATTTAAGAAAGACGAAGATAAGACCTAAGTATGTTCCAAATCCAACTGATGACTCTGTAGTAAATAGTGATATTTTCAGAATAAC
>Ga0208815_1000246_pt1 | contig 16639 bp, 9 predicted proteins | sample Virmet3438_5245_FD_185733 | JGI IMG/M metagenome (GOLD analysis project Ga0208815, IMG submission 185733) | Marine viral communities from the Southern Atlantic ocean transect to study dissolved organic matter and carbon cycling - metaG... | ecosystem: Environmental > Aquatic > Marine > Oceanic ... | reverse complement strand
TATTACTAGAACCTACATTATCAAGTTCTAAACCACCTGTATTACTTCCAAAATCTGTAAAGCTTGGTGATGTTTCACCAATACCAAGATTTCCTGTTACAGAAGCTCCACCACTCGTCGTCTCAAACTTCTTACTACTGTCGTAAAAGAGTTCTACTGAGCCGTTAGCATTAATTTGTACTCCATCTTCATCATCATTTACTCTTAGTGAAATATTTGCAGTGTTATCTATAAATAAACCGCCTGTAGTATTTTGCAGGAATGACTGAGATCCATTGTGGTAGATTTTGAGATCTTGTCCAGTTCCGAAACGAGCTTGACCATTATCAAATAACATTAAATGACAAGAAGCACCAGAAGTACCTATATCAACGCCACTTGCATTGGTAGATACCTTCTTAACGTTGTCGTAATAGAGAGATACGGCTCCATTTTCTGCCGCTGATAGCATTGCTTCAGTATTAGCAGCATTATTTAACTGGACATAAGATCCTCTAAGTGTCAAATTACCAGTAGCATTATGGATGATTGAATCTGATCCATTATGGTAAATCTCTAAATCCCCACCAGTTCCAAGGATAACTTTCTTATTATCTCCAAGACTCTGATGACCAGTAAACGTATTAGCTCCTAATCCAGCTAAGTTACCAGTAGCTGTTACACCACCTTGCCATGCTGATCCGTTATATACCTTCAGTTCATTAGCAGTTGTATCAAAGTAAAGATCACCTGTATCTAAGCTAGAGGTTGGTGCTGAACTTGCTACACGGTACTTATCAGAGAAGTCATTAACGTTAGATATGTTGGTAGCTACTGTATTAATATTGGATATTGAACCTGCTGCTGTGTTTATATTCGATACGTTTGTAGCACAAGTATCTAGATCGCTAACAATAGCTGTAGTACCTAATGTATTTAAATCAGACACAGCATCTGCCGTACCTAATCTTCCTATCTCTGTAGCTTTAGCAGCAACGGCTCCAATATCTGTTGCATCTGCAGCTACTGCTGTTACATCACTAGATATACCAGCAACTGTAGTAACATTACTTGCTACTCCAGCTACTGTTGTGACGTTACTTGATACACCAGCAACAGTATTAATATTAGAGTTATTACCAGCTACGGTATTAACATTAGATATAGATCCAGCAACCGTGTTAACATTTGAAATGCTTCCAGCAACTGTTGAAACTTCTGTTGCTATAGGTACTTGTCTATGGAATGCGTAAGTATTTAATGTAGAAGTTGTTTCTACAATAAGACCAAAGTTAGCAGCATATGTTGTGCTATTTGCTAAACCAGTAATGGTGACTGTTGAGTTACCGACAGTGCCGTTAGCAATTGTCGCCACTCCAGATCCATTGGAGGTAAGGTTGCTGCTGAGAGCTTTAATAGATACAAGAGTTCCAGCCCCGTTATTAACGTCAGGGTTAGCGTTAGGAAAAGATGTTTCATTTGCTATTGGTACAAAACCACCTACATCATCTACAAGATCAACTATACGTGCGTCGATAGCACCAGTAGTAGCTAATTTATTGTCAGCAGCTATCCAAGTTTCACCAGATTGAATTTCTTCTGCACTAGCTAAATTATAAAATCTTGCATCAGCTTCAGTTTCCGTGTAATACCTATTGTCTAATTGACCAGCATTTAATTCTGTTTCTGTATAATATCTGTTATCTAAAGTCCCAACAGTTATTTCAGAATCAGTTAACTTATTAGATTGCAGTAATGTTTTTATTTCTGCTGCTGTTTGATCGTCTGTAGCATTGGTTTCTACAGTATCTAACTTTGTACCATCTGCTGATACATCTCTACCATCTACATTACCTGAGACAATAATATTATCAGCACTGATGGTATCTATATAACCTGTGCCATCAACGTATAGATCTTTCCATTGATATGAACTAGAACCTAAATCGTATGTATCATCATTCCAAGGTCTTATATTTCCCTTAAAATCAGCTGAAGCACTACTTAATGTAAGTAGAGCAGCATTTTCTTTGGTAAATCTATGAGAACCCGCTGCGTTATATGATATATCTCCATCAGAAGTGAATAAACCATCATTAGTACTAGAGTCATATTCAATAGTAAAGTCATCACTATTACCTAATTTTATCTTTACATCATCGTCTAACTTTATTTCTTCAAATATACCCTTTTGATTCTGCTCTTCCTGTAGAGCATAGAGTAATTGATCATGATTATTATTTAAATCTAATGCTCTTATAGAAGATCCAGCAGCGTAGACAGCTTTAGCACTATCTACATCTGTATCTCTATATACTCTTACTACTACACCAGTCTTAGGTGCTCCAGTACTTTCTTGTAAATCACTATCTATACTTGTATTGTTAAAAGTGATTCTTGTTGGATTTGATGTGTTATCTACTGCATATTTAGTTGTCGCTTGCGTTACTCCATTTAAAGCAACCTTTACATCTTCAGTTTTTAAAACAGGGAATGTATACGAAAACGCTAAATGTGAACCATTTGGCGTATTAAGACCATTCTCTACATAAGTTGTTGTTGCCATCAATCATTGTGTTATTTGGTATGGCGGTGGAATTTTTATCTATAAATGTCTAGTACATTGCTAACTTTTTTGTTGTAATCTGAAGTCTTATACATTGATTCAAGATTCTGAGTAGATAGTCTTCTCTCTTCTTCTTGTAATGCTTTAACCTCTGGATTTCTTTGAACTTGCGCCCAAGCTCTACGCCGTGCATCTTCTATTATTTGATGGATTAATGTGTTATGCACATAAGCTGTTCTTGGGTCCATTTCACGTCTACCAGATGCTAGATCATTTTGCATAGCAGCTAAAGACATTTGAACCTTACGATTCTTAGATAGTTTATTTAGTTGAGCTTCTATGTTTTGATCACCTATAGCTTTCATAAACATTGACCTAACAGTAGCGTTCTGACTTAGGTCAGTACCATCAGGTGCAGAGTATGTAGACATTCTTAAGTCATAACCACTATCAAATAAAAGCTTTCTACCTGGACCTTGATCTAGGTTGAATTGAACAGGACTGAACATATTGAACATACGTGTTGGGAAGTCCCAGTCTTTAATAGGTTGACCATTAAGCATGTCATATTTAGTTGGTATCTCTTTAACAGCTAAACGCTCACTAATTAGGTTTCTATTTCTAATTGCATCACCTATACCAGAGTTCAATTCCTTCATGTAAGGATTAAACAATTTACCTAGTTCATTCCTCATAGAAGACATAGGTATGGTGTTGTTTGCGAGACCAGCAATTATTCTTTCAATTTGACCTGGCTTACCTGCAAATAAATCAACAAACTGCTGCATACCAGCAAGATAAGACTTACTTGAAATACCTTGCATCATAACGACTGCAACCTTTTGTAAGTTATCTTCTGTCCATTCCTCACCCATCAACTGACTATGATCAAGAACGTCACCAATGGTTGAAAGGATAAGGTTAAATGGTTCAAAAGCATCATAACTAACCCATACATCACCTAGTTTTATACTTCTAGGTTTCCAACCTGCATCAATCCATACTTGCCGTTTCTGTCTATCAGTAGGACCATTACCACTAAGACCACCATTCATATGGTGCATAATTGCCATAAATGTTATCCCACTACCAATAGCTAGTCTTCCTCTTTGTAATGCCTTAGCATTAGCTAGATCATCTGCAGTTTCAATACCATATTTAAGTACATCTTGTAGATTGTCTGGAGTAGCGAAATTTATATCATTCCATTCTTTAACAATGAAGTTAAACACAGGTGTATGTTTAGCAGTTAGTGCTAATCCATTTACACCAGTACGAGCAAATAAGAAGAATGGTTTAGCCCAAGGTGCTTTATCAAATACTTCATTCAAGCCTTTTGAGAAGCCTGTTAAGTCAGTAGTTAATGTAGCTTCTTTCTTAGCAAATATAGTAGCTGCATCAGTGATGTTTCCATCAGCATCTGTTATTTGACCATAGAATCTATCTTCTGCATTCTTTAGTAGATCAGGTGTTATCTCTGTGATATTACCTTTATTTAATTGATCCATTGCTAGGCGCATTGCCTTTTCTTTAGCTCTGGATCTAGCCAAGATGTACCCAAAGGTATCATCAGTAGCTGCCATGATCTTGGTTGAATAAGTAAGGAACTTATTATTGTTCATAGCTCTAGCCATATTAGCTAGATAGAATGTACCCTTATCACCTAAAGATGCTCTACCACTATTCTCTATCCAGTCTCTATACATCTCCCATTGTTCATCACCTTTCGTGATTTCATTGAACCTAGATTTAATACTTGCTACATCACCAGTCCAATAGGAGTTAAGTTTAGTTTTAAATAAAGTCCAAGCCTCTGGTATTGCTTCAACCATTCCATGAACAGCTGCTAATGAAGCACGTTTAGTACCAGCATCACCAGATAATGTTGCACCAAGAACTTGTGATAAAGGACGTAAGAAGGTAGCTGTACCAGTACCCATAATTGCTCTAGCTGGTGTTTTAGGACCACTAAGAACACTGTTAATCATTACACCTTGAAGTTCTCTTATTAATGCACCTGTTTTAGCTTGACCATTAAAGTCACCACCTTTTAGCTTCTTACGAATCCAAGCATCAAAGTCTGTGACATTATGAATATCATTAGACATTGATACAGTTTCAAAGATAGCTCTAAATAGATCATCATCTTTACTATTACCAGCTAGTTTCATAGCTAATTTGAAACCATCTATTGATTCAGCTACTTGTGTATCTACAACTTCTCTAACTGCACCTGCACCAAGGTTTCTAAATGACGCAGATTTAGTCATCTTTGCTAATTTAATTTGAGTTAAACCAGCAATTAACTTGTCATACATTGCTTTAGCTGGACCATCAATATCTGCTACATCAGCTATTTCAAAGATTTCTCTACCAGCTATACCTAAATCTCTTAGTTCTTTTACAAGAGAACCAATAATTAAATCAGCAGCTACTACATTCCCAGACTTCCAGACTTCTCTATCATCAATTCTATCTTTATCTAAGTTGAACTCTTTCCAAAACTCTTCAGTAGAGACATCACTTGTATTTCTACCTTCGATAATTCTCTGCATCTTCTCAGCAGCTTCACCCCATACATCCATAAGTGATTTACCTTTTGCCTTAGCATCAGCGATTTCTGTTTGAATTCGTTGATCACTCATAAAATCTGATAGAACTTCTTTTAGATGTTCTTCAGCCATTTCTGCATTGATAGCTGTTCTTTCTAATTGAACTGGAGTTGTAAGTGAATCCGTAGATCCATTCTCAGCTCCCCACTCTTTCCTAGATCTTGATAGCTGTTTCCTTACGTCAAATGGCTTACCATTAGATGTAGGTGCAGCTTGCCAAGGGTCAGCAATTGGTTTGTTTTTATAAGCTCCGAATTGATTACGTTGAGTTGGTTGTTGTTCTTTAACAGTTAAAACAGCGTAAGAATCTTTTCCTGGTTTTGCTGGTTGATTTGTTTCTATGTCAAGCCATTTAACATCAGGATCATCTTTAAACCATCTTGCATATATAGATCTTTTCTTTTCAGTATTGCCAAATAATTCATAAGTACCTTCAGGAAGATTTACTTTTACTTTCTCAAAATTATTTCTTAAGAGATTAAGTTTTTTTATTGCTGATAAGTCTTTTACATCTGCTTTAGTTAGTCCGAGTTCTTGTAATAGATCTTCTGGAAGGTCTTCTAGCCTTTCTACTTCTATTGAATAATTAAATGGCATGTTTGGATCTGAATCTATTCTTTCAACTCTTACTGCTCCATTCATATATCCATCATTTGTTCCTTCTTTAAATAGACGTAAATCAATAGCTTGACTTTGTGAGAGTTTTGGTACTTCTCTAGTTTGTTCAATTACTGCTTTCTGAGTTATTTGATCTTTAACACTTTGTTCTCTAGCAACAGCTTTAGTTACAGGGTCATCTTGATTATTAGCTGCTTGTTTTAGTAAATTCTCAAGTTCCTGTTCTTCATTTAATAAATCATTATATTTAGAATCAGGCTTCCAATCATTATATTTTTTCAGTGCTTCAGTTTGTTCAGCTTTTAATACATTTATTCGCTTTTGTATAGCTTCAGCATCACCACCTTTACCTCGTTTGGCGTTAGCCAAGTCATCGTTTAAATTTGAAAGTACGTTTCCATAGCTACCTACTTCATCTTGATAAGGGTTATCAGGTAGTTGTTTCCTTATTTCATTTAATCTCTTGTTCGCCTTTATCGTAACTTCATTACCAGCATCAGTAACAACTACGTCTCCAGGTTTTTTACCAGGTCTAACTTTCTTAACACCTTTACCTACTAAGATACTGAATCCATCGAACACAGCACCTATACCCATACCTTCAACTACATTCTTTAATGTCTTGACTGCAGGGTGATCTAAGTCATTAGTAGCTAATGGAGTATCAATAAAGTTAAAGCGATCTCTTAGTATCTGTAGACCATTCTCTTCTTGTGAATACTTAGATAGGATATCTGATACAGCACCTATTCCAGCACCTCTTGCAAGGCTACCAGCGACTGTAGTTGCCGCACCTACTCCAGCTGCACTAGCAGCAGGAATGATAGCAGCAGCTAAAGAACCAAAGTGAACAAGACTACGAATAGCACCTCCCCACCAAGTCTTAGTCTCAATAGGATTTGCATCATCTACAAACCAGTCATCCCACTCAGCTCCATATCCTTCTTCTGTTTGTTGTTCTTCTTGCATCTCACCACTGAACATATCAATGGCTCTTTCAGGGAAGGTGACAATTGAAGAAGCAGTATCTTGTAGACCACCTCCTATAGCTGATTGCAGTTCTTTTACAGCTCCTTTAAATCCTCCTCCACCTTCTTGATTTCGAGGATCACTTGCAGCAGCCTTAGCTGACTCCTCTTCTTGTTGCATTGCAGCGGCTTGTTGTTCTTGTAAGATTCGCCGCTGCTCTGCTTCTTCAGTTAATTGATCGACTTCTTTGACAGCATCTTCAGCTGCCTGAGTGTCGATATTTATTGGATCGAATCCAGAATACATTTTATTACCTTAGTAATTTACATAGTCGTTACGAAATCCCAACCTAAAATGCTATCCATAGATGTTTGTTTTAGTTCAGGTGTTGGGTATTCTTTTTGTTGTAACTCAGTTAGCTCTTCTAATAAGAACTCAATCTCGTCATATGTTATTTCTCCATCATCTTTGAAAGCTTCTATCTTTGCTCTCATAACCTTTTCAGGTGTTGGGTGATTAGCTAATAAGAATTGAACACCAGGGTCTAGTTTTTCATAAGCTTCTAGTAGTTCTGATTTAACAGGTTTACTACCACCAAATAGTTTATGAGCTATTTCAAGTTGAGCGTATTGAAGCGCATCAGCTGTGACAGGTTTGTTGTTACTTGAATAACGATCTGCTAATTGCTGATAGAAGACATGAATCTCATTTGGATTAGCTCTTACTTCTTCTAAGATCTTTTCAGTACCAAATATAATACCAGTGTTGATAATGTCTGGGTTTAACTTAATAGCTTCAGTAGCTGATTGTAAGGTTAGTTCTCTTTGCTTTGCTGCACTAATACTTGGAGTAGGTGGTGTATCGTAATTACCTTCAAAGATATTCTCTTTAATACGCTTCATCGTCTCTAGATGAGCTGCATTAGCAGATGGTGCTGTTTGTATTTCTTCAGCGTAGATTCTTCGATATTCTAATAATCCATACTCAGTATTATTGACATACGTCTCATTAGTACTTGGATCTGGAGAACCTTCAAGTTTGTTATGTTTAACAGAATGAGCTTTGATTCTATTTTTAGCACTTTGAATATGCGCTCCTGATGGAACACTTGTATTTAAAGTTATAGCCTTATTAGACCAATAAGCTCTCTTATCAGGATCATTAAACTTATTAGCTTCTTTCTTTGATATTGGAATACCAAGCTTTTCTCTTTCATTTAAAACACGATCATGCTCTTCATCAAAAGCTTCTTCAGCAGTCCACCATTCATTAATCATCTGTTGAGTTAATGGACCACCTTGTGAAGGGTCGTAGTTATCATCGAAGTACTTGACTATTTCTTCTTCAGTGAATTTAGTACCACCTTGTTTGATTCGTTCGTTTTCTTGAGCTTCTAAGTCATTGGTGAAGGTTCTACGATAATTTGATTCATTGGTTTCCTTTTCATCTAATGCTGTTTTTATTGCAATTGTTACTTCGCGTTTAGTCTCTGCAAACACTTTCGGCCATATATCTTTAACAGGTTCAAGTGGTGATCCTGGCTTAGAATGGTTTGGTAATTTATGATTTAGAAAAGAAAAATATTGAGATGGTTTAATTAAACCTGCTTTTAATAGTTCAACTGCTTTTTGATCATAAAACCTTACGCTATCTGAAATTTTAGAAATGAATTTACCATTTTCTAACTTTCCATGTTTACCTTGATTTATGTCTATTATACTAAAAACTTCTTCACCTGGATTTGTACCTTTAAAAGCAACAGTTAATTGATCTAATTCTTTTCTAGTATCATCTGCTTCCATTTTTTCGGCTAATGATCTTCTTTTCTCTGCTAATTTAATCGTTCCAAAATCTGTCAGTTCTTTTAATAAATACTTCTTTAGTATTCTTTTTGTAATACCATCTTCATCATAAAGACGGCGAGCTACATTCTGTTTAAATCTACGAACGATAGCTTCAGCTTCTGAATTACTATTTGCTTCTCTTAATTGTTTACTTAAGCCAGTCTCAAGCCATTCGCCCTCTAAATTCCTCGCTGTTTTTTTTGTAGTAAGTATATTTGATTCAACACCAGTTTTTCTTTTTGGAGTTTCTCTTCTTATATCTATTGCAGTAGTTTTATCACCATCTTCAAACTCTACTTTTCCAGATACTTTGTAATCTGTTTTTTGTTTATCATCTAAAATATTTATACCAATATCAGTTTCTTGGTCCTCCTCTATATCTTCATCAGGACCAAGTAAAGAATTTATTTCTTCATTCGCTATTTTATCTTGATCTAACTTATCTTTAAGTTGTTTAAGCTGAGTAGAAAATTGAGCACCTGCTAAAATTAAATCTAAAGGTACACCAGCGTTTTGAATACGTCTTTGATCATTAGCTCTTTCAGCTTGTTCACGTCTATCAAAACCTCTATTGATTTTGTCATAATCTCTTTCGAGAATGGAAGCATAATCAGGTGCTTCGTTGAATTGTAATACCATAGTTAGTTACCATCCTTTAGCAATTCCAGCAACTGCACTGGCTATCTTTAATCCATCCATTAACATTGCAGCTCCTACGTTCTGCATAACGGGTGCAGGTGGTGCCACATCAGCTACAGGTTGGAATGCTACCTGTGCAAACTGTTGATCTTTATAACCCTTAGCTTGCGCTGCTGCCTTCGCATTCTCTTGTGCAAGAGCTACATCATTCATTCTTAGTTTCCTACCAATATTAGATACTTCTCTTCCGTAAGCAGCTAAGTCAGTAGTTTTAATTCTTGCTACTGATCGACCTGTTCTACCACTAGCCATTAGCTTGGCAGATTTACTTTCATTTAGCAGTTCAGCGTACATATCTTGGTACTTAAGCTCAGCTTGTGCTCTCGCTTCTTGCCTCTTACGTTCGCTTTCGCCGTAAGCTGCCTGAGCTGCCATCTCTGCATTATTTGTATTGATATCATATTGAACTTGTTTCGTTTGATAGACATTTAGATCTTGCATCCATTGTCTTTCACGTCGTTCATTTTGATATGCGTATTGTCTTTTGGCAGCCTTGTTAGCTGCTTTCGCTTGCGCTCCTAAACACACGGCAAAACTCTATAAAGGATAATTTGTTTGGACCAAACTCAACTTCACGTAAAAATTTGAATCCAAGGAATTGAAGTAGCTTTAAATGGACTGTGTTGCGTTTATCAACAACATTCCACAGCAACTTATCGGGTTGTCTTTCTACATAACGTCTCGCTTCTCTAGCAAACGTTATTGGGTATTCGTGTATAGCGGGTGTACATAGCATCCAGATTTGACCTCCATGATCTACTCCAGCCATTCCGGCAGTCTTGCCGTTAGGCACTGTGAAATACACACAGGAGGGTTTCTGAACCGCATCTAATAGTGCTTCTGTTGCATCTATACCATGACCCTCTTCGACCTCTCTACGGTCCTCTGGACGTAGGTTAGAGGCTACTTCTTTAGCAGCCTCCAACGTTATTGGGTGAATAAATTTAGACACTTGAATAAAACTTATTTGTATAGTCTCCTTCCCATGTCATTGAGAACAATGTTAATGGTGTTGGGTGTTTGGATTTAAGTGTAAGTGTTGTATTTATATTTCTATCGTATATAGGTATAACTTTAGTTTGTAGTTGTTGTGTTGGTAGTTCACTTTCTTCAGAGTAATCAGCTATGACTGATTCATGATCTTCAGTAAAAGTTGGTTTACCTCTTCTTTTAAGTATTGTTTGATATAAACCAGACGCACCTAAATTGATCTTGTTTCTATGTAGAACTAATGAACCTCTAGTATCAGATCTAACTGATTCACCTTGTTGACTAGTTGGATATATCTTAGGAAACTCAACTTCCATTTCATACAATATACCTAATACAAATGTGGAACCTTGCCAGTTACCATCTACTACAACATTACTACCATTGATTGTAACCTCTGTATAACGACCAACTGGATCAGTACCACCAGTCTCATATAGAACCATATCACCACCTGCTGCCTCAGTAGTCCACCAATTAGTAGGTAATGAAAATGTAGTTTTATTGGTAGAAGCATTGTATGGTTCAACTTCACCAGTAACATCTGTTGTACCAGTTATTGGTGATCCACTACTGTTTAACCATGTAGATTGTACTTTAAATGAATTAGCGGTAAAACTACTTCCAAGAATTGTTAATTCTTCATAAGAATTAGAAGATGGTTTTACTTTAACTTTTTGACCTATAGCATAACCATGATTATTTAATGAGATAGTAGCAAATTGAGAATAACCTGCTTTACTCCAAGATACTCCTGTTGCATCTGGAGTACTTGGAAAATAATTACCAGGAGTAACTTCTGTAGCACAATCTAAATAGACTGGGTGTATATTTTCCTTATCAGTAGATGTACCAGTATAGGTTTGTAAAGTATCAGAATGTAGCTTAAGATCAAGCTTTATCAACATACATTTACCATCATCATCTAAAACTAGATATAATGAATCATCTATAATAAAATGATATTGAATATCCCAATGGAATTTCCAAGTAAACCAAGCTTGATGTACTCGCTTATCTGAAGTATTGAAAAACTTATAGCAGTATAAAGTTGTTTTATCTTTTTCACTTAACGCTACAAACCCATTCTCTTTAGATGCTGAAACTATATTTAGATTTTTATCTAGTAATTCACTGACAACTTTACTTTGTTCGATGACATCGGGTTCACCTTCCCTAAGAACCCTAGCCATCTCCATAAACCTACTATGTTGTCCTACATTATCTATAAAACCAACAGTAGTACCAAGTGAAAATGGATTAGTATTATGATTAAAGTTATAAGCTGATATGAAATTTATCTTAGCTGTTAAAGGACTTAGTATATCACTATCTGTAGTCAACATAAACTGTTGATTCTTAGTGAATAAAACTAGACCACTATTAACTTGAATTCCATCATAAACAATAGCTGGATATTCAGAACTACAGGAGATATCAATTGGATCAGTAGCTGTAAATGTAATAGCAGACTTAGACCAGAAATTATAGAAGTCTCCAGGTCTAGACATGATTACATTTTCATCACTAAGTATTACCAACCTGTTTCTAAAGAACAGCATCTTATTAATAGTCTTACCGATAAAACTAGGTTGAGGGTTAGTACCATCAACACTTGTATCTCCTACTTGAGCGTTATCCCATGTAATAGTTGAAAGTGTAAATGTACCATTCGCTTCTCTTACCAGTTGAAGAGGCATTGTACCTGCATCAAATGCAATATTAGTTCCTGGTTTAGCACATTCTTCCCATATACCTTCACCATCTCTATCGTTATTACCAAAGAATTTCACATAGTAATCATCTTCTTCAGCTTCACTATTAGATACCTTAACTACATAACCATGTTTACATTGTTTAGGTAGATCAGCTACATCTTTTACTGCATCAGTAAGTACATTTAGTAATTCCCCTACAGGTGTTGATATATTGAATGAATTAGAAGATCTAGTTATATATAAACCATTACCTATTTGTTGGACATTAGCATCAGTAAAGTTCCCAGTACCTACGATATCTGTCCTAATAGCACCTAATATACTTTCAGCAGTAACTGTTGTTTTAGTATCAAATGAAGTTGGAGTTGGTCGAATTAATCCAAGGTTAGCTTGTACTTTAGATTCACTAGTTTCTTCAATAATTACTTTATAATAACCATCTTTTAACCAAACATAAAAGTAGTCTCCAGTTAACCAACCTTCACCACCATGTAGTAAATCGTTTGTAGTTGTATATCTTGCTTGATATGTAGTTGTTTGGTTTTCACCACTACCAGTTGTATAAGGTACTGATTGACCAGTAGTTGTTATACGGAAGTAAAGGTTTGATCTTCCAGTTTGACCTGCTTGATTACTACTGTTATAAACACTGACAGTATAATTATATGCTGTAGAAGTGTTAGAAGAATCTGCCTTTACTCCACCAGCTGCACTATCGTCAGTAAGAGATGAGTTATGGTTTATAGAAAATATACGAGTACCTACATTAGGTGCATACGCATCTCTACCATCTCCAGAACTGTCATCACACCTAACCGTTGCTGAACTCCTACTTGCATGGTCAAGCATAAAACCATTTGCATCACAGTAGTTGTTACTTGATTTAACTAACTCAACTCTTATACGTGTAGCAGTAGTGACTGTAGTTGTAGTTGTATTATCAAATAGATTAACTGCATATTGATTAGCATAAGCTACTTTCTTTAACTCTATAAATGCCTCTGGTGGTCTAGTAGCTTCTGTAGTAGAAGACATACTAGTAGTCTTTGTACGATTAGTTATATAGGTAAAATCATTTAGAGTTAAAGTTTGAATGTCTTGATCAGCACTATGTGTTAAATAAGTAGCCATAGCAGAACTATTTCCACTGGAATTAACAGTAACAGGACTACCATCACTACATTTCCACATATTGATATCACCTGTTCTACTGATTTGACCTAAGTATTGTTCAGTCTCATCTCTGTAGTAGTGAAACCATTTACCTTGATCTTGAGAATCTGTAGCTGCACCTGCTGCATCTAATTGTTTAATAAATCTAGTTCCTGGTCTTTTAGATAAACCCTCTGTGATATCTGGAAATACATTTGTTGCTATATTAACCTGTCCAGGTACTTTAAATTCATCAGGTTGTTGAGATATTCCAGCTATATAAGAGGGTATTGTTTGAGTTACATTTGACATTATCTACTAAGTACAGAGAACGGTGTATAAGGTCTATATCCTGATTCATGTGGGATGTTAAAGAATGATGGATCTCCTTTATCACATTCATATTCAATACAAGATGCTCTTGATTTAGCTTCATCTTGTTGTAGTAGTTGTACTAGTTGTGCGTTAGATACTAGTTGTGTAGCTGCTCTTACAGCTGCTCTATAGGTTATATATCTTTGAAAGACATTTGGTAGATCAGCAAATGGATAAAGCGTTACTGCATCTATATAGACATCATTATCAAATTCATCTGTGTGATGTACAAGATCATATAGTCTTCCATTTCTAGTGACTACATCTTTTGTTCTATCAGATAGTCCATCATTCAGATCATACCTAAGAGTATTAGCAGGAAGTGTTACATGCTTATTAGCATCTGGACTAATTTTTATATGATTCTCAGTATTAAAATGCCAGCCTTCATTCTGTACATCCTTATTTACTTCATTGAGGATATTATATATAAATGATATTTCTGGATTCGTAAAGTTAAGGGTGGTTATTGGTGACTGACCGATGGCTCCCAGTATTGAATTGACTGCGGATAATTCGGTATCGAGTTCAGTTGTTGTGGTAGCCATAATTATATATAAAAAAAAAGGGAGCCATAAAGACTCCCATTACTTTGCACTATGAAAGTGCAGATGGTGCAGATGCTGTACCTGCATATAGTTCAACAGCAGCAGCTGGATTCAATGAATCAGCTCCCATTGCTAAACGACCAAGGATAACGTCACCCTGATAAATCACGGATACGTCACCACTGGTGATTTGTACTTGAGGACCAATAGCCTCAACAACACCTGCAGCTTCTTTCTGGAAGATCAAGCCACAGCTGTTAGCGAACTCAGTGCTGTTACCGTATGTGTTAACAGTCTTAGTTGCACTAGAACCAGCTCTTTCATCAGCAAGTGCTTCACCTACGAATGAACCAGTGTTACCAGGATCGGTAACTCCAGGGTTAGTTGCAGAACCGGAACCAAACTTAGTACCGTAGTTAGAGAAGAATGGGATGTTCATAGACTTGTAGATCTTAATGCCTGCAATCTCTACGATTCCATTACCTTTCTGACGTGAAGTACCTTGCTCGTCTCTATTAACTAGACCATTCTCACCAACCTGTTGGATTAGCTCATAGTACTGGCGTGGGTTAAGAACACCTACACGACCATCAGAACTAACACCTTTCTCATCTAGAGCAGCAGCTGCGTCATAGAAAGCGTTAACTAGGTTAGTAGCTGAGTAAGCATCAGATGCGTTTGTAGTTGTACCTACACGTACCTGAGTACCACCTGGCTCAACGAAGTTAGACTTATCGATAGGTGATGCTAATCTTGCAGCCTTAGTTATAGATCTGAAGATTTTTCTGTCATATTTTTCAGCGAGTGCATATCCAATCTTCTTAGATATTTCTCCACGAAGCTCATAATGAGCAAGTGTTTCATCTAGCTCGTACACGAAAGCTGAACTGATTAGTAGATCGTCAACAGTTATTGTTTTCTCTGCTACTGGAGGTGCACCATCAGAGTTACCGAGGATGCTTTGACCAGGAACATGGTACTCAGCTGTTGTTCTACCTGTGAAGATAAACTGAAGCGACTTACCGTTCTTAAGAGTTCTCTTCATAACAAGATCCCTAGCAATTGTATTGTTTTGGAATCCTTTGAACATCTCTCCTGAGAACAATTTAAGATATAGTGCTCTCTTATCTCCTGCACCATTAGCCTGACCCAGTTGGGTAAGATCTGCTAATGGCTCATTACTATTTTGATGTGCCATTTATCTATATTTAAAAATGTTTGAGGGTATAAATCATCATCGCGCGCAAATTAAATTAATCATTTCGTGGTCTATCCCACCGTCTAGACGGCTAATAGGTATCCTGCGTACAGGGCTAAAAGCCAAATTAGGATGAGGTCCGACACTGAGGTGCCTCATCCCTGTGATATTGAAGATGTGCTGCTTCAACCAAAATAAAAAAGGATAGCAGTCCGAAGACTACTACCCATAATTCATTAATCTTTTTCACTAGGTTCTGTTTCTGTTGTTTCTTCTTTATGCTCTTCCTTCATATGCTCTTCTAGTTGTAGTCTAGTGAGCTTTGCTGGATTACCAGATGATTGATGAGACATTAGAAAGAGAACTTAGCTCCTAGTTTTGTACCGTATGTGTTATCAGCGTCTTCCACTTGTGCGAAAGATACTTCACCATAGAGACCAAGTTTATCTGTAGCAGAGACAGAAGCACCAAGCTTCCCAGAGAAATTAGACTCAGAATCAACGCCATCAGTAGCATTGATCGTCTTACCACCTTGTACATAGTAAGCAAGGTCGCCGATATTATTCTCGTAACCCACGTGTAGATCAGTAGATCTAGACTCATAATCAGAGCCAGTGTAGTTAGCATTAGTTTCTACGTTCACATATGGACCAGCCATTGCAGGTGTAGAAGCAAGGGTGGTTACTAGAACAAGTGCAAGTTTTTTCATTAAATTAAATAGTTTTAGATTTTGTGTAAGCGATGCCGCGATACTTGTAAGTAACTTTGATAGTCATTGAATAACTCCAAGTACCTAAGCCCCGTTCCATGCTTAGGTTTCATGCGTCCCGTAGGATGAACGGAAGTATCGTTAGGCTATTGGTGCGACTTCTTTAGCCGCTAAGTCGAGTGGGAAATTATGTGCATTCCTTTCGTGCATTACTTCCATACCTAAGTCAGCCCTGTTAAGAACGTCAGCCCATGTTGGAATAACTCTGCCATTGGTCGCTGTGACGGATTGATTAAAATTGAATCCGTTGAGGTTAAATGCCATCGTAGAGATTCCCATGGAGGTAAGCCAGATACAAACCACTGGCCAAGTAGCAAGGAAGAAGTGAAGACTGCGACTATTATTGAAAGAAGCATATTGGAATATAAGTCTCCCGAAGTAGCCATGCGCGGCTACGATGTTATAGGTTTCATCCTCTTGTCCAAACTTGTACCCATAGTTCTGAGATACGAGTCCAGTTGTTTCTCTAACAAGTGAGGAAGTAACAAGACTTCCATGCATAGCAGCGAATAAAGCTCCACCGAATACCCCTGCAACACCGAGCATATGGAACGGATGCATAAGGATATTGTGCTCTGCCTGAAAGACAAACATAAAATTGA
>Ga0208815_1000232_pt1 | contig 17637 bp, 24 predicted proteins | sample Virmet3438_5245_FD_185733 | JGI IMG/M metagenome (GOLD analysis project Ga0208815, IMG submission 185733) | Marine viral communities from the Southern Atlantic ocean transect to study dissolved organic matter and carbon cycling - metaG... | ecosystem: Environmental > Aquatic > Marine > Oceanic ... | reverse complement strand
AAACATAAGCCTTTGAAGAATGGAGAATAGTCATAAACTATTGTGAGTTATCTTTATTTATTTTTTTAGTAGTGTTACTTCTAGTTCTGTTTATTATACTGATAAATTTATCTCCAGCGAACGTACCACCAAGACAGACATCAATCTCATCACCATCTTTCCAGTTAGTTTCACCATTCATTTTGGTATGTAACATTGCTTCTTGGATTTGGTCTATGACTTCTTGTGTTAATTTCATTCCATAAAAAATGGGAGGTTGCCCTCCCATTATATCATATTATTCAGTTTTTGGGTGTCATCCGATACGCACCGAAGGCAGTTGCTGATATAGCAACTACGATTGCGATGAGTTCCATTAACCAACTGATGGAGCAACAAGTGCAACTTCACTAGTCTCTGCAGAAGCAAGGTCTAGTGGGAAGTTGTGAGCATTACGCTCGTGCATTACTTCCATACCAAGGTTTGCTCTGTTGAGGATATCACCCCAAGTAGGAACAACTTTACCATTAGCGTCTACAACAGACTGGTTGAAGTTGAAACCGTTAAGGTTGAATGCCATTGTACAGATACCCATAGAGGTTAACCATACACAGATAACAGGCCATGATGCTAAGAAGAAGTGAAGACTCCTTGAGTTATTGAAAGATGCATATTGGAAAATAAGTCTTCCGAAATAACCGTGTGCAGCAACGATGTTGTATGTCTCTTCTTCTTGTCCGAACTTGTAACCATAGTTTTGTGAATCTAAACCAGTGGTTTCACGGATTAGAGAAGAAGTAACTAGTGAACCGTGCATAGCAGAGAATAATGCTCCACCAAACATACCTGCAACACCTGCCATATGGAATGGGTGCATTAGGATGTTATGTTCTGCTTGGAAGACGAACATAAAGTTGAACGTTCCAGATATACCTAGTGGCATTCCGTCAGAGAATGAACCCTGTCCGAAAGGATACACAAGGAATACTGCGAAAGCAGCAGATACAGGTGCAGAATATGCTACACAGATCCAAGGACGCATACCTAAACGGTATGATAGTTCCCACTGTCTACCCATATAAGCAGAGATTCCAATAAGGAAGTGGAAAATAACCAACTGGTAAGGACCACCGTTGTACAACCACTCATCAAGAGTAGCAGCTTCCCATATAGGGTAGAAGTGTAATCCAATAGCGTTGGATGAAGGTACAACAGCACCAGAAATGATGTTGTTACCATACATGAAAGAACCAGCAACTGGTTCACGGATTCCGTCGATATCGACAGGAGGTGCAGCAATGAATGCTACGATAAAGCAAGTGGTAGCAGCTAATAAGCAAGGAATCATTAGGACTCCGAACCAACCGACATAGATACGGTTGTTTGTGCTAGTAACCCACTCACAGAACTGAGGCCATCCAGCGAGGATGCCTTGTTCCCTTTTTTGAAGAGTTGTCATGAGGACAATTTAAATAGGTAGGGCTTCAAAGGGTAGAAGCGATACGGATATTTCCACTAATCCCTTCACTAGTGGATATGAGAGATGTAACCCCCGTGATCTCGGTTAGAGGGTATGTTATGTGAGCGAATGCCCACCAATTTATTTATTATAACGAAATGTTAAGAGTTTGTCAAGTATATTGTGCCAGTTTAATAATCGTATTCGTCTAAAACATCTAATGCATTATTAAGTGCTTGCTGAGCTGCCCATCTTTCTTTACCATCCCATTCAGGATACCAAATCTTATCATCAATCCCTTTCTTAATATTAAGAAGGCGTGATTTCATATCTACTTTTTTAAGTCTTCCGTTCATATAGCATCTATACCGTGAATCAGGCCAAGGACAACTAGCATATTTTCTTGGAAATAGCATTTTTGATTTATATATCAAAAAATCTATATTATTTGAGAAATATTATCTTTAACTTATGACAATTACTCATCTATCATATAAGACATCATAGTTAACCATAGGAGTGTGAATGTAGAGACTACTCCCAATATCATCAATGTCATCTTAAGGGTTTCCATTATATTAACCCTAATGAACCTGCAGTAATTCCTACTGCTAAAAAGAATCCGAACTCTAACAGACCGTGAGCACCTGCAGGAGTGTTTATTAATATGTTATTGAAGAACGAAAGATCCGACATTGGTATATGTGAAAACTACTAAAGTTGCTGCAAATAAAATGAATGGCATAGTTATGCTCCTGAAGGTACTGCAATTGGTTGTGATATTCTTATTCCTTTTCCACCATCTTGATCATCATCGTCATCATTGATTGCTCTTAAAATAAGTTCAACCAAGACTAAAGCAGCCATGGGATAAAAAACCCAGAGGACTGCTACTAGTGGTGAAATTGTATCTTGGGCGGCTGATAAGTCGCTCATTGTTTTCGTTTGCTAATAAGTTACGAGTAATTATTTAGTTATGTAAAGTATTTGAAGTGGGTATATATCCCTACTCCAATCCAAAAGAGTACCATAGTAGCTCTTCCGTTTGATCTCCAAAAGAGATCATAGGTTCCTTGATTTCCCATTAGAATATACCTGGGATAATTTGACCTGTGGTGATATAAGCACCTGTTGCTGCAACGAATCCTATCATTGCCATCCAACCATTAAACTTTTCTGCTTCTGGTGTCATTGTTTTTCTCCTTTTGTTTGATTGAGGGTTAAAAAGTGGTCAGCCTTGCTGACGGTGTAAAAGACCTATGAGGTCAGGCGATGCCTGGAATTACCCATCCGAAAACGGTGTAATTAAAGATGCCGATAACTAAACCAATCATCGCTAGGCGACCATTGAGTAGTTCTGCTTCTTCCCAATATCCTTTATAATCTTCAACGTATTCTATAGGAGGCTGAGAAGCAAAGATGTTTTGCTTACCATACTCTGTAGTTGTATACTTTGAAGTTGGATTTGAAGTTGTCATTCTTTTGTTAAGAATAGTAACGAAATTATTTAGTAATTATAAAGTTTATTACAAAACTTTACAATAGGGGTATCCGAACAATAAAAAGGAGGTCTTATGACCCCCATAATCTTACCTTATCAGTTACCCTCAAAAATAGCATTATTCAAGTAAAAATCATAAGATGATTTGAGTTTATGTTTTCCAATCTCAATATCATTAACGCTTAATTGACTACAAACATCCGATCTATTTTTGTAAACATTATCCAATTCAACTAAAGGTAATCCTAAAAAATTTAAAAGTCTTTGTTGTTCTTTATCATTAGTAAAAAAAGTTTCTGTTTTCAAACAGATTACATTATCAAAAACTCTTTTAAATTTATTATATAAATTTGGATATAAATTAATACAATCATCTCTCTCAAGAGACATATAATATAATTGAATTGGAGTATACCCTAAATTCCAATCGGAACATACCATATTCCAATAAGAATATAACCTCATAACTGGATCACGATAAAGCAATATAATCTTAATATCAAAATCTGATAATGATTGTTTTATCTCTTCCAAATAATTTTCTGAAATATACCAATAGGATTGACTAAAATCATAAGGTGAATCTTTAATATACTTCTTATATAATTCTAATGAATATGGAGGTTCAATCTCATTTAAACTATAAACATATTGATGATATCTATTCTTATATTCTTTTGGAAAGAAAGTTGGACAATCAGTTTTATCATCAGATAAGACAGTTAAAAAATGAGGTTCTTTACAAATTATATTAAAGAATTTCGCTTTCTCCAACATATACCAAAGTGAGGTTGTACCTGATCTAGGTAAACCTGGACATAAAATTAAAGATGGTTTTATCACTTACCCTCAAAACCTGGTGGTATCCGACCAAAATATGGATCATAGTTAAAATATGGATCCCAATTATCTACTTCCTGTGACTGTGCTTTCCAGAATTGCCATATACCTTCATAACTTGATTTATGAAATACATCAATGTGTATATCATGTATTGAAGAACCAAGTTCAAGTTTATAAAGAAATAAAGGTATAGCAAATGTATTACCTGAATTGTAAATTAAATCATCTGCAACTGCTCTTGGTTTAGCACCCTGATCTAACTTATACTTCTCACCCTTACAATGCAACCTAACTAATTTTTCTGCGTGATGTCTAGTAATTAAATAACAAGCAGTAGAAAAGTCATTTACAAATCTACGATGTAATTGAGCATAGACTTGTGCTGGATTGATAATGGCAAGTTGTATAACATCATAATCATAAGGTATCTTGGCATAAAAATCTTTCCAAGTAAATCCCCAATATGATGCTGTAGAAATATCACAATCATCTTCCATCATCAATGCACAAGGAGCATCGGTCTTTAGAAACTCCTTCATTGCTTTTAAATGTGAGGTAGTACATCCAACCTCACTAGAAGACATCATATCAGGATACCTTCCTTTAAGTATATCACTTAAATCATCTTCTCTACCATCATATGCAGAGATACGTGTATAATTTTCTATCTCCCAATACTTAAGCATATTCTCCATAGATTCCCATCTATGTGGTTCACCATCAAGATTAATACAATATACTGGAGGAAGACCCTTTAACTTATGTACTGCTTTATTTTTATCCATTCACCTGTCCTTTGATCCATTCCTCAACACTCGTTTGTGGTTTCCAAGCAAATGTTCTTTCTATCTTATCAATATTAGCCAGACTGTTTCTTGCCTCACCTATACGTGGTGGAATATAAACCACATCATCTGATATGAAACTAGCAATATCATTTACAGATAAATTCACACCAGATCCAACATTATATACTTGTCCATATGCCTCTGGATCAGGATTAGATATTGCTGCCATTATATTTGCTCTTGCAACATCTTTAACATATACAAAGTCTCTTCTCTGTTCACCATCACCAACAATAGTTAATGGTTCACCTGCTTCCTTCTGTCTCTGAAAGATACCAATCACAGGAGCATACTGTCCTTTGCGTGGTGCTCTCTCACCATATACATTAAAATATCTGAATACAACTGTAGGAAGATCAAATAAATCTGTATACATTTTACATAATTTCTCACCTGCTATCTTTGAAACTGAATAAGGATTCAAACAATCATCAGGTTGTGTCTCTATGTTTGGAGATGGATTCATCCCATAACCAGAGGAAGTAGATGAATACATTACTTTCTTCGCACCTGCTTCTCTTGCACATTGCAGTACCGTACAAGTGCCTTTCACGTTTATATCAACAGCATTGACAGGGTTTTCTATAGCAGGTCCAATACGAGATTCAGCAGCACAGTGAAAAACATAATCAACGTGTGTGAAAACATTTTTCATAAATCTGTAATCAGTAATATCACCGTTTACATTAATTGCCTTATCATTCCAATGAAACTTATCATTGTCAGCATATTCGTTATCGACTGCAGTAACTGTATGTCCTATCTTTAGAAGTTCTTCTACAAGATGTGATCCAATAAATCCAGCACCACCAGTAACAATTGAGTTAGTCATTAGAAGTCATATAATTGAGTTGGTTTCCAGAAATTTCTATTTGGTTGAAATATTTCTACTGTAGGATATGTAGTAAGTGGTTGATCGGTTCCATTAGAACTTGTCTGATAAAATAAAGGATCGTTAAAAGCATATACATTATAATACCTTTGTATCTCAGCAAAACCAATATCCTGATGGTCTGCTATCTCATATGCATTCTTAGCAATTTTTTTACAAAGAGAAACATACTCATCATTCAAATATAATATTGCATGAGCACCAAGCATATTATACACTCTTAATAAATTTATATCAACCTCTTTAAAATAATACTCATATTGAACACAAGGTCCAGAATGAGAGTTCATTCTACCCCAAGATGATATACCCAAATAAAAAGCATCAGCATCATCAGGTATTGATATTTCAGGTGTATTATTTTTAATTACACAATCATCCTCAAAGATAATAAAAGGTGGATCAACTTCGTGCAATGCATTATAGTGAGAAAGAGAACATCCTGCTAAAGGACGATCTGGAGTAAGGTTTCCTTCTACTCTAATAACATTCTTGAATCCAAAGTCAACCATCAACCTCTTCATCTCAAAATCCTTCTTAATATCTTTCTTAAGATTGATATAGATTGCTGGAATAGTTCTAAGATCTAAGTTCATTATGATCCTTCTTCAATGCAATAATTTTTGGCTCATATGGATAATCTGGATTTCCTATCTGCTCTTCAGCAAACACATATGAAGGTGTTAAACTTACAGTAGGTGGATTATCAATTAAATACCTATTCATTTGAGATTCATCGTGCCATAAAGCAATAACATCATTCTCAAGATCTTTAGTTACTCGATCAGCAAGTACCTCTGCCATCTCAAGAAATCTCTTTGTAGATCCACCATTAAATCCACCAGCATAGTATAGTTCACCTTCCTCACCTACTGGAACATATGCTAATGACTTTGGATTACGATCATATGTTCTCTGTTCCTTTGGTACAAAGGATTGGTATGGATGCATAGTAGCAACAAGATCACCAAGAACCTCATCACCAACTTTAGCAACTATACCCATATCTACATCAAAATAATAACAATAATCAAACTTAGATATATGCTCCTTCTCTTTAACAAAATAATTATATCTCTTTAAAGTTGGAATTGGCCAAGGTTCGTGCTCAATCTTAGATACTTTAATATTATCAGAAGTCTCTACATCATGTTCTGTAAATAGAAGACCCTGAATCTCGTGACCATTGAGAAAATTCTCCTCAATGTTATCATATAGTCTTTCAACAAATTGAATATACTTGTTGGTTGCTATAGTTAAAATACAGATTTTCATTTTCTTACCATAGTAGTGTGATAAAGATACCCATTAGGTGGCCAAAAGTCTAGGACTTTCTCAACAGTAACATCAAAATGTTCCTGTGCCCTATTTAATAAAACCTCTCTACTAACTTGACCCTTATTTAAAATCATATAAACTTTCTTAGAATTTTTTATAACATTATCATAATATAAGTCTTGAAGTTTTTCACCTAATTCTGAATATGCATAATTACTAATCACTAAATCAATATCTTCTACTGGTTCTGGTTCTGAATGAAATACTACTTTTCCACTAATATGAAAATTAGATAGATATTTTTCTTGAAGTTTAGATGCTGCATTCATATCATATATGTGATACTCACCAAAATCACAAAGACAATTTATAGTCTTACATAATCCACCATATCCTCCACCTATCTCTACAATCTTATCAAGTTCACCTTCACCAAAGAAATATGATATATCCAAAGCATTCTTGATATACCTAAGTGTTGATGGAGATATTCTACCAAATGGTTGTTGATAATTGAAAGTAGTAGATCCACCAATTAAATCATTATCCTTAAAACTATCAACTAATTCCACATCAACATCATACTGTAATATTCCTTCAGCATATTCTTTTCCTTGCTCAAAAGAAACGTGCTCTAGTATTGCAGTATATCTAGAATCTTTCTTAAATTTTTCAAATACATCCTCATTCTCTACTGCCTCAGTACATATCTGAGAATATGGATCTTTGCTATCTTCTCCTAAACAACTCCAGTCTTCATTCATGATTCTAAAATTTTCAATAATGTTTTTACAGAACACTCAAAAGATAAAGTATCCTTTACAAACTCTTTAGGGTTATACTTATCTATTGTAGCATAAAATTTATCAAATGTCTTCTCCATTTCATTAACATCATAAAATTTCTCACCACATCTCTCATCCCAAAATGGAACTGATGTAGCAGGAACAGACCATTCTGGTCCTTGATCTTCCCAAGTTTTAATATCCCAAGCAATTATAGGAACACCTAAAGACATTATTTCCTGAACTGCTATACCTTGACTTTCAGTACCATTAATAAGAAAACAAAACTTTGCTTGATTTGCTAAATGTCTGAATCCTTCTTCATCATATGATCCATACTGTAAAACTAAATGTGTCAGATTACGTTCTTCTAAAAACTTTTTAACTTGATCTAATTCTTGATCACTTCTACGCTTATGATATATTAAACAATCATATGTAATGTTACGAGTATTATCAAAAGTTTCAATACCTACTGGCCAAACAGCAACCTTATCTTCAGGTAATTTAAACTTTGTATGAAACTTATTCTTTACCCATTCTGATGGTGCAATTATCTTCTTATAATAATTCTGATTATTAATTAAAAATTGTCCATACCCATCAAATAACCAAACCTGTGGTCCTATAATAGTAGTATCCTGTTCTATTTTAGAATGCTTCTCGTGTGCAGTAGCATCGTACTGTACTAAAAAATTATGCTCATAATTTTCTTCATTAATAGCATAATCTATATTTTCTTGTTCTAAACTCTTAATAAGATTGTCTATAACTTTATGAGGACCATTCATAGTTTTTGAATGACCCCAATACGCTTCAGAATAATATAAATTAATCATACAAAAGTAGTTTGTTTTAATAACTCATCTGGCAGTCTTTCAGACCAAATATAATCAGTATGTTTATTATCTATCTTCGGTTCAAACATCTTATCTGCTGCTACAATATGCAATAATGTCGGAGTATGAGTTGCTCTTGCATTTGGAACATCAGGAAAAAAATAATTAGAAAATCCAATAATTTTACACTCAGGAAAACTTCTACCTATCTCTTGCATCTGAACTCTTTCTGCTAATTGTGCCATCGTTTCTTTAAATCTTAATCTACCACCTATCACCCAATACACACCTTTAACTGGCTCATCATTTCTCTTAATTAAAAGATATTTTTTCTCAGCAGTAATTAAATAATCTGCACAAAAAATTGGCATCTTTTTTAAGATACCTTGATACTCTTCTTCTGGAATAAAATTACTCATAACCAAGTCCAATCACTAAACACCATATCCTTTACTGATTTACTAGCACAACTATCTGCAAACCAATTCTTGGGAGCAATAATCTTTTCACTCCTACCCAACCAAGCACCCCACCAAGAGAATGAAGAATTTGCAATAATATGATTACTACACATACTCATTAGACACAAATCAAAATCAGCATCACTATCCTTAGAAACTATAAATCTATCATCAGAAAACATTTCTTGTTCCTGACACCATTCTGCATCATCAGAAAATATAATTACAGTCTTATCTTTATCCAATAAAGAAAGTGCTTCTTTATAATAATCTAAAGGTTGTACTGGATGATTAGGATTAACCAGATAATCTGTTCTACGAATATGAAGTGATATTGGATCTTCGCAATCTACAACACCATTAAAAATCTCATCACAACTATTTCTTACTTCTTTTGAAAAAGAAAAGTCTTCTCTAATTTCATCTTCAATATGTTTAAAATATTTTGGTGATTGATAATATCCAAATAAATCTATATTATCAGGACAAGTATTAAATAGATTATCATCAAATTCATGAGTTGTTTCCATTAATATTTGATTGGTAGTTACCTGAACTTTATTTTTCTTATCTAAATTAAATATTCTGTAGATATTAAAAATGTCTTCTTTTACTAAGGGATCCTTTTTACCAAAAACATCTTCAGGTGGTACACAAAAATCATAACCACGATTTGTAGCAATACCCTTCAATGAAGCATATTGAAACATTTGATTGGCAATTCTACCAAGATTTCCAATGTGATTAAAACTAATCATAATACGCTCCGCTAACCATAGGACCTTTTACATCATTATAGATCTGTGTCTTTAATTTTGTAGTTGAATAATCGTGACTTTCTCTATCTAACCAGACGATATCAATTGGTATATCTTTACCAGTATAGCTACCATCCATATAATCTGTACCCAAAAAACGAATCTCATAATCCTTCAAATAAGATAAAAATGTTTCCTCTGCTTGATATACTACCACATCATCAACATCTCTAAGAGCAAGTAGTATCTCTCTACGTTCTTCTACAGTTTGTGATGGACGTAATTTATAAGGTCTTGCCATCGAAGGATCTTCATGTAATGCAACTGTTAGATGATTGCAATGTGTCTTTGCATCTTTAAACATTCTAATATAACCAGGATGTATAAGATCAAATGCTCCTGCAATAATACCTTTCTTTGGTGGTACAGTCTTCTTCCATTCCTCTACGTTAATACCTTTATCATCAATAAAGAGATCTGCAGTAGGTTTATGAAACATAGGTTCAATTTCATGATACTTATATCCCCAACGATCTAACTGCTCTCTTGTTAAATCAGTCCAATCTTTACCAGAACCTCTTCCTCTAGCAGTCATCATAATAATCTTATGACCTTCATCATAAAGACGATTAACTTGCTCAATCATAAAAAGATAAGGTTGTGCATCCCAATACCTTACATTATGACCATCTGGATCACTAGGTGTCTCACAAAGAGTCCCATCTATATCAAAACAATACTTCATACTACTCCGTGTAAAAATATTTGGTGTACACATTCAACTACACCATAACTATCACTATTGATATAGTAATTCCATAAAGAATTTTTTGAATTCTTTCTTATGGTATTGTTCTCACTAAATCCTGTTAGAACACCATAAGATACTTTATTTTCTTCACACCAATTCAAACAATTAATCATATTTTCTGATTCTCCTCCAGAACTCATAATAATGACCAAAGTATCTATTTCTACATAATACTCCAAAAATTTTTGATACGCCCAATCATAACCAAAGTCATTAGTAAGCATTGTGATCATAGAAGGATCAGAAAGAATAGATACTTTCTTATTATGAAACTTCATATAATCTTGAGAGATATGAGAAGCAACAGAATTACTACCACCATTACCCAATATAATTATTCTATTATGAGTATAAAATGCTTTTTGGAATTTGAAAAATTCAACTTCCATATGAGCAGATTTTAAAGTCTCTATGTATTCATCAAATGGATTCATAAAACTTTTCCAGATACACCATTAGGTTCCACACCTATTTTAACACAATGATAAGGAACTTTCAAGGTGTCCTTTTTAGAAAATGTTAGGAAAAATCCACCATTCCCTGCTCCGCATAATTTATGAGAAACAACCGTTTGATTTTCTTTTAAATTATCATCCATTAAAACTATTGTTTCATTTTCAGCAATAGAAGAACTTGTTCTTTTCTTCTGTTCCCAACTCTCATTCATAAGATACATAAACTTATCATAATCATCATCTATAAGAGTTTGATATGCCTGATCAGCAGTCTCTAATAATGGTTGAATCTTATCTAAGTTTTCTGTGACGTTTTTGAGAATCTTCTTGGAATTTCTAGTAACACCAGTAAACAAAAGATGGATATCAAAATTATCAAATATAGTAGAAGGTAAAAACTCATACCTAACAGAAGACTCACCGAAGAAATCAATCCTCTTAAAGCCCCCCACGCCACAACCATATGGGTCTTGATATCCGCAGTAAGGGTTGTATATGCGTTCCAATCTATAGGCAAGTTTGCATACGTCATTGTCTGTTATAGAAATATTAGAGAATAAACAACAAGCTTTAATAAGACTTATTGTATAGGATGAAGATGAAGCAAGACCACTTCCTTGAGAATATGCATCACTAGTAAGAGTAACTTGCACTGGTGGCATATCAAAATGCTTCAATACAGTTCTCACTACCTCATTCTGTATTTCATCAATTGTAGAAACTTCTTCTCTTCTTGAATAATTTATGATATATTTACCACCTTCTTTATTATATCCCAATTTATCTTGACTAATCGTTACATAAGTCTTAAGACTAGATGTAAAACTTATAACAGATCCTCTACCATACTTCTCTACAAAATATGGATTATCTGTAGAACCACCAAATAATGATACTCGTAATGGACAAGATGAAATAAACATTAAGAAACATCTCTCACAACATTTAACTTCTTCATCTTTTCATTACAATATTCAACAATATCATCAATACGATCTGCCTGATCTAACCATTCTTTATATTCTACTACACTATCATACACAGTTCTACTAGGACTCCATCCTAATGACTTAAGTTTACTAATATCAGAACATATATGTCTAGTATCACCAAATCTATATTTACCACAAGGTTCTGGTTTATAATCTTTTATATTAAAAACTTCAGCAGCAATAGTAGCAAATTCATTAACAGTAATTGGTTTACCGCCACCTACATTAAACATTTCATAATTAGCACGATCATCATTCATTACTAATATATTAGCATCAACTACATCGTGAATATTTACAAAATCTCTTATCTGTTGTCCATCTTCATAAATTGGTGGGTTTTTTCCCTGATGAAAAGCAAGACAAAATATTCTACAAGCACCACTATAAGCATTATAAAAACTTTGCCTTGATCCTTGAACTATAGAATATCTCATAGCAACAGATGGTATGTTATACCTCTTACCAAGATATAGTGCAAACATCTCTTCAGATATTTTACTCATACCATAAGGATTCTGAGGATTAGATACTGTTTCTGGTGTAGGAATCCAATGAATATTTCCTTTTGGATCCCATATACCATTCTTAAGATCTTCCTCTAATCTCATATCAGGAAGAATATGATTACCATCACCATCTGCATATAAACCTTCACCAAGTGCTGCTTGACTACTAGCAACAATTACCTTCTTAATGGGTAAATTATACTCTACAATTAACTCATATATTTTTGCCGTTGAGGATATATTAACATCAACAAATTTAGAAAACAAAGGGAGATAATCTTGAAAAGCGGCAAAATGAAATACAATATCACAATCTTGTAATGCTGTATATAATACAGTTTTTGATGTTACATCACCATTAATAAATTCTACACGCTCATCTAGATATGCTGGACGTTTTCCATTTGGATGTACTGGTTCAGTAAGAAAATCAACTACTCTAACATCATATCCTATTGATAATAATCTATCAACAGTATGAGAACCTATAAATCCTGCTCCCCCTGTGACTAATACTTTCATAATTTAATAGCAATAAAACCCTTACTTCGACCTGGTGGATCAGTTAAAACATAATCATTATAAAACTCATATTCCCAATTAACTAAATTCTCAACCCACCATTCAGGTGGTCTAATATTCCAACATTGTCTATGATAAAATCTACCCCAAGGTTCTGAGCAGGCTAACATAGATCCTTCTGGTGCTACCTTATTGATTGCACTTAATATATTAATCACATCTTCATCTTCAAGATGTGCCAAAACACACATTGTTGAAAAGAATGTTGGTTTAGTTAATTTTAACTTGGAGATTTGTTCTTCAGCAAACCCATTAATATACTTTACTTTCTTATTATCTGGATATATTTTCTTTGCTATTTCTATTGCAGCCTCAGATGGTTCAATAGCATATACTTTCTTATAAGATCTTTGCTCTACCAAATAATTAGCAAACCATCCAGTACCAGAACCAATATCAACACCAACAGTTAACTTATGTTCATCTAAAGCATCACCGTGAGGTATATCGGATTTATATAGAAATTCAAAATTATTAGAATTATGGTCTTCATGTGCTTTCCTTTCTTTCTGAAAGGCATCATCTAAAACATAATTCTGATTATGCTGATTAAAAGAATCTTTATTAGACATCTACTACTTCCTTATAGATTTCAACAAATCTATTAATAATAGATTCTACATTATAGATTTCATTATAACGTGAACTAGCATTAGTTACACATTGTCTATAATATTCATAGTCATCTATCATATTTCTCATAACATCAGCATATTCTTCATAATCTTCTACAACCTTACCAGCATCACCTATTTGTTCTACTTGTCCCATACTGGTAGCAGTATGGCTAATTACTGGCAATCCATGAGATAATCCTTCAATAATAGAACTAGAACATTGTTCACCATCAGATCTTCCGTGAGCATAAACATCAAGTGTATTAAGAAACTTATGAATTAATCCTATATCACTTGTAGTATCTAAAAACTGTACATTTTTTAATCCTAGATCCTTTGCTTGTTTTCTATGATTAGAACTACCACCTAATATAAGAAAAGCAGTATTATCACTTTCAATTTCATCATATGCTTCTAATGGAATCGAAGAAAAAATGTGTATGTCATTCCTTTGATGCATCCCAAATACAAATTTATCTTTCCACCCAAATTCCTCTCTATATGATTCGTCACCATAATTAGGAACTTCAACAGGAACTGGGATAATAGTTGCTTTATCTGGTGCACCACCAGCATTGATCCATCTTCTTTTCTGTTCCTGAGATATTAAAACTGTTTTAAAAACATTTGATTTATTTTCACCCATTCCTGCTAAATGAATACTATCAACAATAGGAGTATTATTAATCATAGTAAATGGATATTCAGGATGACCTGATCTACCAGTCTGTATTACATCATAATCATCTTCTTTAAATACATCCCAAAAATTAGTATCAACCCAATCGTGAGTAGGTTTAGTAATATCTTTAAAACCAACATTAAATTTGATTAAATTTACACCGTGAGATTTTGTATATTCAACTCTAGAAGCATCTGTATCTAAATGCTTAAAGTCTGATCCAATATAAGGAGCAGCATCACAATAGAAAAAATCTACATCAAACTGATCCTTCGGTAAATATGCTGCAATTGTTTGAAGATACTTTTCTGTACCTCCATTTGCCATACCACCAAATTTTATAAAAGCAATTTTAATCTTATCCATTAAGTCTTTCTCTCAATTGTGGAATGTGCCATACATTTAAGTCCTTAAAATATTCTACACCATATTCATCAAAATGTCTATAGATGTCTGGTAATAAGTTCTTCCTCATAAAGTATTTTTCATTCCAATCAGGATCAAAATTAGGAATATCTGGAAGAGGTATTCCTTCAATCCATTCAGAGGGCATCTTAGACATACCTACGTTGTCCTCTAACATCGTTATACTATACTTACCATTGATTTCACCTACTGCAGAAGGTCCTTTTTGTACAAGTTCTCCTATCTGACACCAAGCTTGTTTCAATTGAAAATTGTTATAGAAACTAAATTGATAATGCAATACTGCACCATGTTCTAATTCTAATCTTCTAAGTGTATTATCATCATTAGGTCCTATAGTTCTACCCTCACACATATATCCATAACCATAATCTAATGAAGGATCATCACGAACAATAAAATCTTTAAAATTATTACTCCATACTGTCCAATCATCCCTGTAATGTGTACAACTTTTCCAAAGTGCCAACCATTGCATACTTACCTTTTCACCAGGTTCTAATTGTTCCATTACTTCTCTAGCAATCGGAACAAAATTAGATGTAAAAGTTTCATCAGCATCAAGACAAACAAAGTGTGTTCCACCTGCTTCTCTACCATAATTAAAAAGATGTTGACGTATCAAACCACAAGTCCAACCACCTTTTAATTTCTCAGTATCTTCATATCCTTTAACTATAACTCCTGCATCTTCCATAATCTTACGAGAATTATCTGTAGAGTAATCATCAACAGCAATTATCTCATCACATATTGGTTTGACATTTGACAAATATGTTGGAAGAAAATGTTCTTCATTCTTGAACGGTATTAAACCAATTACTTTCATTTTAAATAAACTCCAAATCCTGTATCATTATGTGCCCACTCAGTCACATCATACTTATGAGTATAATCTAACTCTTGATGGAATCTCCACTTAGTACGACCAGGCATTGATGGTCTTATATCATCAATACACATTACACAATCATCCTTCATATAAGGTTCCCAAAGTATATGTTCAGCAAGAACCTGCTCATATGTATGAATAGTATCAAGAAAAATCATAGAGATACTTTTATTTTCAAATGTTTTAGATACTCTATCAGAATCTAAAGCATCAAAATCATTTAAGATATGTACTCTTGAATCATTCTTTATTTTATTATTGATGAATCTAACATCATCTACAATATCTAATGTATAGAATTCACTATCAGGTTTAAGAGCATCATAAACTGAAAGAATACCCAATCCTTCCCTATTACCCAATTCAACTATAGTACCACTAATATTAGAGGTTAAATTATGAAGTAAAGAAAAATATCCATGATTACCATCTTTATTAAACATAAAGACATTATATACGTTATTATCTTTAATCAATTCAAGAAGAGATTCATCGTTCCATTTAATATATGGACTACTCTCAGTTGAAGATATAATATTTTTTAAAGTAAGATTATTCATTGGAATTTAATAGCAGGAATTTTTTCATCATTTATAATGATATTTTCTATATCATAATTATCTTTTGCAGATTCTACTAGACTTTGATCTAATATCCTGACACCATATCTAAGTTCTATTGCTGTCCTTTCTAATGCTTGCTTACTATCTGGTTTAGTACTTTGTCCTAATCCCTCATTTAAATAATAACCCAAAACATCTGGCATAAAATGTGCATTACCATTACGAACTAATCTTAATGCCAAATCATAATCAGCACCAGATATAAACTGTTCATCAAATACTCCTGATTTTTCAATTAAAGATTTTCTAAACATAAAGAATGGTCCTATGATCATACCAATCTTTAACTCTGGTATATAAGGTTCTACATCAACGTATTGACCTTCTGTTGCACCAAATCTTGATACTATATTATAGTTACCATAAACAATATCAATGTCAGGATTCTCATCTAACACCCTTGCCATTATCTCAATGGAATCAGGTGTTCTTAAATCATCAACATTCCAAATACAAAGATAATCACCAGTAGCATTTTCAATACATCTATTCATTGATATACCAATAGGATCAACACCATCTACTTGAATATGAAATACATTATTGTATATTTTATTATGTGCTTCTATTAGTTTAATTTCAGGTTCACTTGGATCATTATGATCTATAACAACTTCCAAATCTTTATGAGTCTGTTGTGAAAGATTTGTAAGAAAACCTTCCATATACTTACTCATATTATAGCAAGGTGTAATTGTACTAACTTTAGTCATAATTCTCCTTCATAGATTCAAATACCTTTCCTATACCAAGAGTTATACTTGTCTTTGGTTCCCACCATTTTCTAATGTATGGGTCTGGTATGTTTCGAGCATCCTTTTGTACTTCATCCTTCGATGGTGACGGGGAAACGTCCACCTCCTTACCAATCTCCTTAAATAAGGATTGAATATTCTGTGCAATTTCCAGAATACTTGTATAAACACCAGTAGTAATATGAAGATCAGTATCACTAGTGAAGTTAGGATATTGATCCATGACCGTTTCCAACGCTTCACAACAATCTTCAGCATATAAAAAATCCCTTTGTTCCGTGCCATCAGTCATCATATCGATAGTTCCAGTTTCAAATCCTTTACGGATGAAATCTGTAATAACGTGTGCTTTCTCCATATCTTTTTCAATTCCATATACATTCCAGAATTTGACTATTAAACCACTTAAGGATTTAGTATATAACTCTCCAACTCGTTTTAATACACCATAAGGTGAATAACTCATATTACTCATCTGAGATGATGCAAAAACAAATGGTTTATTATATTTGTCAATAAGACCAAAAGCATTTGCCATCAATCTAGTATTATTATCAATAAACTTAAATGTATGTTGATACTTTTTAAGATAATGTGATCCACCTACATCAAATGCAAGAAAGAAAATAAAATCACTATCCATAATAACA
>Ga0208815_1000231_pt1 | contig 17700 bp, 45 predicted proteins | sample Virmet3438_5245_FD_185733 | JGI IMG/M metagenome (GOLD analysis project Ga0208815, IMG submission 185733) | Marine viral communities from the Southern Atlantic ocean transect to study dissolved organic matter and carbon cycling - metaG... | ecosystem: Environmental > Aquatic > Marine > Oceanic ... | reverse complement strand
ACGTCCATAGCCCATGCCTACATTAAACTTTCAATATAGTTATAACTATTCTATCTACACTTATATATAGATCATTATAATAAGACAACAAGCATTTTTTTTTATGGACAGTCAAGTTAAAAACATCAATTATTACTTATTCTGGGGGGCTTGTACTGTTGCTGTAGTAGCTGCTCAAGTTAATGTAGGCATGGGCTATGGACGTATGGCGAATGCTCTCGAACGTTTAATGGACACAGCCTTGATTGAAGTGGAGCAGTCATTTGATGTAGGCCGTCCAGATACTATTTATAAATAGGTATGACTGTTAATACATTTTTTTTATTGTTGTTAGTAATAGCTGCTTACAGTAATCTCTATTTAAACTTAAAAGAAAAGAGAAAGGTATGTACAAGGAAAAAGGTTATGAAGTAGTAAGAGGTTTTATATCAGAAGAGTTAGCTGATTTTTTATGGGGATATTTTGAATTAAATGCTCATAATAAGATTGACCGGATAATACAAGATACAGATACACAAGTTGATAGTGCTGACTCTGTTTATGGTGATCCTGCATTTGATCATTTAGGTGCAATTTATATTCTTAAAGTTCAAAAGGTTACTGGTAAAGTTCTTTTACCTACTTATACCTATGGCAGATTATATAGAAAAGGATCTGAGTTGAAAAAACATAAAGATAGACCAGCATGTGAGCATTCAGTATCAGTATGTTTGGGAGAAGATATTGTAGAACCTTGGCCTTTAATGTTTAAAGATTTTCAAGGTGAGGTAGGAGGAGCTTATTTAAAACCTGGGGATGCTGTTGTGTATAAGGGAACAGATTTAGAACATTGGAGAGAACCCTTTAAGGGAAGAAGACAAGGACAATTGTTTTTACATTATGTTGATAAGGATGGTTTATATTCAGATTGGATTTATGACAAGAGAGAATTTTTAGGTAGACCTGCTTTGAATTAATTTTGCTATCCTTAATGTGTCGATGAGCCGTCGCCAAGCGGTAAGGCATCGGGTTTTGGTCCCGACATTCGTAGGTTCGAATCCTTCCGGCTCAGTTCTTTAATTTTATCTCTCCAGTATTCTCTATCTTCATCGGAGATCCAAGGGGAATGAACCATAACGTGCGCTTCTTGAAGCCAGTCTTGTTTAGTCCATTCCTTTTTAGGTCTTTGTATGTGATCTTTAAGTGTCAATTGTTTTTATAAATTGCATCCCCAAGTAGTACAAGTACCTACCCAGTCTTCCTCTTCCAATTGTTGTAATCTTTCTTCAGTATCATAAAAATCTGTTGTATAAGCTTTATTAATTAGATTCCCCAAAGCCTGTTCTATAGGATTAGTAATCATTTCACATTGATTGCCTTTAATTCCTTCTACTTGTTCAGTTATTGTTTTACCATCTGGACTAATGATGTAACGAACTTTTGTTTGATTAGCCATGTGTGTAGTTGGTAGTGATCCTTTTTATTATGAACTATTTTCCAAGTAAAGGCCAACTTCTCCACCATTTTGTAAGGATATATTTCTTACCTGATATAGGAGCTAAAGCTTCATGGTCAGTATAAGTATTTCTACTTCCATCTTTATTTAGATTATTCCAGGCAATCAATGTACCTGCTTTAGGTTTTAATTTAATACCTAATTTTATAAAGTGAGTTTCTCCTCCTTCTTCTACATCATTTAGATATAACATTGTTGTCCAAGTTCTTTGTCCCATCCATTTACAATAGGTATCCATTTGATTTTCATTGTAATAATCTATATGTTGTTTATAAAATTGACCTATTTCATATTTTTGACCATGTATATTTCCACCCATAAAAGGACTTAAGTTCATTAATCTTACAAATTGATCATCTATATAACTAAAATATGTATGATCAAAACGTGAAAAACCAATTTCACTACTAGTCCGGTGCTGGCTTATAACATTTTCATCATCTGTCGTATTAGTAGCAAGTTTACATGGTTCTGCTTTTTGATTTATATAACCAATTAACAATTCGCGATCAATAGGAGATATAAATTCTGGTAAACAATATAATTGAACATGAGGATTATCTATAAAAGATGCCTCCTTTGTAATAGCACAATTGTAAAATTTTAGAGGATCGATTTCACTTGGGGCAGAGTTAAAGTTACAGGCTTCTATTAACCATTCAATTTGATCATCATCAAGATTGTAGTTATCTTTATAAAAACGAATAGCACCTACAGAAGACCACCCTGATAGAGCATCAAGCTTAAATCTTTTTATTAAACCTTTTTTTGAAAAAACCATTTAGAGGGGGAGGTCTAAAAACGGAACTAAAAAGGATTAAACGGAAGTAAATTTACTAACCTTTTCCTTTTCATGTAGACCTTCAAGTTCATCATATATATGCATTAGATATCTTTCAATCTTACTGGTCTCACTTAAAGCACCTATTGCTATGAGCATCGTTTCCACTTGTCTCTTACAATCACATACGATGCGACATTCAAGGGTTCCGTACTCATTAGTCATAGGTTACTTAACGTTTTTTCTAGTCTTATAAGAGACTATACCTTCAATTGTTTCGATTTCAACATTAAACTTTTCTGCATATTGCTCGTTGCTCAGTCTATAAAGGTTCTTACGTATCTCTCTGACACCATCATCAGGTATTTTTTTATTTCTTTTGTTATAAAGTTTTGTTACGTGCTGTTCTTTAGTTGTGAATTTAGTAGAACAGTCTAGACAGTGTTGATATCTATAAGTGAAGATACCTTTTGGGTCAGTCGAGCGAACCCTTGTATTCCTACTGAAACAATTAGGGCAGTACATTAATAAATTGTTGTAGGGCTTTTCTTAAAACATCTGATCTAGTTAAACCATTTATTGTTAATTTATCTAAATCTTTAACTAATTCATTGTCTACACGAAAAGCCAAGGTAGACATATTTGTATATTGTTTTTTATATCTTTTCATTATTCTCCCTCTAGAGGTTTAATAATTGCTTGCACTCTCCAATCCGCTTTTGGTTCTCCATCATAATGAACTAAGTAATGCCACTCGGTTCTTTTTGCTCTGTTTAACTTTTTTTTAATATCCAGGATTGTTCCTTTTCTGTTGTTATCAAATTTTTGTTTACTCTTACGTGCATCAAGCATCCTTGTGTTTTCACTTCTTATATCTCTATTAGATATTCCAAGTGGTCCTTTGTTTCTTTCTTGAACACGATCATTAATTTTGTAGTCAGGTGTTGAAATTTTTTTAACCATGGAGATAAAAATGTGTGTGAATAGAAGGGGGTCTTACAAGCGTACACTTACTTGCTGGCCTATGCCCCGAGTCAATCCTCTCGGTAGGTGCCACCAGCAGTCCTCGATGGGAACCTTATCTCTATCAAGAGGCTTCATGACTAATACCGCTTGGTCCGAGCAGTATTGAAGCAATTGAAAGGCAGTGTAGTAAAGGATATATCACATCCAGCTACGCCCCATTATTAGAAAGGAAGTTCGTCTTGTTTCTGGCAATGCTCATCCCAAGGATGTACATATATATTGTCCAGACGATCTAAGTCATTGATACTTTGTCTAGGAATTTTGCCAGTACGAGCTTTAGGCATACCAGACTTGACCCATTCTTTGAAAGCTTCTTTCGTATCTTGATCTAGATCTTCATCCCACATTCTTTCCCATTCATCTTCTCTTTGATGTTTGATAAGAAGTTCAGTAGTTTTAATTAAACCTTTACTAGCACCTACAGCAGCAGATAAATTTCCTGCATCCCTAGCTGCTAGTCGATCTTCTTTAAGGCATTCCATTGTTTGACATATCATGAAAGTTTTTTCTGCTGGATCAACAGATTCAACTAACAAGATTTTTCCTTGTGCTACATAGTCTCTGGCTTGTCTCTCTGATACTTCATATTCTTCTGCAAGCATCTTCACAACTTGATGAGTTGGTGTACCACGAGATAATAAATCCGCAGCACGTTCGTATCGCTGATCTAACTCAGCGTTGGTTGATCTTTGATTAGTCATTATTCGACTTCTTCCTCCGTAGCTTCTTTTTGTAGGTCTTCAAGAGTTTTACCGTCTTGTTGTGCCTTATGAATATACAACTGATTGTGTGCTCCTATGATGTCATAGGCTTTGCTCGCAATGATAGAGACTGTATCACCATGTTCGATATGCTCTGCTTCCATTGCCATACGTGCTCCAATAGCAGCACTCTCTGTTGTGGTGTAAACACCTTGTATGTAAGGACCAGCTGGATCGAACACGACATATACAAGATCTGTCATGGTTTCATCTTCTTTGTTTTCAATGTTTAGCATGGCGTGTGTGTAAGAATTGTAAAGTTTTTGTAATTAAGCTTTACTTTTTTGAAAGATTTAAAGCACTTTTACTGTGTTCATCAATGTAGTTAGAAAATTCAGAAATAAATCCATTCCATTTCTGTCTTTCTTTGATGAATTTATCCCAGTCATCAAGACTCCAGAAGTCTCCTGGAAATAAAGTTGTCTTAGATAAGGATTGTTTTACCTTATTAAGTAAGTGTTTTGCATCTTCAAAGTTGTTTCCATACTCTTCAGCACGTTTGAAGTCGTTATCGAAGCATGGAAAAGCTCTGTAAGTAAGAGCCAAGTTTGCTTGTGTAGGTAATTCGTGAGTGAATTTGTTAAACAGATGTTCAATTTCCAAAGGTCGGAAGTTGAATGCGTAAGCTAAGTGTTCTTCTATGTCTTCTGTTGACCATTTAATTAGGTCACTGAATACACGTTTAAAGATCCTTTGAGCTTGCTCTGGTGTTGCATCATCGTTCAGTAATGAACGGAGCAATCTTTCATCTGCTTTGTCTGATGCGGTCTGTAAGTAAGTCATACTCATTAGAATCTTCGGTAGTCCAATCGTAAGTCCCTTCAAGGAAGGCATCTTGTTTTATTGCGATAACTTTCAATCGTGTTTTAAGATCATCATCGCTGTTAGATTTCTTCGTCATTGATCATGAGGTTGTAGTTGTACTGTCCAATTCTTTAGATTGGTAAGAGGTACTCCTATAGTTCCCTCCATCAGTTCTCCTTCTCCGTCATACTCCTCTATATGGAGTATTGGTTCAAGGGAATTGTCTGGTGAAATGTTGATAGCTAAGCCAATACATTTGAACTCAGCACCATGTTCATTAGTAACTAGTGCTCCCTTTAAAGCATCAACGCTGACTGTGGAGTTGTTAGAGAGTTTCATTCTGTTTCCTCCTCTTGTGTTTCTTCTGCTTCTAATTCAGCCAGTTTTTCTTTTTCTTTTAAATCGTCATAGATAGCTTCAACTTTGTCGCTTTCCATTCTCCATATCTTACGTAATCGTTCTTCCTCTTTTTCTAATTTTGGAATTTGATCTTCTAATTCAACAATTTTTCTAAAGTCATTTCTTTTGGCTTGGCGTAAAACCTCTAGTGACTCAGATATATTTTCATGTAATGTTTCGTCTGCACCCCACATGCCTAAATATTTACGTGCAAATTTCTTTTCTTTCTTACCAATTGGTGAGCCACATTCAAAATCACATCGTAATTCATTCAAGATGCCTAAAGCTGCATCATGTGTAGTTGAATATTGAGTTAGATTTTCAACTTTATTTTTGACTTCAGACAGTTTATCTCTAACAACATTATGTTCCGCATCAGCTTTATCTAAAGCAGGATACTGGCCTTTTGTTTCTTTTCTGTAGTCCCAAAAGTAATCAGGTAGTTTTTTTGTCATTGGTTTAGTATTCAGAAGAAAATAGAATTGTTGTGTAGCAAAGATCAGGCTCGTTAGTTTTCATGCCATAACCATTAGTGATGATCCAGAGATCTCTGCCATCATGTACCTCGTTATAAACAGAGTGAAGGCGACCTCCAGATCTTCTCATGAAAGCTGTATCATTTAGCTTTCTGTCATCTTGTGTAATGTCACCCCAATCTCCTCGGAAGTGCCTAGCTAAATACCTTTCAACGATATTGTCAGGGACAGTAGCAGCAACCTTATTGGTAGCTACAATTCTTCCAAATGCTGGAGAGTAAAGACTAGCGATGTCAGCCATAACTAGGTGAGGATGTGGTGAATTAAGAGGAAGGTGATACAGATACAAGCAGCATACAGCTGGAGTTGTATCCTTTTGATTGTTTCTTCCCTTGTCTCCAGTAGGCAGATTGCTTCCGTAAGGATTTCATCTTTCCTACTGGATTCAGTAGTGGAGTGAGTCATTCAGGATCTACTGGACTTATGTAAAAGGTTGGATCATTTTCAGCAACACCTGTGTCTTGCTCTAACTCTTGTTCAGTTCTGAGATCCTTTGCCATTCTTTTTGTTTCTAAAGAGTATGTCCAGTTTGCTCTTGCTTTTAGCTGTACTGCATAGCCATTTTTAATACAATCTAATTTTTCTTTAGCTTGCATATTTGAGTTGACCATGTAGTTAGCTATCTGTTTTGAAAGCTTGTCGTATGGCTTTCTTATTTCTTCATCAAAAGTTTTGATTTGTTCTCTCATCTTGTGATGTTGTTCTAGTAAGGATTGAATAGAAGCTTGTGATAGTTTCTGTTCTCCTTCATAACTAACAACTGTTCTGTCAATATGAGGTACAGCTGGGATTGCTGTCTTTGTTTTCTTTGTTGATTTAGAGGAGGTCATAAGTAAGTGTGTGTAATTAAGAGCCAGTTAAGGCACGAGTGGGAGAAGTTACGCCCTCGGTCTGCTTACGCAGTCCCACACCTTGGGCAGCATCCTGGCCTTCATGGTGACCATGTCCAGCACTGTAACGACTGGTTGAACTGCGAATATCAGGATACTTTTCCAGCATGAATGATAGTGCAGCCTTTTGCTCTCGTTGGTTATGTTCAACCACTACAAGGGCTGGCTGATTCTCTTGACTTGTCTCTTGAGATTCTTGAATCTTTTTAAGTTCAACTAATCGTTTGTTTATTGCAAGAGCAAATCCTTTACGGAAGTTTGCACGAAACGATCTTGGAGTATGCTTGTTTTCTTTCTTCGCTTGCTTCGATAGTCTTTCCATTTCATCAATCAAATACTCAGAGTACAATTCGATCTGAATTTGATTTGATTTACTGGCTATAATTTTTAATTGTTTTCCATCTAAGCGATCATTATCTATCATTAAGACTCCGTTGTAATACTTAGCGACTGCTGCAATGAGTCTGTAAATTGCTATGTCTCTTTTCTTATATGTTTTTCCAAAAGATGTTTCAATAATTACATCTAATTCTGGATCAAAGTCAGCAGTAATATCCTGCTTAGCTACTCCATGTTGCACACATAATGTTTCGAACTTTTGAATTGCAACTGCTGCTTCATTAGCATTAGAGCTTTTAGAAAGTCGTAGTAACTTAGCTAGTTTTGATTTGATCTCATTTATATTCATGACTCTTCCTCCGCAGATTCAAATCTTTCTTCACAATCGGTTCCTTTTTGAGAGATGATGTCTCTAGTAACAGCATGTTCTCTATAGTTTTTCAAATTATCTAGCTCATAATCTCCATCTTCTAATCCTTGGAGAGCATTGTCACGTGCTTCTTTTGTATTGAATTCAATCCAGCCATTGTCATGGGTGTAGTAATGGATAAAGAATCTAGTCATTACTTATCCTCCTCGAAACTCTTTTCAAATCCTTCAGAGTCTTCCTTAGCTCTACTGAATAGATGGCAGGTCAAAGCACATACAGAATTGAAATGTTCTTCATTTTTTAATTCTTCTCTGTAAGAATCAATTAGAACTGTGCCTTGATGAGTCAGTTCAATGAAGTTTTCTTTAGCATTTACTTCAGTTACATAAGGTAAAAGAGAGAATACCTTATCTCGTAATTCTTTTGATGTCATTTAATTGGGTGGTGATGTGTGTGTAAGAAAGGTAAGATTGTTAATCTTCCTTTGCAAGCCTTTGTCTCAAAGCTTTACGTATAAAGTCAGCCCCTGGATCGTCTATTAAATCAAATAGATTCATCATTTCAGGTGATGTGCGACACATATGTTCAAGGTGATCTAAGCCAAGTTTGACGCATTGCTGCATCAGTTCTTTTCCTTCTTTCTCATCGCCTCTTTCATAAGCTTTTTCTCCTTCGATTCTTAAAGCGTCAAGGAGTTGTGGAGTGAAGTCAGTCATTAATTTGTGTGTGTGTGTGTGTTTAATTTAGTCAGAGTCTTTTAGCCAAGGCATCATTCTTATATCTTTGAAATATTCATAAGGCTCTTGTTCTAAAGCAGCCTTGAAGAGAGCAATCATGTCTGTAACTTTGATTGGATCATTAGCATTTGTTTTGCGTTGTCCAAGACTCTCAATTACGTACTTGATTTGATCATCTGTGAGTAAGGTTTGCTTCATTAATCCTCTTCCTTTGCAGGGTATTTTTCAGGGTGCAATTCAAATTCTATTAGTTTTGCTAGTCGAGCAGGTTGAATGTGTAGATCTCTAGCAGCCTTTTCTAATAGTGCTGTCTTGATTAGTTCAAGAGAAGTTCTTGTGAACTCAAGAGGGATGATGTCAGTTGGTGATTTGGTTTTCATGGTTGGCATTGGCTCCAATAGCTGTCAAGTGTGTAAGGCATTTTAGATCGCTCTTCCTTTTGAGCGTTGATGATAGTTTGATACTTTTCCTTTTCTTTGTCGTTGATCAATGATACATAACGCTGTATCACTTCTTCTAATAGCATGACATCGCAGTGACAGGCTTTGATTAGTTGAGTGGAGAAAGATTCATTCATCGAATCCATAGGATGATCAGGACTAACTGTATCCATAATGCTAGACACTTATACATTGTCCAGCCTTTTTTAATACTTAAGTTATCATTTCTCATAAGGTTCTTGGTTTAGTTAGATAATTGTCTTTGGTGGTACTGGAGAGAACAAATTATTACTTGTCTAGTATGTTTAGTTCATATATAAGGTGAATAACTTTGATACTTACCATTACATAGAAGCTATACATAATAATCATGCCGATTTTGTTATGTCTGGAACCTCGTCTGTAGCTGTGGCATCCTACTGGTCCTCGATCCCAACCATCAACCATATAGTCTGTGGTTTTAAGTTCTTTGATCATGAGTTTAAAAACCAGGAAAAAGTTTAAATTAATAGATAGTTCTTAATCGTTGAACTATCAAGCGATAGGGCTGAGTCGTGCTGATACGCGAAGAGGGGAAGTGGATTCCCAATCATCACTACGTAGAGCTTGATCGAGTTGAAAGTAGTTCTTAATCGTGGAACTACTAAGCGATTGAGGCGTTTCGTTTGGAACCGCGTGGCAAAACAATGAGTCGAGACGAGGTGAGCCAAAATGAGTTAGAAATCCCAATCATCACCACGAAGGGCTTGATCGAGTTGAAGTCAGTTCTTAATCGTGGAACTGACAAGCGATTGAGTGGAACCGTAGCGAGACGAAATGCGGTGAGATGTGCGAAGATGCAGGGCATCAATACGAGCCGAAAAGAATCGAATTGAAGCAAGTATCCCAGTCATAACCACGTAGGGTGTAACTGAGTTGAAGCTAGTTCTATCGTGGAACTAGCAAGCGATTGAATAGGGTTGTGACGCATAGCAGCGAGCGTAAATGAAACGACCTGCATCGAGTAGGACTTACACCTAATGGATGCCTAAACATTTACTCATCAGGTGGAGTTAACTTAGGCATCATCCCTCCTTGTAGAGCTTGTTTCCTTGCTCCTTCTGCTGACGCTGCAATAAATGCATGTCTACTTTGATGCCCACGTAATTCATCCCTCTGATACTTACTCAGATTTGCTTCATCAACATTTCTAAAAAGTTTTCTAGTAATCTTTTTATGTTGACGTTGCTTTGAGTTAGCTTTCTTATTCAGGTACTCAACTGCTTCAGCATCAGTGAGGATACGTAGATTACCAGACTCTTGTTTGATAACTAGAGGTTTGTTAATCAGATCTCTCATATCTTCTAACCAAGCTTTAACTTTTAAAGTCTGGAAAGGTTCAGCCGATGCTGGCATGATAGTGACTTCTTTCTTATCAAAAAGGATTGAATACATTTCCAATACCTTTTGATAGTCAATCAATTCACCTTTCTGAATATCACGCCAAGCGATACCAGCAATTTCTAATGGGACTTCGTTTGGATTTTTCATGAGAGTTCGATTTCCTCGATTTGGTTTACTTGAAAACGTCCATAGCGTGGCCGCCATGTACCAAGACCAGCAGATTTGCCAGCCATAACGCAGATCTTTTTAAGGTCTGATACTTCTAACAGTTCCGTATTCAAATTCAATTCATAAGTGCATAGCCAGCCAGCTGGAATACAAATACGATTTACCCACACTCCCCTACTGGTACTAGCAGCATGTTGGAGCTTTGGTTCACGACTGTTAAACATTTCAACAGCATCCTTTGGACCATCAAATTCAATTTCAGGATTACTGTAAACAATGATCGCTGACTTTGAAGTTTTACCTAGCTTCCAGTTGGTAGCAGCATCACGCAAACTACGTTGGAAGTTAGCTCCTGGCAGGTAGGGTGTACTGAAACCATCGAAGGCAACTGTGTTGTCCTCAGGGTCTACGATGCATGTCCCTTCTTCTTTCCAGTAGCCAGAGTAAAGCCAATCAAGAGTACGTACTACACGATGTACATCATCTGTCTTGGCCTTACCCTTCTTATCAGTAAATTGTTTCTTCTGTTTTGCTGGCTCTCCTAAAGGATCGGAGTATTCAACATTGGATAACATGAGAGGGGCTGTTCCCTCTACTGTCACTGAGTAAGTTTTGTTCATTGAGTTGGTGTGTGTGTGTGTTCAGAGTGGGACTTACATCACAGTAGTGAATGCCAAGGATTTCTGTTGTATTAAATGATTGTCATTGGAGTCAAGTTCATTACAAGTTAGGTAAATACCATCTCCCCTAGTGGGACTGTGTCTCTGCACATAGGAGTATCAAAGACAAGCCACTGAGACTCAAGAGCGTTCTGTTCCATTTGACCTCGTTGATCGGGTTGGAAATACCATTTGCCAGCCTGTCTTTGGGCAAACTCCTTCATTACTTTCTGTTCTTTCTTCTTATACCTTTTGAAAAAGTATAAGGCACTAGAAATTTTAACCAGTTGAGTATGTTTCTCATGCTCTGAGACTTTGCTTAGAGCACCATGAAGACAGCAATGTTCAAAGTCTTCTGCTGATATTCCTTTATCTACTGAGAAGAAATCATCATAGGCAATCTGTTCACCATCTTGGAAGGTAGCAATGTAATTCTGAGCTACCCAAAACCCCTCAATGTTATGAGAGTCTTTGAAGTAAAGATCAATATCTTCAAGATCCTCTACCTTTGTAGGTATTTTGGATTTCTTATTGTTCTTTGTCATGGTTGACTCCTTTGTGTGTGTACTGATTGTGACAAACGAATTAATTCAGAGTTGAATTTTCGTGCGAAAGACCAAAAGATTAGTCATCCCAGTTGATGTCAGTAAGATCCCCTACCTCATCAGGAGCACATTCATCTGACCACTCCCATGTAAGAAACTGATACCCTTTCTCTTTGCGTAAGTAATGAAAGATCTCATCTGGAGGACACCAAGGTGTTTGAAAGTCAAGGATGAGCATGTTGTTTGCTACCTGATGTTCGACATCAACATCATGTGTATCCCATTTGGTTCCCCAATGCTTTCGACACCAGTCATACCAACGATCATCATTCCTTCCACTACTAGGCCAGTTCCACCAGACTTCTTCTTCACCATTAGCAAGCTTCATGACTTTCTTTTCTGGTAGCTCACCTTTCTTTGCTTTGACTTCACCTTGAGAGTCTCTTATGTCCTCTGAAGCAGGTGTGTTAGGCCAGTCAGGTTGAGGTACAAGAGTATTGAATGGTCTCTTAGCCTCGAAGATGTCTGCTAGTTCTTTAAGCTTGCTAGGGTCGTCATGAGTGAGCATGACTGAGTTGCTGATCCAATTAGGCATTAGTTTCCTCCTCGATTGAGTGAACAGTTTGTGTGTCGTAATCTGTGAATTCATCACAGTGATCTATAGAACCATCTTTGATAGCGTTTAAAGCTTCTTCTTTTGAGTCTGCTTCTACTATGTAATCGAAGAATTGATTACATTGCATTGTGATTTCATAAACAGTCATTAGTTTTCTCCTCTGATAGTGAAAGTTTTCCATCCGTCTGGAGTAAAGACATAGAGATACTCACAGTCCATACCACTCCAGAATTTAATAGCTTCTCTCTTTGAGAGGCTGATTCTAGGCTTACATTGTGACCAACTGTCACCTCTTTCTTTGTGATACAAGGGCTGCGGTTCCCTTGCCTCTGCGAAGTAACCACGTCCTCCTGTTAACCAAGTTGATCTTGTCTCAAGTGAGGACATATTCCCTTTCTTTATCAGTTGAACCACTGATGTCTTGTCCTTGTACTTCTTTAACTCTTTCTCTTTGATCCTTGGCTCGCCATCCCAGTGACAGTAGACAGCTTTGATTCTTCCTGAAGGCATTACGTAGCCTATTGCTGATCGTGTACTCATGATTCCTCCTATGTATATGAAGCAGCATCTTGTGCTGGATCATAATCATCATCTTCATCCTCCTCACGTATCCATTCAACAGGTGAGCCAACTGCAATCTCACCTCCCTCCCCATCAGGCTCTCCTTCGAAGTAGAAGTCCCTTACATCTATTGCGTGTTGCTTGAGAGACTCTACTGATTCTTCATACTCAGTAGGTATGCACTCATCTCCATAGTTGTAGCGACCTCTCTGTAAGTCTTTCTTTTCAAGTTCTTCGATATGCTTGACAAAATCTTCTGTGAGTTTCCAGATGTCTTTGTAGGTTGTTTCCATGATTAGATAATTGTGTGTGCTGGTGGTGAGAGGTCAGGATTAATCTACCCACATAACTGGTGCTCCCTCCTCTTTAATTTTCTTAGAGGCGTGAAAGAATTCAAGGCTACCTCCATCGTTGCCTTCATCGTCCTGTAAAGGAATGATTGTAAGTCCATCGTCTAGTTGTATCAAGAGAGGTTGCTTACACCATCCACTCTCCTTCGCCTCCTCTGAGGTCATGTAGCGTACTGTCTGGATCTTCTTGCCTACCAATGCTTTGGTCATGCGTGTGTTCCAGCCTTTAACAGTTGTTTTAGTAGTCATGATTAATAAAGAAGTGTGTGTAGTTGTTTGATGCGAGCCAAGGGTACGGCTGCGACCTGAGGAACTATGGAGTTACCCACTGCCCTTAGACGAGCCACCCTTCGGGATAGCCCATCATCTCCAGAGGGAAGGCAGGGTTTAGCCACATATCCTCTCCAGTCAGGGTCGAGTGTGTGTGGTTGAGGACTCCAGCAAGGCGTTTCTTCTTTGCTGCTTTCTCGTAGTTCATGTTCTCTCCGCAATCCTTGTGATCCCTCGCTGTTGGAGTAGGTAAGTTCAGGGCTATAGCCTCCTCCAAGTTGCCTTTGTCCCTCCCTCTTTGCTTCACGTTCTTTAAGTTCTCCGCCATTGCTCCTGTTGCTCTTGGAGTTGGTAGAAGTGCTGCTAGTAGTGGCTTCCCTCCCTGCTTGAAGGGTACTCTCTGCTCCACCTTTGAGGATGCTACTGGCGTAGGCAATGAACCAGAGTCTGGACCTTTTGTGACAGGCTCCCACATCTTTTGCCTGAATAACTGACCATTCGACAGCATCAAACCCTGAGTTGGTAAGACTGTAGAGGATTTTTTGGAAAGTCTCCCCGTCTTGGTGTGACAACGTATGTCTGACATTTTCGAAAAGGATGAACTTACATTCAGACTCCCGAGCCAGTCTGAGGACTTCAAAAAATAGCCCACTTCTTTCACCCTCGAGTCCCTCCATTCGTCCTGCCAGACTGAGATCTTGACATGGGAACCCTGCCGTAATGATGTCGAATTGTCCTTTGGTTGCTTTAAATGTTTTAATGTCATTGTGAATAGGTACGTTAGGAAAGTTTTTGCGTAGGACTGACTGACAGTAGGGATCAATCTCTACAAATTGTGTTGTCTTGAAGCCTCCTACTAGGCTTTCTGAAGCGTAGGCAAACCCACCTATACCCGAGAAAAGATCTAAAACTTTTAGTGTCATTAGTCCTCCCCTCCGTAGTAGTTTGAATAGTGATCAATAGTGTCGAAGAATTCTTGTTGCTTTTCAGTTAATTTAAAATCTGTTTTTAAAAGAGTGTCATACAGGTCGTTAAACTCTTTTATTTGACTCTGATAAATAGGTACATTAATTAATTGATCAGAGTTACCTTCAACATATCTCATTAGTACCTCCCCCCTGTGTTGTTGATATCTATAAAGATATCGTCTTCTCCCTGTGGGTAGTCTCCCCTCTCTATGATTCTGTCAGCCCTCTCAGCCGCTAGGGTATGACACCATGAGAGATCATACTGATAGCTATGAGGATCAGAGTATTCAGGGCACTCTTCTAAGACTGCGTCATACTCCCTTTCATAGATTGTTGAGTATGTTTCCTCTTGATTGTGTGTACTCATCACGCCTCCCCTCCATTTAATTCGGCAGCGATCATATCGTAGAAACTATCACCGCTTGTGTAGTCTTCTAGGTCTGTAATAAGTCCATCGAAATCTTCACTAGGAGGCATGAAAGAAATGAAAGCATTTACAGCATCACTCCCGTAGGTATCTCTGAGACTGTTGAGGTAGTCTTCCCTATCGTCATAGCCCTTTGATTGATAGACTTTTTTAGGATAAGTTTCCATAGCGTTAGTGTTCTTTGGTAGTGGTGTAGGAATAGGGTTAATCATTTAATTAATCCGAACTTAAGATCATAGACTTTAGACTCTCCCCTAGTGGATCTTGGTTGAATCTTAGGGCCATATTTAAAGCTATAGCCTAAGGTTTTGGAGAGTCTCTTTACTAGCCCTAATGTCATAGTTAGATCACTAGCACTTGCCGAGATACTGAATCGAATTTCATTAAGCATTGGTTTGTACCTTAGTGATAGTTAATAGATTTAATGCAGTAGCCTATACAGTCAGAGATCTTATCGACTAATTCTTCTTCGTCTTCTACTTCCCACACTCCTAGTGTGTCCTGTATGTGGGCTAGTTTGTCCTCGTTAGATAGTGGATCAAGTGAGGAATCATCGAAGTCAAAAACGATGTTAGTTACGTTAAATTTCATTGGTTTAAATGAAGTTAGTGTGTGGCAAGTCCTCTATGGGCTTGTTGTTAGGGTTTAATTGTTTTTGGATGTGTTTGACTGTGGCGTGGTCTACGTCATGCCAAGTATTGTCTAGTAGATGTTCTAAGTAGTTAGCTAGTCTTAGTAGTGATCTACGTTGCCTATTGTCTAGGCTTAGTGTGTGGATAGTTCCCTTAGTCATTGTTTAAATCCTCTAAGTAATCGGCTTCGTAGATGTTTTCACATAGGTGACTACCCATATAAAAGTATTTGTTTGGGTTAGGTGTTGGATCATCCTCAGATAGTTCGAGGGATTCTTCGAAGGAAATTTTTCTAGTCATTAGATGCAGTCTGTAATTTGTTTAGTAGGCTTGAATAATCTTTATAGTCCTCAGTGGATTCATCATCGTAATCAATAGCCATTTGTTCACAAATGTATAAAGCTTGTGAGATCTCATCCTGAGTAAGGTAAAGTTTTTTAATCATTAGTCAATACCTATAAATGAATTGATTAGTTTGGTTAACTCTTTACGGTCTCCCATAGTGCCATTTGTTTTAAATAGTGAGGACTCTAGGGTGCTTAATTCATTCTCTAAGTCAAGAATGATTTGAGAGTCATTTAAAGTCTGGCAATAGTTAATGACTTTACCAAAGCTTTTTAAAAGGTCTTTATCCTTTTGATTTAGTTGGTCTAATTGATCCTTTAAAGTCATGCTGACCACCCTTGATAATCTTTTTCAACATCGTAGTAACCTATCTTTTGACCATTATTTAATTTTAGGTAAAAAGTGTCACTTAATCTTGTTGGTTGATCGATGTAAATGTGATCATCGTTAGAGCAAATTAATCTGAAGTTGTTCATAGCAATTAGATAGAATTGTTTTTGGTTAGTGGTTAAGCGATGCAGAATGACTTTTTAAGTGCATCGGTCATATTAGGTACACGTTTGAAACGTAACCCAACTATGTAGGTATCATCGTTGAGATCCCCTACACGCCAGTCTGTCTTATCACCATCCAAGACTCTATAAGTGCGGCCTTTGATAGTGATAGTCTCAGGTAAAGGCTTGTTACGGCCAATATCAAAAGCGGCCGCAAGGTTTAATTGATTGTTTAAAGCAGTCTGTAAGGTATCGAATTTAGAGCCCCAACTAAGTGTCAAGTGATAGCCCATATTTTGAGCTTTCATAAAGTCCCTATCAATTCTCTTTGTGTAGTCATAAGGCTTGAGAGTATCCCCTACCCTTGACTCTTTGATATAGTCATAGGCGTTAGTAATAGCTAATAAGATCGAGTCATAGCGACCTGAATTAACATTGATATTAAATTTTTTGAGCATGAATTTACTATCATCCTCTGTAATAGTTACAGCAATAGACTCGAAATGATAGTCACTAGTCCCATTAAGCCGTAACCCTAGTAGGTCATGGTCTCTATTTTTGGAGTAAAAACGCATTACTTCGATAGTAAGCAGTCTTAGAAACTTGTTTGGGGAGTCCCTAAAGGCTTTATCCCTACGGGCTCTACAAGCTAGTTTGCCTTTGAGATATGCAGGATTACCAGCACGGTTAAGGCACACTAAAACGCATGAACCAGCCGCAGGACACGCTACCTTAGTTGGTAACATATGTAACACCGCAGTTGGTGCGATACTCTCAGACTTTAAAACTTTAGGATTTGTGAGAGTGAGAAGATTAGAACTGTTGAAAGTGTACTCCTTGCGGAATAGGCTTAAGTCCCTTGATAATTTGGTCATTTGATAGAATGATTGAATAAATTTTCAGGAAGTGGGGAGATAGACTCCCCTAGTTTTCACTTTTAGGGTGGTAAGGGTGCTCACGAGTGTAAAGCTTTACTTGTGACTGTCCCTTCATTAGTGGAGTAAAGAAGGCACTTCCATTAGTAATTTTTTGACCCCTAACCTTTACTACCTCTTCGATTAGTTCGATAGACCATGCAGTCGGCCTACCTTTACCATCATGAAATAGGCAGCCATTAGACCCATCCCTCATAGTGCAATCCCAGTAATTGTAGAAATGCTTTTCTATGAATTGTTTAGCTTGATTAGATAGTTTCATGCCCCTACCCCTTGAATAAGGCCGCAGCTTTGAAGCTTATATATAGTTTGTAAAGTAACTAATACCTCCGATGCTGTTAGCGTACTGGCTACCCTTGATGTCCTTGTTTCATCTTTGAAAATAGTCCAGTACCTACCTTGCTCATTGACTGGATATAGTGTCAGGTCTAAAGCTTTGTTGACCCACTCGGTCTCATGCTTGATCTTTTTGGTCATTGTTTGGTTACCTTTGATAGAAGGTTAAATGTGCGGCTTGTTTGCCGATGTGACTAATATAACTTGAAACTTATGGAAGTAGTAGGAAAGTTATTAATTTTGTTACGTTCAGTTGTAATGATGTATAAAAAGTTACTAACAATCTATTTGGTAGTTTTCCACGTTCTCTCCATACACTGCTATAACTACGTTTACAGAATATTTGGTGCCTTATGTGTCCTCTAATGTTCTTTATATATAGATATGGGAATCGTTAGGGGAAAAGAAAAGCTATATAAAAAACCATATTTTG
>Ga0208815_1000223_pt1 | contig 17902 bp, 19 predicted proteins | sample Virmet3438_5245_FD_185733 | JGI IMG/M metagenome (GOLD analysis project Ga0208815, IMG submission 185733) | Marine viral communities from the Southern Atlantic ocean transect to study dissolved organic matter and carbon cycling - metaG... | ecosystem: Environmental > Aquatic > Marine > Oceanic ... | reverse complement strand
ATTTTTTTAGCGTCAAAATTTTGGGTTACTTAACAGACTTAACTAATATGTAGGCATAGTACTTAACAAATAAAGAATGCTGATAACTTTTGCAGATCTAGCGCAGTTGAAAAACGTGTCTAGAAGTGCAGTTAGCCAAAGAAAGAGCACAGGGGTTTTAGATGGCGCAATTGTTAAGCACAACGGCAAGACGCTGCTTAACAAAGAATTAGCTATGGAGTTATGGGATAAAAATACGGCGCCTGTTTTAAATCAAATACCAGCTCAAACAAAAAAGGAACTAAAGAAACAAGTTCAGGATATGCCAGCGGATCAAATACCGGATTTCAATGTTTCACGTGCGAAAAACGAATTTTATAAAGCGGAGCTGGCGAGAATACAGGTATTGCAGCAAAAGAAAGAATTAATTAGTGCAAAGGAAGTAGAGAAGAAAAGTTTTGAGTTGGCGGTTGGTATTCGTGAGGCATTTTTAACGTTGCCTGATCGGGTTAGTAATTTATTTGCAAGTGAAACGGATGCAACGGCAATTGATGGGGTATTAAGGAAAGAAATTCATAGTTGTTTAGAAAATTTTGTGGAGGCAGCATGAGTAAATTATTTAACGGCGATTGTTTAGAAAAACTTGGTGAAATCCAATCAGCCTACGTAGACGCAATAATTACAGATCCGCCCTATGGTTTGTCATTTATGGGTAAAAAATGGGATTACGAAGTTCCTTCTATTGATATTTGGAAAGAGTGTTTAAGGGTATTAAAGCCAGGTGGTTATTTGTTGTCTTTTAGTAGCGCTAGAACTTATCACAGAATGGCGTGCAATGTAGAAGATGCAGGGTTTGAAATACGTGATCAAATTATGTGGGTGTACGGGTCGGGATTTCCTAAAGGTAAAACGCAATTAAAACCAAGTCATGAACCGATTGTAATGGCACGAAAAGGGGGAAAGATACAAGAACTACGAATTGATGATTGTAGAGTTAGCAATCAGAAAATAGTTAAAGGCCGATGGCCTGCAAATTTGATACATGACGGAAGTGAAGAGGTTATTAATTTATTTCCAGATTCAAATTCTTCAAGGATAGGAAATCCAAATAATCCGCATAGAGGCGTTAACCATACTGCTACCAGTTACGGAAAAGGCGACGGAAAAGAAACCCATGATTTCAGGGATCAAGGTTCAGCGGCAAGATTTTTTTATTGTGCAAAGGCAGCAAACAGCGATAGGGGAAAAGGAAATAATCACCCGACTGTAAAACCAATTGATTTAATGCGTTATTTAATTAGGCTTGTTTGCCCTGTTGGTAGCGTTGTTTTAGATCCTTTTATGGGTAGCGGCACAACTGGTAAAGCAGCTCTAGAAGAAGGGATGGAGTTTATAGGAATTGAACAGAGTAAAGAATATATGGATATATCAAAAAAAAGGCTTACTAATGTTGCATATCAAGCGGGGTTGTTTGCATGAACCCGTTTCAGAAAGGATTTTTAGAGGGCATTATTCCGCCGCCCCCAATGACGGTTAGCGAGTGGAGCGATAAGCACAGGCGTTTAAGTTCTAAAGGATCTAGCGAGCCGGGGCCGTGGAGGACAAGCCGAACGCCTTATTTAAAAGAGCCGATGGATTGTTTGAGCGTGACGAATACGGATGTTGAAAGAGTTGTTTTAATGTTCGGAGCGCAAACAGGAAAAAGTGAATCGGGAATTAATTTTTTGTTGTATACAATTGACCATTGCCCCGCCCCCATCCTTTGTGTTGCTGCTTCGTTGGATATGGTCAAGAGGATGAGCCGTCAAAGGTTAGAGCCTGCCTTTGAAGAAACGCCCGTTATAAAAGCGAAGATTGCACCGCAAAGATCAAGGGACGCAAGCAATTCAATGTTTATAAAAGAGTTTCCAAATGGGATATTGCTTTTGACAGGTAGTAACTCACCCGCCGGGCTTCGCAGCGCTCCAGTGCGCTATTTGTTTCTTGATGAAATTGACTCATACCCTAGTGATGCGAGTACTTCCGGCGGGGTAAGTGAAGGCGACCCCGTAGAACTTGCCATAAAAAGAACTTCAACTTTTAGCCGTAAAAAAATATTAATGACAAGCACGCCAACGTTAAAAGAATTTAGCCGCGTCGAAAATGAATATTTAACTTCTGATCGTAGAAAGTATTGGGTTCCTGCCCCTTGTTGTGGCAAATATCAATTACTTACATGGTCGCAAATGAAATGGGAAAACCGCGACGCTTCAACGGCTAAATATGAATGTTCACATTGCGGGGAAAGATTCGACGAATCACATAAAACCTCAATGCTTAGACAAGGGGAGTGGAGGGCAGAAAAACCAATGACAAGAAAGACGGCAGGATTTCAAATGAGTTCTTTATATAGTCCGGCGGGGTGGCTAAGTTGGCCCGAAATTGTCGAGGAATTTTTAAGGTCTAAGGATGACGCCCCTTTGTTTAAAACGTGGGTTAACACCCGAATGGCTGAAACTTTCGACGAGTCATATCAATCGCAATTATCAGCAGAAGAGATGTTAGAGAAGTGCGAAAAATATTTACCCGGGACTATTCCCGATGAAGTCGTCGCGTTGGTTCAGGGTGTGGACATACAGGGTGGCGGAGGAACAAAAGACGAACGCATCGAGGTATCAACTTGGGGGGTAGGTTTAGAGGAACACATGTATCTAATTCAACATGACGTTATTTATGGCGATCCACATCAAGGGACAGTTTGGGAGGGGTTAGATGTTTTGTTAACGGCTGAATGGGAACATCCAAACGGCGGTAGGTTAAAAGTTGAATGTACGGCAATAGATACTGGCGGATTGGCGACTAACTCGGTATATAACTATTGCAGGGCTAGAAAAGGGTCGGGCGTTATAGGAATTAAGGGTAGTAGTCAATCAGGGCAGCCAGCAATAGGTAGAGGTTCAAAGGTGGATTTGAACTATAGAGGTAAACCAATTAAAGGCGGTGTTGTTGTTTATTCCGTAGGAACTGACACAATCAAAGACGTGTTGTATAGTAGGCTTAAGTTTAATAATAAATTACATTTTCACGCGCAAACAACGGAAGAATATTTTAAACAATTCACGGGAGAAAGAAAGGTTTTAAAGAAAAGCGGGAGGGGTACGCAATACGTTCAGAAAAAGAATCAAAACGTTGAGGCGTTAGACACTGCTGTTTATGCCTATGCGGCCCTTAATCATCTTTATCAACGCTTCCCACGCGGTAAATTCTTTCAAATCTTCGCTAATAAGCTATTAAATTCCGTTAATTCGTCTAAAAAACAGCGTCTAAAATCTAATAGTAAGGTTACTAAGAAGTCGTATGTCACACATTGGTAAGAGGTCGGCGTGAATATCCCGGCTTCGATACGTGCGGGAAGCACAGTTAAATGGAGAGAATCAAGCCAAGTTGACCCGTTTGGTGATGCGTTGCAAAGCACCGATTCATGGGCAATGAAGTTTTATTTAAGAACTAATACGGCTTCGGAGGGACACACCGCGACGGGTTCAACCTACGGAACAGGTTGGCAAGTTGAAATCAGTGCTTCTGATAGTTCAGCATTTGACGCGGGTGACTGGTTTTGGAATTGTGAGGTTAGTAAAGGATCAGAAAAATATATTGTTGGTAGTGGAGCGTTAGAAGTTTTACAAGCCCTCGCATATACAGGAACGCCCGGAGCGCTGCAAGGGAAGAGCCAAACAGAACAAGACCTAGACGCGATTCAATCAGCAATCAGAACTTTAGTTAGTGGCGGTGTTGTTAAAGAATATTCAATTGCAGGTAGAAGCCTTAAAAAATATGATCTTTCTGATTTGATGGCTTTAGAAAGTCGTTTGAAATATCAATTAAAGCGCGAACAAAAAGCGGAATTAATAGCTAACGGTCTGGGTAATCCGGCTGCAATGTATGTGAGGTTTAATTAGTCATGGGAATTATTAACGCTTGGTCGGCTTTATGGGAACCAAACCCAAGAGCAATAAAACCAAGAAGAAAAAGAGAGTACGCAGGGGCCGAAGTATCGCGCCTTACTAGCGGTTGGGTAACAAGTACCAATTCAGCCGATAGCGATATTAAAGGCAGCCTTAAGAAACTAAGAAATCGTTCTCGTCAACTCGTAAGAGATCAGGACTATTGCAAAAATGCTGTTCGTGTCATTGTTGAAAACGTAGCTGGAACAGGCCCACGCCTTCAAGCACAAGTAAGGATGGCAAGAGGGGGGCGGCTAAATGAGCGCCTCAATCAACAAATCGAATCTGCTTTTAAGAGGTGGGGATATGCTGAAAATTGCGATGTTGCAGGAAAACTTTGCTATTCCGACTTAATAAGAAATGCCGTCGGTGCATGGGTTGAATCAGGTGAAGTATTTATAAGAATCGTTAGGGGTCAAAAGTTTGGTGATAGTTCCGTTCCTTTTGCTTTGCAATTGTTAGAAGCGGATATGATCGACGAGGATTACGAGGGGAAAGCAGAAAAAAAAGGTTGGCATTGGAAGATGGGAATTTTGCAAGACGAGTGGGGCAAACCAAAAAAATACGCGCTTCTTACTAGACACCCCGGAGATACTCTTTTTGTTAACCAACCAACCGACGGTAAAAAACATATTTTCATTGATGCAAAAGATATTATTCATTTAGCGAAATTTGAAAGACCGGGACAAACTCGCGGGGTGCCGTGGATGGCTAGCGCTATTCAAAGAATGCACCATTTGGAAGGCTACGAACAAGCCGAAATAGTAAGAGCGAGGGCAAGCTCGGCGCTAATGGCATGGATACAAACCCCCGAAGGTGACTTAGAAGGTGATGACGTCGTTGATGATGAAAGGGTTTTTGACATGCAGCCCGGAGCCATCAAATACCTTGGCAGCGGGGAAAGCGTACATGTTCCAGACCTAAACGCGCCTGATGGTCAATTTGAGCCTTTCGTTCGTGCAATGCTTAGGGCGTTATCCGCGTCATTAGGCATTTCATATTCAACATTAAGCAGAGATAGCAGTCAATCAAACTATTCGAGTAGCCGTCTTGATGTATTACAAGATCAAGAATCATTCAAGGCTTTACAATCTCAATTAAGAGAGATTGTGTTGTTTAGAGTTTATAAAGAATGGCTAGAGATAGCCGTCTTGTCGGGAGCTTTGCAACTGCCTAATTATCAGACTGAACCTGAACGCTATCAAATGGCGCGGTTCATGTTTAAATCGGCGGGATGGGTAGACCCCTTCAAAGAATGTCAATCTAATAAACTTGCAGTTGAATCAGGTTTTAAATTACAAAGTCAGGTTTTGGCAGAACAAGGAATTGACTACGAAGAATTTTTAGTTGCGCGTAAAAACGAAATTGATCTTGCAAAACAATTAGGTCTTGATTTTTCGGATAAACCTAATACGTCGCCTGAAACTGCATCTAAAGTAGATACAACTACTGATTCACAGGAAGATGACTAAACGTGATTATGAAAAAGATTTAGTCCAAAGAGACTTTAATTTAGAAGTAAGAGAAGTAGAAAAAGAAGACCGCACCCTAGAATTTCCTTTTTCAAGTGAAGAGCCAGTACAAAGATACTTTGGCCTTGAAACGCTAGAGCATCGAGAGCAAAGCGCAGATTTAGGGCGTTTAAATGATGGCGCTCCCGTTCTTTGGAACCATGACCCCGACAAGGTTATTGGTGTAGTTGAACGTGCTTGGATTGATGAAAAGAAAAAACGCGGTTATGCAAAAGTAAGATTTAGCGAGGAAGAATTTGCGGCTTCAAAATTTAGAGATATAAAAAATAAAATTATTAGAAATATATCCTTCGGCTACATGGTTAAGGACACAGAGCAACAAAAGGATTCTGATGAGGTGCTTGTTAGATCATGGGAAGCCTACGAAATTAGTGTTGTTGCAATTCCGGCAGATTATAAGGGGGCAGGAATAGGAAGATCTAAAACCGATACGGCTCAATCAGAAACTATATCTAATATGTCTAAAGAGGAACGTTCCGACGTTTCAGCATCTTCTGATGCGCCTGTAAACTCTGTAGTCGAATCAATGACCGCTAACCCGAAAGAAACCTTGGAGGTGCGTTCAGAAGTTGACACTCAAAAAGTGATCAAAGCTGAGCGTTCAAGAATCCAATCAATCCAAACTGTCGCAGCAAAATACAATCTTCAAGATCTAGGGGAAACCTACATTAAAGAAGAAAGAAGCGTTGCAGATTTTAACGATGCTGTTCTTCGCGAGTGGAAGCCTGAAGCAATCGCACCAAAGGCAGACGCTACTGATATCGGTTTAACTCAAGCCGAAACACGTAGCTTCTCAGTTCTTAGAGCGATTGACTACCTTGCTAATCCCGGCAGCGCTGCAAAGCGTGAGGCCGCTGCTTTTGAAATAGAAGCATCTGAAGCCGCCGCGCAAAAACTAGGTAGAGCATCTAGAGGCATAACAATTCCTAACGAGGTATTTCGTAGGGATATGCAAACGGCGCCCGATACAGCGGGAGGTAATTTGATTGCACAGGAGCTTTCAAGTGATTTTATAAGCCTGTTGAAGAATGCGTCGGTTTTGGCCCAGACCGGATCTACAATTTTGACCGGCCTTAGCGGTAATATTTCAATCCCTAGACAAGGAAGCCAGCAAACTAGCTACTGGGTCGGCGAAGGTTCAAACGTAACCGAATCCGATATGACAATTGAGCAGGTCAACATGACCCCTCGCACAATTGGCGCAATGACAGATATTTCTAGGAAGCTACTTATTCAGTCTTCTTTAGATGTTGAATCACTTGTTAGATCTTCACTTGCATCCTCTGTTGCTCTTGAAATAGATCGCGCAGCTCTCTACGGATTAGGTTCTAGTTCTGAACCACTTGGCTTGCATAACGTAACAGGCATTGCAACTGAAAACGTAGGTAATAACGATCCTAGTTTTGGTGATGTCGTCAACATGGAATCCGATATTTCTGTTGGTAACGCATTAACTGGTTCTCTTGCTTATGTAACTAGAGCCAACATTGCCGGAGCGATGAAAGTTAAGACTAAAGATTCTGGATCAGGTCGCTTTGTTAATGAAGATGGAGTCGTTAACGGTTATCCACTTTACGTTTCTAATCAAATTGAAGCCGGTGACATCTGGTTCGGTAACTGGTCAGAATTGATCCTCGGTTATTGGAGCGGCCTAGATCTACAAGTTGATCCTTATACAGGCGGTGCTTCTGGAAACGTAAGAGTAAGAGTCTTACAAGATGTTGACGTTGCTGTTAAGCATCCTGCAAGTTTCTGCCTGGGTGCATAAGCATGAAGATTGAAGCCTTAAGTTCATTCGGATTAAAAGGCGAAGTCGTACAGATTGGGGAGGTTGTCGAGGCTTCCCCCTCTGAAACAAGGCAGCTAATTAATTCAGGGCAGGCAAAAGAAGCCGTTGTCTGTGAGGTTCAACAAGAGGAACCAAAAGCAAAACCAAAAGCCAAAAAAGCTACTAAAGCTAAATCAACTTCTACCCCAGAGGTATCTGACTAATGACTATTCAAAATTTAGGTTCTAAAGGAACCGCCGTTGACATCCTCCCAAATGACGTTCTTGCTTCAACCGCTAATGGTTCAGGTGTAGATCTTCAAGGATATGAGGGCAGCGCTGCTTTCGTTCTTTCATCTGAAGCAATGGGCGCCAGCGTTACTCTTGCCGTTAAGTTGCAAGAATCAGCCAATAACTCTGATTGGTCAGATGTTACAGACGGCGGGTTCACAACAACAGCAGCTAATACAGCAGCGTTTGAGCAAATTGCGTTAAACGTTTCTGATCTTAAGCGCTATGTAAGAACAAATAGTACCGTGGCTGGCGGAACCGGAACAGGAGCCGTAAACGTCACTGCTTACGCTTCTAAGAAGTACACCACTTAATAGTTAGATGTCATTTGCTGATGACATAAAAAGCATGTTGGACGGCCCCTTTGGTGTTTCATGCACTGCGGGGGCTACCACTGCAAACGGTATTTTGGACGAACCCACGTCAGTTGTTGCGGGTGATCAAGTATTAATGGTTGATAGAGTCGTTCACGTTTTAAATTCTCAATTCGGTTCTTTAGTTACGGGAGATAGTATTACTGTTGATTCTGTTAGTTATAAAGTACGCACCAACGAAAAAGATTTAGACGGCCTTACTTGTCAAATCTCACTGGAGAAAGTTTAAATGGCCTCAAAAAGAGAAGACATATTAGACGCAATTAAAACAGCTCTTGCAAATACGACGGGAGTTTCTACAAGAATCTACAGATCTAGAACTTTGCCATTAGAGCAAAGAACACAATTACCAGCTCTTTTAATTTCTTGGAATAATGACGCGGTTGAACAAACTACTTCTTTACCTAAATTAGATTGGTCTTTATCTGTTGTTCTTACTGTGCTTAGTTCTGGAAGCGTGCCAGATGAACAGGCAGATGCAACAGTCGTTTCAGCTCATTCAAAAATGATGGCAGATTTAACACTAGGAGGTAATTGCATTGATGTAGAGCCGGGAAATGTAACCTTTGAAGCAATAGACGGCGATTCACCAATAGGCGCAGTAAATATGGAATACATCATTAGATATAGGACAACAACGACTGATTTAGAGAGTTAAGGCTTACTAAGGCGAAATAGCAAACGGCATTTAATATAGATATATATGATCTAAGAATTTCGAGCAATGGCTATTAGCTACAGGAAAAGAAGCCTTCTCTATAAAATTGAAAGCTCTTATGGGTCAGACCCAACCCCCACAGGAAGTGCAAACTATTTAAGGGTTGTCGATTTAAACGTTGAACCAATAATTGCGGATGAGGTCGAGCGTGCATATATCACCCCTTATTTTGGACAATATGCGGTAGAGCTTGTCAATAAAAGAGCCACAGTCACATTTTCAGTTGAGGCGAGTGCAAGTGGGGCGGCGGGTACAGCTCCAAAATACGGCGATTTATTGAAAGCTTGCGGAATGTCGGCAACTGTTGTTAGTTCGACAAGTGTTACCTATGCACCAAACAGCACCGCCACGGATTCAGTTACTTTCTATGTAAACTATGGAGGAGTTAGGCATAAAATCACAGGAGCAAGAGGAAATTTTGCATTAGATTTTACTCTGGGGGAAATTCCATTAATTAACTTCACTTTTACTGGCAAATTTGTTGCTGCGGCGGATGCTACCTTGCCCACAATTACCGAATCCAATCAGGCAACACCTTTAGCCTTTACCTCTGGCAATAGTTCAGCATTCCAATTATTTAGTTATGCGGGAGCCTTACAGAATTGGTCTTTTGATATGGCGAATGATATTCAATATAGGAATTTAGTAGGTGGGACTGAAAGCGTAATTATTACAGATAGAAAGCCTACCGGCAGCTGTTCAGTTGAGGCCGTTGCTTTAGGCACAAACAATTATTTTACAGACGCAACGTCAGCCGCTACGGGAAACAATACCTTTCTACATGGAACCACAGCAGGTAATAAAATTACAGTATCCGCGCCTCAGACAGATTTAGGCGCTATTTCTTATGAAGAGAGCAACATGGTCACAATGCTTTCAATACCCTTTAGAGCGATACCAACAGCGGCTGGAAACAACGAACTAAGCCTTGCATTTACTTAATAAGGGGTTTACCCTTGCTATGTCTAAATAGTAAATTTTATGGGTTTTAGGTTGGATCTATCGGGCACTTATAAATGGCCTGTTACTGTTGAAATTCCTGTTGATAATGGCAGGCATGAAAGACAAAAATTCGACGGTGAATTTAAACGTATTACTCAATCGCGTATTCGTGAAATTGGGCAATCAATAGAATCAGGTGAAATAACAGACGTAGATTTATGCAAAGAAGTATTTGTGAACTGGGAGGGGATAGAAGACGACGAGGGCAAAGAAATTAAGTTTTCACAAGCGAAGTTAAAACAATTGCTTGACGTGCCAATGGTTGCAACTGCTATTTCTAAGGCATTTTTTGACAGCATTGCGGGGGCCAAGCGAAAAAACTAATAGACGCCGCTACCTATATATGCGGGGGTGGCGTTATTGATCAGACAGCGGAAGACGATGAGGTTTTAGGTTTACCAGCAGAAGAAAAAAAATTAGATGATGACTTTTTGATATTGCCTGAAAATGAAAATGCAATAGAACTTTTTTTAAATGTTCAGACTCAGTGGAATACTTCTGTTGGTGGAATTACTGGTTTAAATTATGCAAGCGTATTAGCTGTCATTAATATCTTTGGGTATGATGATTCTAAAGCGGTCTTTTCTGATTTGCAGGTAATGGAAATAACAGCATTGCAAATTTTTAATAAAACGCAGGTGAAAAAATAATGCCTAGAGGAATCCCCGGCTCTGGTAATTCTGCTAAGTACAGCCTGCTTTTAGATGCCAATGTTAAGGGCACTAATAAAATCAAGGCTCTTGGAAACTCTATGCAAGGAGTGCAAGGGAGAGCAAAGAATTTAGCGGCAAGTTTTAAAGGATTACTTGGCCCTTTGGCTGGTATTGCGGCAGCGGTTGGCGGTGTTCAATTACTTAGAAAAAGTTTTGACGTATTAGCAGAAAGAGAGGCAGATTTTAGAGTCCTTACAAATGCACTAGAAAGAATTAGCACCGATGCCCCGGCAGCGTCTAAAGCTTTAAGAGCTATGGCGGATGAATTAGGCTATGAAACCTTATTTGATGAAAAGGCATTTCAAAAAGGTTTTGCGTTATTAACAAGTTTTAAAAATATTGCTTTAGATAGCTATGGACGGGTAGCAGAAACAGCGGCGGATTTAGCACAAATAAATCAAACAGATTTAAAAAGTTCTTTCTTGCAATTAGCAAAAGCCTTAAGCGATCCAACAAAAGGATTAACAGCGTTATCACGTTCAGGTGTGATATTTACAGAAACGCAACGTGAAATGATTCTTGAATTGCATAATGCGGGGCGTGAAATGGAAGCACAAGCGGCAATATTAAAGATTGTTGAGGAAAGCTACAAAGGCGCGGCAAGATCAGCCGCGGAGGGATTAGCGGGGGCTTTTGATACGTTAGGGCAAAGAGTAAGAGATTTTAATGAGGCGTTAGGTACGGCGGCAAGTCCATTCATGGAACCTTTAGTAGAAGGAACGTCGGAATTATTTGGAGTTGTTACCGATGGATTAAACGCAATTAGTGATGATATGGTAGTTTTTGCAAAAAACATAGAAACAGCGTTAGCACCTTTGTTCAAATGGATTCTTGCTCAAATACAACAATTTTTAAAACTACTTGATGAATTATTTAGTAGGTGGCGAAATTTAAAACAAATAGAAATTAAGGAAGGCGACAAATACGAATCAACAAGAAATAAACTTTTTCGTGATTCTCATTCTGGGGCTGTAAGTCAGGCAAAAGAAAGGGCGGGGGTTTATACGATGGATGATATGCCTAAGAATTTCCCTAGATTAAGTTTATTAGGAAAACAAAAACCGTGGAAGCATTTATATGACGAGGAACGCGAAAAAGTATTTAACAAATTAATAGAAGATTATGTAAAGCTTGAGCTAGGACTTGAACCAATAAAACCAAAAGTAGAAGAAATTAATTTATCAATGGAGGGGCAAATAGAAAAATTAAAAGGTCTTAAAAAAGGATCTGAGGATGCAAAAAATGGTTTAAAAAATGCTTTTGGCTCAACAATGAAAAGAAAGCTTGATGATTTTAAAGGATCAATTAAATCTGTAGAGGAATCAATGGCGGAAGTAGTTATAGGTGGTATTAAAAAAATGGAGGATTCTCTTGTTGATTTTGTCACTACTGGCAAACTTTCCTTTAAATCTTTAGCCGATAGCATTATTAGAGATATGGCACGTATAGCGATACAGCAGGCATTTACGAAACCTTTCACCAGTTGGATTAGCAATATATGGGGCGGTGGTAAAGCTTTAGGGGGTTCGGTTATTCAAGGAAAATCTTATTTAGTCGGAGAAAAAGGACCGGAAATATTTTCACCTCGTACAAGTGGAAGCATTACCCCAAATAACAAAGTTGGTTCCACTAGCGTTGTTGTTAATGTTGATGCATCTGGAGGTTCAGAAGTACAAGGCGATGAAGGTCAAGCAAGATTGCTTGGCAAAGTAGTTGCAACCGCTGTTAAAAATCAAATTGCAAATGAACGCAGGCCGGGGGGTTTACTTTACGCATAATGGCAACCTTTCCATCTATTGAATCTTCTTATGGCTTAAGCAAAGCCAGCGCACCACAGACAAACACGGCGGCTTTTGGGTCGGGTTATTCTCAGCGTTCTACTTTTGGCATTAATCAAAATTTAAAAAGGTGGAATTTACGTTGGGAAAATATTTCAGAAACAGATAGCGACACAATCGAAACCTTTCTTGATGCAAGAGGCGGAACAGAAAGCTTTACCTTCACACCTCCTAACGAATCGGCAAGCGCTAAATATATTTGTACGTCTTGGAACAAAACAATTCCTTACCCTAGTTTTGCAACGATTACGGCAACCTTTCAAGAAGTAGCGGAGGCGTAAAAATGCCAACTGTTCCCCAGTCAATACAAGAACAGATTCAAATGCTCGAACCTTCGGCGGTGATCGAGTTATTTCAATTACATTTAACGTTGGCAGTAAATGGAACTGATACCGTTTACTACTACCACGCGGGAACAAATGAGATTTACGGAAATATAGTTTTTAATTCAATTACTTATAGTGCCGTACCTTGTGAGATGGATGGGTTCAAACGTACAACAACGGGAACGCTACCAAGACCAACTTTTACTATTGCTAATGCTAATAGTGCTATTTCTGTTTTATTGGCTTCTTATAATCCTTTAAATGCAAAAGTCGTAAGAATAACAACGTGCAAAAAATTTCTTGATGCTGTTAATTTTACAAGCGGAACCAATGCAACGGCTGACCCAACCGCAATTTTTGAATCTAATGACACTTGGTATATCGATAGAATCGCATCTGAAAATATGAACTCTGTCCAGTTTGAGTTATCAACAAGAATGGATTTATTAAACATCGCTTTGCCACGTCGTCAAGTATTGGAACATTGCCCTTGGGAATTTAGAGGAACGCAATGCACTTACGCTGGAGCTGATGCAACTTGTGGTCATAAATATTCCGATTGTGTCGCAAAGTTCCCCGGCAAAAATGAATTACCGTTTGGAGGGTTCCCAAGTGCAAGACTTCAGATGTGATGCTAAAAAACACGCATTAGAGGAACACCCTAAAGAGGCGTGCGGTGTTGTTGTTAATGGAAAATATTTCAGATGTCGAAACGTAGCAGACAATCCCGAAAATGATTTTATTCTTGAGGCTAGGGACTATATAAAAGCACGACAAAATGGACAGATTGAGGCGATTATTCATTCACACCCTAAAGGAGGAAAAGAAAGCCCGGCGGATCAAAAGGCTTGTTCACGTACAAAGATCAATTGGCATATTTATTTAACGCCTAAAGATAAATGGTTAACTATCAATCCTTAGTCGGTTTAAATTGGGAATATGGAAAAAGTGATTGTTTTGGTTTAGTTAGAAACTATTTTAAATTATTAGGCGTTGAACTTCCTGAATATGAAAGGCCCAAAGATTTACAAACTTGCGACAGTATATTTTTAGATCAATTACCAAAAAAAGGTTTTCAACAAATCCCAATTAATCAAAGATTACCGAATGATGTACTGGTAATGCGTCTAGGAACAAAAACAGCAATGCACGCGGCCATATTGCTACCTAATGAAATGATCTTGCATCAAAAGCAAAATTCTCTTTCATGCGTAGAGGTTTATAGGTTCTACTATGTAGAGAGAACAGAGGCAGTTTTTAGATATGCAACGGGTGTTACTCCTCGATGAGTTAGGGGAAAAATTTGGCCCGGTGCATGAGTATTACAACTTAAGAACGCCTGTTGATGCAATTAGGCTTTTATGTATTAATTACCCTGAATTTTCTAGAGAATTAATTGAATCAGGTGAAAGAGGCGTTGGATATAAAGTTATTCAATCTGAAACAGAATTTGAATTAGAAGATATGTTGCTGCCCTTTGGCAGTAAGGATTTAATTATTGCGCCCGTCATTGCCGGTAGTGGTGATGGATTAGGTAGAACAGTTTTAGGTGTTGCATTGATTGGTTTGGCAGTTGCGACGGGTGGCGTTTCGCTAGGTGCTACAGGGTTTGTCGGTGCGTCTGGTATTCCATTAGCGGCGTCATATTCAACAACAATGGCAGCTATTGCAATCGGTGGAAATATTGGTATTGCGTTAACTCTTGGCGGTATTAGTCAAATGTTGTCACCTCAACCACAAGAGGCGCCACAATTTACACCGGGCGCAACGTCAACAGATAGAGGACCGGGTTCGATTGTTAGGGGTTCCGATGGTCGCCAAAGTTATTCGTATCGCGGCGCAATTAATAGCGTTGGAGCTGGCGCAACAATTCCCGTGGTTTTTGGTAAGGCTTTAATAGGAGGTCATATCGTAAGCGCAGATATGCAAGTAACAGACGAATCAGACCCTTTAACACAATGGATAAAAACGCCTTCACCCGATACGATGAGGATTCAAGGCGAAAAATTAGATTCTGTTTTTAAAGAAACGTCTGGTATCAAATCAAGGTCGTTAAGTGCTTCTGATGTCAATTCGATAATCGGAGGTTCAACAACAAAATATTTAGCCGCGCCTCATCAATTAAATTTAACAAGTAATACAAGGCAGCAAGTAGTAGGCGGAAATATACCGGGTGAATTTAGCGGTGCAACTGATGTATCGAAATTTCAAATTGCCTTTAGGTTAAATAATGGATTGTATGACGAAATTGCAGGGGCAGGCAGTACAAAAGTTGATGGATTTGTGACGTTTAAAATTATTGTAGAAAATACAGATTTAAGCAGTACCCCCGATGTTGCAACGATACAAGTAACGGCTCAAGGTTTAATGTCAGGTTCACAATCTTATTCATGGGTGCATTGGTTTGCTTATGGGAAAATTCAACACAAAGATAATTATTTAGTATTTGTTGAGCCTGTTGATTATAGCGCTAACTTAAATATAAATACTTTAGAAGTTTTACAAGTTGGTTATTACTTTGTCAATCCTTGAGGTTTCACTAAATGGGTTTAAATTCTACTTCTACTATTAAGATAATTGATCTTCTTTGTGAGGGTACAATTGAAGGATTAGTTAATTCTGAAAAAGGGATTTATTTAGATGAAACACCAATAAAGGCAAGTGATGGAACTATGAATTTCGATACTGATTCTGTTGGTTGGGATTTTAGACTTGGGACACCTACACAATCAAGATTAGGCGGTTATTTAGACGACGGCACCGCAACAGTTACAACGGTCAATGCAGAAATTGGTTCTAATTATAGTGAAACACTTAATTCTACTAATGAGGTTTCATCTAGAGATTACGGGCACGGGCAAGTTGTAAGGCAAATAACAGATACAGATGTTGAGTCGTTCCATTTATTGTTTTCTATCCCTGCATTATTTTCAACAGCGCAAGAAGGATTAGCAAAGGGGCAATTATTTAATGCAACTGTTCGTGTAATTATTTATGTGCAACCTCAAGGGGGCAGTTATTCACAAGTTTATCGTCGAGATATTACGGGAATAAGTACAACTGATTATCAAGTCAAAACACCAAAGATACAGCTACCCGGAGTTGGCCCGTGGAATATCAAAGTTTTAAAAACGACAAACGGAGAGAATGATTTTGAAATTAGCTATACAGATTTTGACGAGGTTTCAGAAACAACACCATTAGCAACAAGTAGAGGGAATCGGGTTTTTTGGACAAGCATTATAGAAAAGCAAGAACTTAGAAGTGCATACCCTTATACGGCTTGTGTTGGTTTAAGTCTTTCAACAAAGCAATTCACATCGATTCCAACAAGGGCATACCTTATAAGGGGCGTCAAAGTCTCAGTGCCACATAATACGCATGTAAGAGGAGATGGAAGCCTTGAATTTATTGCTGACCTAGCTTTTGACGGGTCTTTAGTTACTCGGTGGACTACATGCCCCGTTTGCATTTTCTATGCAATGCTTACTAATAAAGTATGGGGCGCGGGTGATTTTATAGCGTCGTCTTCTTTGAATTGGGTTGATCTATATCCGTTGGCGCAATATGCAAATCAATTAATTACAACCCCAGACGGAACACAAGAACCAAGATTTGCAATAAATACAGTTGTAGGTGATCGGGCTGATGCATATTCAGTTGTAAGAGATTTGGCAAGCACTTTTAGGGGCATGACTTATTGGGCAAGTAATACAATTCAAGTTACTGGAGATCATGGAAATTTAGACGGTTCCGACGTTTCACCCGTTCATCTTTATAACAATTCAAATGTAACTGATGGTTTATTTAATTACGCGGGTTCATCGTTAAAAACTAGAAGTACTTCAATACGTGTTCGATATAACGACCCAGATAATTTTTATAAACCTAATTTTGTTGTTGTAGAAGATTACGACTTAATCACTAAGTACGGGTATCAAACAAAAGAGATAGTTGCTTTTGGGTGTACTTCAAAATATCAAGCGCAAAGGTTAGGCCGTTGGATGATGGCGGCAGAGGAATTAGATCAAGCCGTCATAAGTTTCTCGACTGGGTTAGAAGGCGTTGCAGTTTTTCCGGGGCAAGTATTTGCGGTTGCTGATGAAATGAAACAGGGAGCAAGAATAGCCGGAAGAGTTTCAAGCGCAACAACTACGGCGATCACTTGTGATCAAACAATTTCATTACCTGCCGGGTCTAGTCATCAAATAACTTGCATAATGCCGGATGGTGATAGAGAAATTAAAGATATTAGTTCTGTTGCTGGAGCCGTTGTTAATTGTTCAGCATTTAGCGCCGTACCTCAAGCACAAAGCGTATGGTCAATTTCTTCTACTACTGTTGTTGAGCAAAAATTTAGGTGTCTTTCTGTTGATGACAATAAAGATGGAACGTATTCAATAACAGGAACAGAGTTTAATGATTCTATTTATCCAACGGCTGATAGTGGAACAGCTCTTGAATATGAAGACGTTACAACCTTTGATGAAAATCCAACGGAAATTACTGGTTTAAGTTGGGCATTTGCTGAAGTTAGAGTTAACAACAATACAATAAATAGAATTACATGGAATTGGACAAGAGGAACAAACGGCTCAAGTATTCTTTTTGATATTCGATACAAAATAGGCGGCGGTAGTTATAGAACAACATCAACGACCAATACTATTTTTGATATTGATAGTTTAGCGTCTGGAACAACTTTAACTTTTGAAGTAAGAGCCGTTGGCCCTGCCCCTGTAAGTAAAACATCACCTTGGACTTCTCAAACAATTACTGTTCCTACCCCTTCCTCTGGTGGTGGTGGTGGTGGTGTTACTTCTGTTGTTGTCTTGCCTCCTGATCCCACGGGTGTCAGTGTTCAAGCTTCTAGCAAAGACGAAGTAACTTTTAGGTGGTCAATCCCTACAACATGGGGCGGTAATAGTTCAGATTTAATATCAATTATTAGGCATTCAAATAAAACTGATGGTACTGGTACATGGGCAGACTCGACACTTTTAAGAGAAGTTCAATCAAATACTGACTCGGTTGTTTTAGATTTATTAGAGGGTGAATATATGGTTAAGTTTAAAGATAAGCTCGGGAAGAAAAGCAGTAATGAAGTAAGCGCAACTATAGATTTACCTGATGCGTTACCAAGATTAAATCAAACAGTAAGAAGAGAAGATACAGACAGCCCACCATTTCAAGGGCAAAAATATAACGTTCAATATTCAAATGAATTTGACGCCTTGACCCTTACAGGTACGGATTTATGGGATGATCACACCGCAGATATTGATACATGGGGATCAATAGATTTTCTTGGTACGCTTCATACTTCGGGAACTTATTATTTTAATAACGTCGTTGATTTAGGTGCTGTTTTTAATGTTG
>Ga0208815_1000222_pt1 | contig 17973 bp, 12 predicted proteins | sample Virmet3438_5245_FD_185733 | JGI IMG/M metagenome (GOLD analysis project Ga0208815, IMG submission 185733) | Marine viral communities from the Southern Atlantic ocean transect to study dissolved organic matter and carbon cycling - metaG... | ecosystem: Environmental > Aquatic > Marine > Oceanic ... | reverse complement strand
ATACAGATGCTTCCTTTAGGATGCGTTTGTCCATTTCAAGCTGTTTCACCTGTGCTTTCAGCTTTCTGATTTCTGCCTGCTCTGGCGTCAGTTTACCGTTTCCTCTGAACGCATGGCCGTCATCATCTTGTTGAAACTCTTTGACCCAGCGGCCAATGATTTGCTGACTCACATCCAACATTTTTGCGACTTCAGAGCGCGTGTGACCTTGGTCTAGCACCAGGCTCACAGCATCCAGTTTAAATTCTTTCGTATACCGCTTTCTTCCGGCCATTTACTTTCTCCAGCTAAGGTTCAATTATATCCTTAACTGGACTGGTCAACCAATTAAACCACCTCAAGCTGCATCATCGGTTGTATTTATATCAAACCTCGTTTATTACAGCGAGTCTGGGTACTTTGCTGAAAGTTCTTTGGAAAATTGGCTTTTACATACTTGGTCTCTTTCAGTCGAGTGGCAGTTTTATCTACTTTACCCCATTGTATTATTAGCGCTAAATAAAGTGCTATCTCGCGATAAGCTAAAAGTATTCATTGTCGTTTCTACACTTTTAAGTTTACTCCTGAGTGCGTGGCTTACTCAACAGAACCCTAGTTTGTCATATTACGTACTTCCGACACGCGCCTGGGAAATGTTAGTAGGTGGTTTAGCATTTTTATACCCCATTAAATTGGGTCAAGCGTTAAGCAAAGCATCAGCGCTTATAGGTGTGTTATTAATACTCGTCTCTTGTTTCATATTTTCAGAGGGTACCAGTTGGCCGGGTGTGTCTGCACTGCTGCCAGTAGCCGGTGCCTATCTAATTATTCTTGCTAATCAAAACCAGAACGCGCTGCTTAATAATAAATTGTTTCAACCTTTGGGAGCGTGGTCATACTCTATCTATCTGTGGCATTGGCCTATAGTGGTGGTAATTCATAAAAATGAAATGAGCGAGGCTTACGCTGTATTGGGTTTTCTCCTGTCAATTGTTTTGGGATACCTAAGTTATCGGTTTATTGAAACAACTAAATTCAGTAAAAAAGAAAGTACTTTTAAGTCAGCTTTCACAAATAAACCTTTAATCTTTGCAGTTTTGGTAGCGTTGACCGGAAGCTTTTCAAATTATACCGACGGTTTTATTGACCGCTATCCGGTCGCATATCAAAACTTATTGGATGATGTCAAAGCTAGTCCTTATAGAGATTCGTGCCACGTAAATGAATTTAAAGATCCCAAAGAAGCTTGCGAATACTTCGTTAATGAAAAAGTAACGTGGGCAGCATTTGGAGATAGTCACGCAGTCGAGCTTGCTTACGCACTGGGCCAGAAATTAAAAGATACAAATGAAAGTTTAAAGCATTTTAGTTTCTCTGGGTGTAGGGCGTCTTATGGACAAGATGATGAATTTTCTAAATGTGCTAAATGGTACAACAGCTCAATTGACTTCATCGCGCACGAGCCTAACATTCAGAACGTTGTATTTGTTCATAGATATTCTTATCAACTGGTTGGCGGAACTAATGCAAACTATCCAGGCTTAGACGACTTGAAGTTTGATGAGAAATCTGTCGAACTACTACAAAATATTGATAGGGCAATAAACAAGTTAGCGGCTGCAAAACAGCGGGTTTTTGTGCTGTACCCCGTACCTGAGCTGCCAGACCATATTTCTAAACTTATCGACCGAGCGCTAATGAATAAAGGTAATTTAGAAAATATTAAAGGTACGGATCGTAATTGGTACGAAAAGCGTAACGAAGTAATAATTAATCACTTCAAGAACGCTGATTACCCAGACAATGTTGTATTAATTAATCCTGCAGACTATTTCTGCGGAGACAAATTCTGCTTTTCAACCATTGACCAGCGCTCCCTATACTTCGACGATAACCATGTTTCAAACTATGGTGCATCATTAATCGCCGAAGATATTATCAACACTAAAAATAGTGGAATGTTAGTGCAGTAGCCTGACTTGTGCGAAATGTGACATTATATTCAATTAACATGGAACTTGGCTTTAACTATTTATGGATCTATCAATGCAAGACCAATCTAAGCAAAAAACAGTTTCAGTCGTAATTACGACTCACAATCGCCCAGATTATTTAAAAGAGTCTCTGGCGGGTTTCCTGAATTAAACTGTCATGCCTTCAATGTATACATAGCTCTTCTGTCAGCTACGAAGCAGTACAATAACAACTTATATAAAGTATGACCTCAATGCTCACACGTTTAATTATTGGTTTATCTTTTGCTTAAATTTGATTTAAGTTCAATATTCAGGAGAAACATTGAAGTGACATCTTCACTCAGAACTGATATTCAAGGATTGAGGGCGCTAGCTGTACTCAGTGTTGTTATCTACCATATTAGTCCAAAACATTTAATCGGCGGCTTTGTTGGTGTAGATATATTTTTCGTTATTTCCGGCTATCTCATCATTGGCCAAATATGCAACCAGCTTTCAAGCAATAGTTTTAGCTTATCTACTTTCTATGTAAAACGGTTTAAGCGTCTATTTCCAGCATACATAAGCGTTGCTGCAATCACGTCACTTTTTGCTTTTTTTCTATTTCTTCCGAGCGAGTTTAAGGGTTTTACAAGCAGCCTTGTTTATTCCTCTTTTTACATATCAAATTTTTACTTCTATTCAAAATCTGGATATTTTGACTCGGAGCTTCAGGGGAATCCGTTACTGCATACTTGGTCACTTTCTGTTGAAGAACAATTTTATGCGTTAATGCCTTTTGTTTTGATATTTTGTTACGCAAACTTCAACAGATGGAAGTACGCTGGCTTACTTGCGATCGGGGTCTTAAGCTTTATTGCTTGCTTGATACTTTCAAGTGTAGATATAAATCTCGCTTTTTTCTCGCCATTCACACGATTTTGGCAGTTTGTTGCTGGTGGTTTTGCAGCTTTATATTTATCACGTATTTCCATAGCATCCGGCATGAGAGAGTTGATTAACGTATCCTGCCTAATTGCCTTAATGGGATGCATTATATTTATGAGTCATGATGACTTCCCTGGCGTCAAGGTTATCATCCCAACCTTAGCGACGACTCTATTTCTTGGGTTTTCACGCTCAGAAGATTTATCATATCGAGTAGCATCTATAAAGATCGCGCGTTTTTTTGGTAATATATCGTACTCACTTTACCTGTGGCATTGGCCCGTAATAATTTTCTACCCGCTATTATTACAGCAAGAAGCCACACAACTACACAAGGTAAACATTCTGCTTCTATCAATACTCTTCGGAAGCTTTGGGTACTATTTTATCGAAGAGCGATTCAGACGAGGCACAAGTAAGCCGCTCCGAGTAGGGTTCGCAACCGTAAGTCTTACGTGTTTACTAATGTTAACTGTTTGGTTAAACGAAAGTTTTCAAGAGTCTCGATTTACACCAAGACAAAAAGAACTAGAGAGTTTCCTAGCATATCGTACACCTCATTTTCGAGGAGAAACATGCTTTCTGACCTCGCAATCTAGAGGACTAGAGGACTTCGATAAGCTTAATTGTATTGTGAATGAAAAAGAAAAAGAAAACATACTTTTGATCGGTGATAGCCACGCTGCTCATTGGTACTCTTCTTTGAACCGGAGCATTTCAAAAAATCAAACTTTAAGTCAGATTACGGCTAGTGGCTGCAAACCGGTTTTGAGAACCAACGGAGCGAAACGCTGCAAGGAGCTCATGAGTTGGGCTTACAACGAATCAATAACATCTGAACGATTTTCAAAAGTGATTATATCAGCGAGATGGTTAAGAAAAGACATCCCACTTTTACATGAAAGCATCGAATTGTTGCAGTCTCGCGGATTGAAAATCGTAGTTATAGGTCCAGTTGTAGAATATTTTCAACCACTACCTCGTATTCTCGCAATGTCTGATGATGCCGCGACAATATCAAATAGTAGCAATATACAAGACGCTCTAAAAATTGACTCTGATATGCAGAAAGAAATAACAGACTTAAACGCAAGTTACTTTTCAACCTTAAATGTAATGTGTTCTGATCAATTTTCCTGCATTACTGAAGTAAATAATATTCCTGTTCAGTTTGACTATGGTCATTTAACTGAAGCCGGAGCTCAAAAAATTCTAGAGCATTTCGACTTTTTGTAATGTTTAACAATCCCGGTATTTACGCCGTGTTATTTAGTTAAACTTGTTTTAAAATTAGATAATCTTGAATTGAAGGGTGAATGTTTCAACATTGGTCGGCTTTTTGCTTGATTAATGGCGAGAATCAAAATGTCGGTAAATGCGCTCACTCTTCAATCATCATGGATAAAAGATGCAAAAAACAGTTTCAGTTATTATTACAACCCATAACCGCCCTGATTACTTAAAAGAATCACTTGCTGCCGTGTTAGCACAAAGTGTTATGCCTGAGGAAATATTTGTGATTGATGACGGTTCATCGGTCAGTTACGAAGAGGTCTTGTCACTTTTTCCCTTAGAACAGTTCACTTATATTAAAGTACCAGTTGCATCTGGCGCAAATGCAGCGCGTAACTTAGGTATATCTAAGTCGACATCAGATATAATTGCGTTTTTAGATGATGATGACGTCTGGGACAATGATTATCTAGAACAACATATTGCAGTACACCAACACGCCGATGCAGTGACCTGCGGATATCGGTTCCTTGAAACACCGGATAAAATTCACATCAACGAAACTGAAGTTATCACCACCGATGTAATTAAGAAAGGTAATAAATTTTGCGGGATGAGTGGTGTTACGTGCAAGACTTCATTAGCTAAAAAACTGATGTTTGATGAAGAACTAAAGAATAGCCAAGATTGGGATTTCTTTGTTCGCATAACGCTTGAAAACGTAGTGTTTAAAAACATTCCCAAAGATATCTATTTTTATCGCCGAGGCCATGTAAGTATTTCCACTGAAGTAGCAAATATGCCGCTTGAAAAGGTATTTCCTAGATTAAAAGCGTTCAAAAAGCACAAAGTACTCCTTGGAAAAGAGGCCTATAACGATAGGGTAGCAAACCAAATACTGAGTCAGATAGGAAAAAAGAATAATAAGTTAGGGTGGATTGGACTGTCAGTGCGAGAAGCAGGACTTTTTGCAACGGCAAAAGTTATTTTAGGGAAAGATAGAATTCGTCGGAAATTCAGCAGATAAAAAATTCATACAAAACAATCATGTGCGCCGTTGTCGAAGTTAACGGCGCACTGTTTCTGTTAGGTGAAGCCTTATAAACTCTCTATCACGTCTGCATATCGCTCAGCTACACTCTCCCAGCTGAAGTCAGCAGCTTGCTCTATCGGAGCGCCAGCCCAGTCCGTTGTTAACGTAGTGGCTATTGCCGCTGCATACTCTCCGATATTCTCGACGTTACAAACCACACCAGCTTTACCTATTAGTGTTCTACGCATGGAGTCATCGGTAGCTATAACAGGCAACCCGCTTGCCATTGCCTCTAGGTACACTCGCCCAAACGGCTCATCTTCAGATGGTAATGTAAATGCGTCGACTGAACGATAAACATTGGGAATATCAGCAAAGTCGACTTTAACGATATTAAAGCGTTGCGCACCTAACTTTTGAGTACAAAGATCGTTAAAGTACTGTACGTCTGGGCCGTCACCACAAATAAGTAACGATACATCGTTTAATTGGCTCACTGCCTCTATGGCCAAATGTATACGCTTGTGATTTTGCCTATTTAACGCACCAACAGTTAATAACACTTTGCCCTGTAAACCATGCTCGTATTTTTCGCCTTGTGGGCTGAATTTAGCTAAGTTTACACCGTTAGGGATAATCTCAACCCGTTGTTCTGGCGCTATAGAATGAACATACTCTTTGGTTTCTTGGTTAAACACAACCAAGCAGTCGGGCTTAAATTTCAAATTTCGACGCAATACTTTACCGTTCGATACCATCCCTGCCCTTTCGGTATAAAGAATGGGCGTTTTAAATAGTTTTCTAATTACTGCGGCTACCGCCAATCCACCATAATCATTATTAGGGTAAATGACATCACATCGCTTAAACATTAAATAAGGTGTGTATGTTATGAAGCTAGTTAGCGACTCGATAAGCAAAGATGGATTAGAAACAAAGCGAGTTAGCAACCAGTCAATGGTTTTATTTCGCTGGGCTTTTTTAACCTTTCCTCTGGGGATACAGGGGATGACAACACTATGTTCACTACATTTAGATGAGCTTAAAAGCTTTACGTCAAAAAATGTGGCTAGGTGTTCCGCCATTTCATACGCACTGAGTTGAGACCCGCCGCTTGATGAAAACCCTGCCTCAGGGTGAATAACGGCTACTTTTTTCTTCATAAAATTTCCATTTTAGTTCATCGAAGCAATTGCTTTGCCCGGTATACAAGCGAGTATACCAAATTGACTTTTAAGGTTATTCTTAAAATTGGTGAGTTTGTAAAAAACGTCATTTATAGTCCATTTTCAACTATATAGGTTAAGCAATTTAGATTCCGTTTTTTACAAAAATCAAAAAAATCTGAATAAGGCAGGCGGTTTTACCAATAGAATCAAACTAAATTTGTAAAGATCCCAGCTACCGTCTTGCTACGTAACAACGTTAGCACTACCCTTTTATTACAGCCCTAATTTTCTTTTCATGATTTTCAATCTATAGGGATATAACATGCACTCTGTTAACTCGAAGCCAACTATTTTTCGCATCACTTTAATTGGTTTACTGTCATTTTTAATGCTTTCTTGTGCAACCATGAACAAAAATGATAAAAGTTATACGAAGGGCGGCCAACCCGGTGATATTTTGTATAGCTATGTTCATGCTAATATTAGCGACAGTAATGCCGTAAACTCATTACTATCTAATTACAAAGGCCCGAAAAACCTATCAACCCTTGTTGAAAAGTACGAAGACGAGATAGCCCAGTTGTATAAGCAACGTGTGTTCTCACCTAACCCATCAATCAGTGAAAGTGAAAAGATAGCGCGGTTCGCCAATATAACCGCTAATCAAGCCTCCGCCCTATTTGCTTTGTATCCTATCGATACTGCAAAGTGGATGAAAATAATTTCAACTTACTCTGGCTTAAGCAAAAACGATATTTACGAGTCGGCGATTACAGCAGGGTTAGACCCTTCAATAGTTTTTGCCGCATCAGCTTCTGGGTTTGAAGATACTGCTACCCCTCTTATTAACTCGATAGGGTTAGTTATTTACGGCCAAGATGAAGAAAGTACTGCCACCGTTAAGTTTAGAGCCGAGGATGATACTTATTGGCGTGAAGGGTTAGACCTAGCATGGGAGCCCATCTACGGGTCGTTCGCTGGAAGCATAGTGTACCTAGAAGCAAACACTACATATCATATAGAAGTAACGATTACGGATTCTTATGGCGATATAGTTGAACATTCCTTTCAAACAACTACAAAGCCCAATACCCCCCCTATCGATCCAAATAAAATCTATTACCTTTCAGAAATTTATTCTGGCGGCCAACTGGATTTAGAAGCTCTAAATATAGAAGGCAGCGCAGATGGCTACGCGAAAATCATTGGTGATGGCCCCGTTATTGAAGCTGGCAGCGATGTACTTGCGGCTGTGGATATTGGTAACAATTCATACGTAATGCTAGAGAACCTTACAGTTAAAGGCGGCCAGCGCTACGGCATTTTTGCAAAAAAAGCGCACCATATATGGATTAAGGGCTGCAATGTTTCTGGTTATGGTAGAGAAGCGGTAGATATAAGGGATGGTATTGCCTATTCAAGCACCACTAATAACTCTCCTATCAATTACGATTCCGGTATTTACCTAGAGCGGAGTGGTATTGCCGTAATTGAAGAGTGTGAGATACATAGCCCTAACTTAGGTGCAAATAGCTGGGAAGCCGGTCACCCAAAAGGTGCAAACGCACTTCAAGTTTGGGCATATCATGATAGCGATGCTTACAGAGGCGAGTTTATTGTTAGAAACAATCGCTTTTACGGCGCGCCAGATCATAGGTTTAACGATGTTATTGAGGGCAGAAAAAACTTCGAAAGACGTGGTGGTTTCGTTAAAAACTCAGCGATTTATGGCAATTACCTAGCTTATGCAAATGACGATCTAATAGAAATAGATGGCGGCCAACAAAACGTGTTGGTTTACGACAATGAAATGGAGCAAGGTTATGCTGGAATAAGCATAGCGCCGAATACTTTAGGCCCTAGCTATATCTTTCACAACTACATACACAATTTAGGTGATGAAACTGGTAAAGAGTGGACTGCAATCAAAGCTGGCGGGCTAATATCTAAACCAGCGGGGAGAACCTTTGTTTTCGAAAATGTTATTGATGTGGAGCGTAACGGTATTGCGGCATCAAAAGTGAATAACGACACAACATTTTGGGTTACCACACAAAACAATATTATATTTACTAAAAATACTGGCTATTCAGTTGGCTACTGCATTTTTGATAAAGAAAACTACTCTGGCAGCACAAGCACTAACGATCTTTGTTTTAACGAAAATTCAGCCGATGCAAGATACGAATTTAATTTAGATAACGTTGTTGAACACCCCTACTCCGACGACTTTTCATACATAGAATCACTGCAAAGCGTACCCAAACCTACTCTATATGTATCGGAAGAATTTAGAATTCCTAACTTTTCTTCGGAGTCAACCTTACAAGCCGCTGTAGAGCAACCGCCAACAGTGTGGGAGTTCAAAGCAGGCGAAATCGAGTACACCGGCTTTCCTAAGCAATTTCGTTATGGGACGACTACCATTTCCGATAACAATACCGTAACTTTAACCGGCAATAACTGGCAGATGTTTCCTATTAGCTACACATTAACCGAAAACTCTGTTTTAGAGTTGGAGCTTGAAGTAGAGGGTAACCCAGAGGTAGTTGGAATTGGCTTTGAAACGGACACTAATTTAAATAGTTCAAGAGTGGTTAAGTTTTTTGGTAAGCAAGCATGGGGAATTAGAGGTGAAGACTCCTTTACGCCGAAATCTAGTGCTATATCTTTTCCTATTGGGCAATACGTGAAAGGTAAAGTGAACTATCTAATACTTTTACTGGATAATGATGATATCGAAAGCTGGCGAAACAGGGATAAAGCGATTTTTAAAGCGATAAAGATTATTTGAATAACATATAATGTCTGGCAGAAAATGGATTTGCTCAACTGTCGAACTAGCCCAAATGTAACTCTTGATTCACATTAATGTGGATTAATGGTTTCCACACGGGTAGACCGGCTGTTCAATGATAGTAGTGTGCTTTCTTCAATCTAATGACATCTATTTATCTACATGAATTAACCACCAGAGCTGCAATACAGTAAAATTTCTATTTGAAAGTATTTAACCTTTACTCGACAGACTGTCTTACCGTCAGCACATTCCTTTATGGCTCAGTTATAATTTAAATTTTTAGTAAATAATTGGTGATACCATAACAACTATTGGAAATTTTAATAACAGTGGAATATTCGCTGGGTATAAGCACAGTTAAAACTCACTAACATAGCAAAAATTAAGGCATGCTTATTGCTAAATAAACCAATTTACCCCATAGCAATTTCTAAAACCGGCTACAAAATAACTCTATAAAAATTCAATTTAGAACGAAGTATATGAAAGGATTTGACATTCTATGAGCAGGATAGTTAAAGCAACTAAATGGACTACCGTCGCAACAATTGTAACTATACTGTTAACAATAATACAAATTTCAATTTTAACCCGCTATATCGAGCCTTCTACGTATGGATATTTCGCTGTTGTTAATTTAGCTATCGAAGTATTCACTGCTATGGCCTTAGGCGGAATATCTTCATTTGTAATATATAAAAAAGAAATAAGTCAACGTGGCACCAATACTATCTTTCTCATGGTTGCTTGTAGTGGCATTGCAGCATTTTTATTTTTTTATTGCGCAGGCCCAATGCTCACTTCACTACTTGGCTACCCTATCCTTGAAGGACCAATGCAGTTAGCTGCAATTTTGCTTCCACTTTCAGCACTGTCATCTCAATACCAAGCTATTGGACTCAAGCAATTTTCACATGATAAAGTTGCAAAAATTGAAATAACAGCCAAATCCCTCTCTTTTTTAATTGCTATCAATACGACCGAACTAGAAATTTTTTGCTTACTCGTATCGTATATTAGTTATTATATTTTTAGGCTTATAGGCTTGATTATCGTTTTCAGTAAAGTCGTAAACTTTAGCCCGTCTTTTGAAAGAGCTATTATAAAAGAGGCACTCAATTACGGTGCTTTTGAATTTGGAACGCAAACTTTAAATATCGTTCGACGTCAATTAGATGTCCTCATATTGTCACTTACATTGAGCGCTAACGACCTTGGCATTTATCATGTTATCAAGCAATTGGCCAGTCGGCCAGCTATGGCAGTACAACCAATAGTGAATAAGGTAGCGCTTCCAACTTTTGCAGGGTTACAATCTAATGCAAATCGCTTAAGAGAAACCTATTTAGATTTCATGGGCGCCCAATCATTTGTATTAGCATTTTTCTATGTACCAATCATTCTCTTTTCTGACCTCGTAGCTTCGTTGTTACTCGGTGATGAGTACGCCTCGCAATACATAGTTCTATCCTTATTAGGGGCTTTTTGGTTCATTAGAGTAGGTTCTAGTAACTTGATAGGTCCAATCGTTCTCTCTTCTGGAAAAACTAAGGCAAACTTCTATTGGAACCTTGGCATTATGATTCCGAATATTGCAGTTATATACTGCTCCTCTTATTTCGGTGTGATTCATCTTGCTGTAGCGCTGATAATATTCCAGCTACTAGTTATACCCACTGCAAACAAGTTGGTTGTTGGACAAGTTCTGAGTATCCCATTGGCCAAAATTTTACTTAGTTTGACGATTCCATTTTTTCTGCTGCTGATTCCATTGATATTACTAAAAATGCTTTTCTTAAACGTAACTATAGATACCTTTCTAGTACGGGAAAGCATAGTAGGTTTAGTAACGCTCTTAGTATCATTCCTATGCTTTAAATACATTTCATTTATTAGAGATGGCCTTCTTCGATTAAAAAAAGGATAGTTTCGTTGAAAAAAGTTATATTTTTTGTCAAAAAGTTTCCGATTCTTTCGCAGACTTTTGTAATAGATCAAGTAAATTCCCTCATCGATAATGGGTTCGACGTCCAGATAGTTTCGTTCTATAAAGAAAAAGAAACTGTTCATTTAGCGTCATTAGAACGGAACAACCTTTTAGCTAGGACACATTTTATTAGCCCACAGGGTGCTCAATCAGTGAAGAAACCCTTTAAACTGATGTTCATAGCAAAATTTCTGATTTTGTCTCGAACTTATGAAAAAAAATTAGCGCCTTGTGCTGATTTAGTAGTTCACCTTATGAAAAACAGCAAAATAACTCTAGCCTACGAAATTGCAGTTACTTCTTGGAAAAATAAGTCAAAAAATTTTAATGCTGACAGTATTATCGCTCACTTCGGAAACAACGGTGTTATCGCTAACGCGCTGAAAAACTCGGGCATTTTATCTGGCCATTTAAACACAGTTTTTCATGGTTACGAGATTAGTGAATATGAAAATATAGAACTCTGGAAAAATAAATACGTCGACCTCGCAAAAGATAGTACGCTATTACCAATAAGCAATTTTTGGAAAAAACGGTTAGAGCAATGGGGAGCTAACAGCGAATCGATAAGGGTTTTGCGAATGGGTGTAGATGTTGACAAGTTATTACTGAAATATAAGCCTGTAAACAAGCCCATTCGTATTATTAGTGTTGCAAGAGCAACAGAAAAGAAAGGGCTCAAGTATGCAATTTCAGCAATGCACTATTTATCTGACGACTTCCATTTAGATATTATAGGTGGTGGCACATTACAAGATGAGCTTGTAACACTTAGTAAAACAATTGGTGTAGATCATCGTATCACCTTTCACGGCGCTCAATCGCCAGATTACGTCCAAAAGAGCCTGGAAAAGTCAGATATCTTTTTGTTGCCATCAGTAGTGGATAGCAAAGGAGATATGGAAGGAATCCCGGTAGCTTTAATGGAAGCTATGGCTTCTGGCTTAGTAGTTGTTAGTACCTATCACAGTGGTATTCCTGAACTAATCGAAAATGGTGTAAGCGGATATTTAGTCCCAGAGCATGACGCTGAAGCTATTGCAAAAGCCATAAAAAACGCCGCAAACAGTGATACTCTAAAAGATATTGTGAATGAGGCACGGAAAAAAGTTGAAAGTGAGTTTAATTCTAAAAAATTGGGCCAAGAGTTAAGCACACTTCTCAAAAAACAGTGAGCTCTTTCGTAAATCACTTGACGAATAATCTCGCGTTAGCGCTTTTAGCTTAGCAGCTTAGAGTAAAATGCAATATCGGCCAGGCTCGAACTTTACAAAGCATTATAGGTTGAACGGAAGACGGCATGAATATTCCATTATTATCGGATACGTCTATGCTTTTGCAAGGTGAGACAAGTTCAACTTTATTCAGATCAGGACACGCATTCACAAAAAAGCCGCTAAATGAGCGGCTTTTTTCTGTATTAAAGGCGATGTCTAGCTTTTAATTTTACGTCTCAGCGCACCAACTAGCATGATAGCTAGCCCAGCAAAACCAATATGACTTGGTTCAGCTACTTGAGTAACTGAAGATGTTTGGCAAACTAAGATGTTGTCACAAATTTCAACATTCGTAAATGAAGCAACAGAACCAGACCAATTTTCATCGTTGTCAAGAATAAATACTATACGATTAAACGACCCTGTAATATATTGACCGATATCTATCGAAAAGTTAACAACTCCGTCACCGCTTTCGTAATTAAAGAACGCGTTAGCACTATCGATATCAGGCGCTTGTGTGCCACCGACAAATGCAAAGTCAGACATTTCTTCATACACATAGCTATCATTGTTGTCGAATGCAATGCCATACAATTCCGCATTCAAACCTGTTGCTTCAAATGAGAAATTTAAAATGGATGTGCTTTTAAGATTGGTGCTAGCAAGAATATCAACCCAAAGGTTACCCGCCAATGTTAGCGTACTTCCGCCGTTTTCAACTGTAGCGGTGCCCGCTTTAAACTGATTTCCATACTCCGAAGTAGTGTAATCATTAAAATTAATAAAGGCAGCGTTCGCACTGCCAAACAAGAATAGTGTTGCGATACACGCAACTTTACAAATAAACTTCATACTACATCCTTTGATAAAACACTGAGGTTCAGCAACTGATCAACACCAAAGCAATAATCACACCAGAAAAAATAACAATAAATAACAACAAGTTACCAGAAAAACACTTTAGATATGTAAAGATAACTGACAATGAAACACTATTTCAGCGAGCGTGCGACCATTTTACGAGCTCTATTACGCTCTATTTCTACCGCAACTTCTACTTTTTTTCTACATTCAACGACATCAGCTAAAACGTTCAAAACTTTCTGCTTTAAAGTATCATCCATCAGCTCTTCCAACGGGACGCCGAACTCATTTAATCCGAGTTGATTCATTATGCCTTCAGACTTGTGCTCGTAATTTAAAGCAAATGCTGGTGTACCAAAGTTCATAGATATTATAGCGCTGTGAAGCCTAGTTCCTACAGTGAGAACGCATTTACTGAGGAGGTTGCCTAATTCAACATCATTTAGCTCGTCCATAACAACTTTAAATTTGTTAGCATCTTTTACATGTTTGCTTACTCTAAACGCTACCATCCGATCATCTTTTTGATACCCCTCTATTCCCGTACAGGTAGAGCACGCTAGAACATTAAACCCTTCATCTATAAGACTATTACACAAAAAACCGAAGGCATTTTCATATTCTTCTTGCGTAATGCCCAACCTCTTGTCAAACGGTTTAAGCTCTCTCAAAGTTATGGCTACTGTTTTTGCAGTTTCCACAAACTCGTTCAAGGTTTGGTTTTCTAATACCACTTTATTACGAGCCACTAACCACGCAGTGTCAGCACCCTCAAAAAAACCTTCCGGAAGCGGCATTTTTTCTTCTAAAAGGAATTTGCTAACTGGTTCTCTTAAACCAAGTATTTTAGCTTTAGAAAACACCAACTCAGCGGCTTCACAAAACATTTGATTCTCAAAAGGCCCTACTGAATGCCCAAGCATTAACAAAGGTCGTTTCGCCGCCATTGCGCAGAATGCATGAAAGAACTGGCCTAGACCATACAAGTCGACAAAGAAAGAGCCTCCAACTTGAATCACATAATCATATTTCTTTAATGAATTTATATAGTCCTTAAACTCAGCAGGTAGATTTTTTTCGGCCTTAGCGTTTTTGGCTGAAGAAAAAAGCTGCTGAAATAGTTTATTTTTAAAAATTTTACTCTTAATTTTCCCTTTTATACCGTTTGAATAACTCTTATATCTGTATAACCAATCGTTTTCGAACTTTCTTCCTAGTAATATTTCTGAACTGATAGGAAAACGAGAGATAAGATCTATATCAATGCCTTCATTGTTCCTCTCAAGCTCCTCTATTAAACCGCGAAGTATCGCCCCATCACCCCTATTGCCGCACGAATGATTACCTATTATTAAAACTTTCATTATTTAGTTATTCCGTTAAAGCTTGAAGATTTAAAGATTGCGACCAAGTTAGCCACTAAAGCTAACTTCTATTAGCTTCTTTGCCAAATAGAAGGCGAAAGAATTCAACGTTACTAGTTACCCAGATCTGGAACAGCAGATAAGTTAGACCTACTTTCCTGCGGAGATTAAGGTTAGAGTTAAAGAGAACGCTTTTTCCACGCCCTAGAAACATTTTTAAAAGCCTAGTTAAAAAAGCGACTCGGTCTAAAACTGTCGAACGTTTTAAATTTGTCTCCCAGTTCCCACCTATGATTCTTTTACGTTTAACAATCAATTCATGGACATTTCTAGAAGGATGATTGACTGAAGCCTGGGGGTTAAATACTACTTTTCCACCCTTCCCTACAGCACGCTGACTTATTTCTACATCCCCCCCAGATTTTAATGTAGAATTGAATTCACCTACAAAATCGAAAAATTTCTTGTAGCAGAAGAAATTTGCTGTAATACATTTTCCATTTTTAGCGTTTTCATCTTGTTTCATTGAAAAAGTACTTTCAAAATCTATAGCACTTTGCTCAGTAAATTTTCCTTTCTCTTTAAAAAAATTTACTTCACCAGCTATTATTGTAGTTACTTCTTTCCCTTTAATCTGCGTAAGGTTGGCTTCTACCCAATTATTCGAAACAATACAATCCGAATCAGTAAAAGCAGTAAAATCCCCATTGCACACTGATAAACCTTTATTACGCGCTGCATATGAACCTGGAACTTCGCATGTTTCCACAACTAAATCTTCGTATTTAGTTTTGAGTTCACGCTCAATTACTTCCAACGTGTTATCTGTAGAGCCATTGTCGACAACAATTACTTCCAAAGAAAAATTCAATTGATTCTGTTCATAGACAGATGTAACGCAATCTATAATGCGCTTTTCATCGTTATAAACTGGTATAATCACACTAACTAATGGTTTTGCCATTCTGCCTCTCTGTTAACACCCCCTCACGCATGGGATGCCATTACACTTACCTATATCAAAATCTTGGATCTATTTTTTAGCTTGTACGATAAGCCCTGCTATAGATTCAGTTGTTTCAGCAATATTTCCCCAATCAAATCGAGATAAAAAACTTTGCTGATTTAGATTCAAATCTAAGCTCGTCAGATTATTAAGTTTGTTCGATAGCTTATCGGTGTCACCCACAGGAAAATAGCTATCGCTTTTGGCCTCTATATCCTTATTCGGCGGTATATCGCTTAACAAGACTGGCGTGCCTGCACTAATTGCTTCTAATGCCACTATAGGAAGCCCCTCGTGATAAGAAGGTAGAACGAATACCTGTGCGTATTTAAATAATGCATGTAGTTCACTACCGCTTCGTCGACCTGCGAAGATTACTTTTTCAGACCTACTTGTTAGCAGAGTTGATGCATATTCATCGATGTGGTCTGCATCACCGACAATTACTAGTGGCTCGGATACTTTGGAGTTTTTGTACGCTTGCACAAGGTCATGAAACCCTTTTTCAGGAACTAATCTACCAACGGCGAGTACGTAGTTACCTGGCTGTAAGCCGAGATCTCTTGGTAGATAAGAATCACAGACATCTTCCGCAAACTTCGGTAACATACCATTTGGAACGTATTGAATTTTGTCAGAATCTTCAGGAAAACGTAATTTGAGTCGCTCTGTTAGTGTTCTTCCTACAACTAATATGGCATTTCCATACACAATCCCCATTTTTTCACCAAACCGAAGCACCTTTTTCGCAAACGGGCTCCATTTCTGCCTGTCGTAATCTGCACCATGGTGAGTAACCATGACTTTCATGCCAAGCAGGCGAGCTAGAGGCGTAAAAATAGCGGGGCCTACAGCGTGCAAATGCACGATATCGGGCCTCACAAATAGTCTTGCGTAAATAATTGCGATAAACGTATGAAGAAATGTTTCTAGTAATTTGTGTCTTAATGCCCAAACGCTAATAACTTCAACACCTTCAAAGTTAAATCGCTTTTCTTTCACATAAGGCGACCGAGCAAGCACAGTCACTTTAGCTCCTTGCTTTACCATTTTAGGGTAAAGTTGTTGGCAATGAGACTCTATCCCACCCATAACATCTGGAATACCTCTTAAGCCAATTGCGCAAATCTTCATAAACTAATCCGTAGTTGTTAATAGTGCTAGTTGGGTTCTAAAACTGTACCGTGCTTTTGCAGGAGCCGTATTTCCGAGAGATACCCCTATCAAAATTGCGAAGAATATAAGCCCTTCTATATTCCATAAGGGCATCGTAGCTAGGTTCATTGTCAGAAAACCAATTAAAGATAATGGTAAAATTTTTGATAATCGCTTGTCTTTCACACCAGCTGTGACAATCAAGGAATACGAGCAAAGAAACAAAAACGATAACAATCCTATGTATCCGTATTCGTAAAAATAAGACACGTATGTGTTATGAGCATAGTGTTTAAAAACACCATTCCACGATTCAGGCCCATAACCTATTAATTGTCTAAGTAAGTCTGAGTTTGTAAGCGCATCAATGTATTGGCTCCACAAGTAAACTCTAGAAGACATAATATCTTTCTCAGCCTCACTGAAATACGCAGGAGCTTTGAATATTAAGTCTAAATTTGATGCCAATGTCCCAACGTCGGCAAATCGTTCTCTTAACGTAAACGAAAGCGCAACAAATACAAAAATGAGAAACATAGACACCACAGTCAAAACTGGCGCCTTTTGTGAAGGTTTTAATCTTTGTTCAACCAATGAGTAGTAGAACACGGCCGCAATGGGCAAGATTGTAAGGATTGCTGTTCTATAATTCACCAATATAAGGAGAAAAACTGCAACGGTGAATAGTGAGGTTCGAAACTTAATAGCGTTTCTCTCAGTTAGTCCTAGAACAAAAATAAAACTCACGATTATCATTGAGAATGCGGCTTCATGATTGTATCCACCGATATAGCTCGCTGAACCATCATTTTCTGTTGCTTTCACCTCGCCTAATGCAATAGACAACACTTGCATCACAACGGGCATAAAAAAACACACTAATAATTTTTTAAATGTGACACTGTGACCTTGAGCTCTAACTGATAAGAAAATGGCTCCAGTTAGAACGAGGAAATAACACCATTTTACTAAGACATTGATGGTTCCTGGAATTTGCATATTCACAAAACCACTTATAGCAATGGCTAAAAAAAGAAAATAAAAGGGGAGTAACTTCCTCAAAGTAAAAACAGCAAACGGCAGGAAGAAAAGCCCTAACCCAGCAACAGAAATACTGGAAAGTGCATTAATAGAAAAACCTGCGATAAGAGAAGGATACGTAATCGTATGAAATGCTGCCAAGAAAAACCTTAGCCATATTGCGCAAATCGCAAACGCTAGGTATTTATTACAATTGCCAGTGACAGTACGATACACCAG
>Ga0208815_1000218_pt1 | contig 18253 bp, 25 predicted proteins | sample Virmet3438_5245_FD_185733 | JGI IMG/M metagenome (GOLD analysis project Ga0208815, IMG submission 185733) | Marine viral communities from the Southern Atlantic ocean transect to study dissolved organic matter and carbon cycling - metaG... | ecosystem: Environmental > Aquatic > Marine > Oceanic ... | reverse complement strand
GACGCACTTGAATCATCTATCTCTGATAAGATGACCAAGGCCAAGCTAGTAGCTATAGCTAATGCCTTACAAGATCAGTGCTTATTAAATGAATTAGATAAGCCTGCATTAATTCCTTTCCGTTCTTATATCAAGGACGTACAATCTCGGTGGGATATACATACCATTGAGACATGTGCCCTTGCCAAGGACGTACATAAGATAGGGATTGATACAAGGAAAGTATTAGTTGATGCTGTTAATAGCATGGACTAAGTAATACTTAATGTTCACAGTCACACCCGCTAAGTATTAACTATGAAATCTTATTCAGTAACTGTCACTCAGTACATAACATTTAACATCGAAGCTGAGAATGAAATCGAAGCTGAGAATGAAGTTATTGCTGGTGAATCATGGATGCCTGATCATACAGGTGATTCATACTATTGCGAGGTAGCTGTAGAAGAAAACTAGCTACCTTGATTCTCTCCTCTAGCCCTACGGGGTTAGATGAGGGACTCTCCCTCTATCCCATTGCTATCCAACTATGCTACCAACTAAGACTGATGGCACTATCTATCATCTTATCCCAGAATCTCAACGATTCACTAAAGATGAATTAGCTCGTCTTTATGAATTAGTTGGAGAAGCTGAACATAACACTTCCGTTCGTTTTAGATCGGAAGGTAATAGTGTTGAAGACCATGATGCATACATGCGTAAGGTTAAGTTGGCTGAGATCCACTTACTTCAATACAAAGTTATGTGCTATTTAGCAGCTGAAGACTCACGTTTGTTGAGTAAGGAAATGGAAGTAATGTTTGGTGAGGATACATTTTAAGATTCTCTCCTCCAGCCCATGCGTGGGTTGGATGAGGGACTCACGTCTCTCACTATTACATCAAGGAGGTACCAATTGAATCTAACAAAGAGTGAGCTAGTACATATACTTAGTAGGTTTAATCACATGCATGTACGTGATAACAATTGCACGTTATTACACAAGGATGTTGTTAACTTACATGGTAAATTACTAGATGAATATTACTCAAGGTCACGTACATTATAGCTACTAATGTATAACAATTAATTCACAGTCACGCGCTGGAGTATACAATGAAAGCATGGTATTATGTAGTACTAAGTAACAACAAGGAGGCTTATGTACTAGCAGAAGATGATGAAGATGCAGCATGGAAAGCTGTTGACGTAGCTGAACGCTACAATGTAAACCTTATTGATGTAAGATTAACACATGAAAAAGAAGAAGCCATACCTTCCTAATAATTGGTCAGCTTATGCTGAGCAGCATCCATCATTCTTTCATCCAATACCATTTGATGTATTCTATGATTGGAAGATAAACGGATGGGAATTACCATCTTCAATATGTTGTATTATTAGAGAAGAGAATCCTGAAACAGGACGTATCAAGGAGTACGTATACAATCGTACCCATGCAGCTAAGAACAAAGTATCTAAGCTGATGAAAAATAAACGCAACATTGTTGTATGTAACAATGAAGCTATAACAAACGCATACCCTAAAGGAGAAAGTTATGAGGTCACATGATGACGTTTATACATATCAGACACAAGCATTAGACTTACTTGATCCTGATCACCCACATTATGATGAGATAAAGTTATTATTAACTTCACAAGTCGAGGATGAATTAAGTGATATTGGAAGTAAGTAATGCACAGTATGATGAACAGTATGAACTAGAAAGGGAACAGATATCCCAAGGACTCAAACGTCTTAAAGATAACACCCTAAAGCTAGAGGACAAGAGCTACGCATCAGCTACTATCTATGGTATTTCATCAATAGATGCGTTGTTACCACTAGTTGTTAAACGTATTAAGAATACTAATAAAGTAATTAGTAAAGGAGGATCAGGTAGATTTTTCAATGAGATAAGGACATACCTAACAGATTTAGAACCATTAGCTGCTGCTGCTATAGCATGTAAAGTAACCTTTGATAAAGTATTTAGTTTTAAAGAAGGTAGTAATCAATTAACAAATGTTTGTGATTCAATAGGTATAGCAATAGAAGATGAATGTCAGATGAGATACTATGAACATAATTACCCAGGTTTATTAAAGGTACTCAAGGATAATTACTGGCATCAATCGAAAGGTACTAAACAAAAGATATCTTCTATCCAAACTGTTATTAATAGATATGATATTAAGAAATGGAAATCATGGGGTAGAAGTATTAGAGTTAGATTAGGTACATGGTTACTTGAATGTATAATGGTAGAAAGTCAATGGTTTTATTATTATACTGAAAGAAAGGGTAAGCGTACTATTAATTATGTATCACCTACCGCTGAGTTCATGGACCTCAAGGACAAGGTTATGCAAGAGAGTGAATTATTCGCTCCACTTAAATGGCCTATGCTCATCCCTCCTAGGGACTGGTCAAATGAAAACAGAGGTGGCTACTTACTTAATGAGCTTACTGAGATCAATCCAATGATCCGTAAAAGCATTGGGCCGCGTATACAGGGAGAAAAACCCATTGACTTTTTGAATCAGATTCAGAAGGTTAAATACAGGTTAAATCCTTTCACTGTAAACGTAGCTGAAGAGCTCTTTGAAAGACGTATCTCGATAGGTAAGTTTATACCTATAGTTGAGGTACCACTCCCTCCTAAACCTCCTAACATAGGAGAGGATAAAGAAGTACGTAAAGCTTACTGCAGGGCTACTGCAGAGGCAATGAACACCAACGCTGGCTCATTTAGAAGGTCATGCCGTACAAGGATGACGTTAGAGGCAGCTAGAAAGTTTAAAGGTAAAGAGTTCTACATACCATGGTCATTTGATTATCGTGGAAGAGCATATCCTATACCTGCCTTTCTTACTCCGCAATGTACAGACTTTGGTAAGTCACTTATATGCTTTGCAAATGAATCACCTGTAATTGGTGATGCTAGTGACTGGTTAGCTTTTCAAGTAGCTACTACCTACGGGTTAGATAAAGCTACAATAGATGAAAGGTTACAATGGACTAGAGATAATAAATTCACAGTCACGGCTGTAGCTACCGACCCTATTGATAACATCGGGTTATGGGAAAATGCTGATGAACCTTGGCAATTCCTTGCAGCGTGTGAAGAGTATTATCATTGTATTATTAAACAAAACCGTCACACTACTGGCTTACCTGTTGCGACAGACGCTACATGTAGTGGACTACAAATATTAGCTGGTTTAGCTAGAGACAAGAAAACTGCTAAGTTAGTTAATGTAGTACCTGATGTTATACCACAGGATGCTTATAAAGTTATAGCCATGGAGTCTAGAGGGGGGATACCTGAGAGACTACGTGGAAGCTGGGATCGTAAGTGTACAAAGCGAACAGTAATGACTATACCTTATAACGCTAAACCGTTTAGTAATCGAAGTTATATAAGAGAAGCTTTAGAAGAGAAAGGTTTAGAGATAGATAAAGATGAGTTAACTCAAACAGTTAAAGCTGTTAGAGATGCTATGCACAAGGTCGTACCTGGCCCTATGTCAGTTATGAAATGGATAGAAGATGAAGTATCTAAGACTTTATCTAATCCTGATATACAAGAGTTAAGATGGGTTACTCCATCTGGATTTGAAGTTACACAAAAGATAATGCAAAAGAAGATAGAGGTCTTAAAACTTCAACTTCTAGGACGTTGTAAGATGCACGTAGCTACAGATTCTGAAACCTTAGTAGATAAATCTAGACATAAGGCTGCTACTGCACCTAATTTAATACATAGTTTAGATGCTAGCTTATTACATTTAAGTATAACTAGATTTAATTCACCTATAGCTTTAATACATGACTCAGTTCTATGTAGAGCTACTGATATGTCTATACTATCCACGTTAGTTAGAGAGACCTATATGGAACTCTTTGCTAAACAAAATTATTTAGAAGTCTTTGCCGATCAAATCGGAGCTGAGACTAAACCACCGATAATAGGCGATCTGGAACCAGAGGCCGTTATTGATTCCACTTATTTTTTCTGTTAAATGCACACATTATTTGATAGCTTTTTTCAACCACCTATGATAGTTGTTGTCTCTGAAGAGAGATTACAAGCAGCTGAAAAGGAGGCAAAGCAAGGACAACTCAAAGCTTTGAAAGCAAGAATTGACGAGTTGAATGAGTATCAGACTAAGTTAGAGTCTGAGATCAAAGCATTAACACCAGCTGAGGACGCTTAAATGTCACGCACTACCCACGTTACTAAAACTCCTGTTACCCTAGAGGGCTTTCAAGCTATACTAACACCTAGTAAGTTTGGTTACTCTTTGGCTGCTATTGTTGATGAGTCAATGATCAACAAACTTGAAGATGAAAGAACTGAAGTCCTGAAGTGGGCTGAATCTAAGCTTAAGAATCCAAAGAGATCTACACTAAAACCTGAGCCTTGGGAAGAAGTTGCTGAAGGTAAGTATAAGATTAAATTCTCTTGGAATGATGAAGCTAAGCCACCTGTGGTAGACACAGAGGGCTCACCTGTAACTGATACTAAAACACCGTTATATGGAGGATCTACTGTTAAATTGGCTTTCTATCAAAAGCCTTATATACTACGGGATGGGGTTACCTACGGTAGTAGTCTTAAGCTGGTTGGCGTACAAGTTGTCTCTGTAAAAGGAACTGCTGGCGTTGACACTGGCGATCTAGATTCAAATGAAGTAGCTGAGTTATTCGGTAAAACATCTGGATTTAAAACAGCTGATCCTAACGTAACAGTTGATACATCTTCTGATCTAGAAGATGACTTCTAATGTTTAGGTCTCAGCTAGAAGAAAAGGTTGCTGACCTTCTAGTAGAACTGAATATAGATTACGATTACGAAACTGAACGTATACCATATACCATTCAACACCATTATACACCCGATTTTATCTTACCTAATGGTGTTGTACTAGAATGTAAGGGATATTGGGAGGCATCAGACCGACGTAAGATTAAGCAGATTGTCAAAGATAATCCTGACTTAGACTTACGTATGGTCTTTCAAGCACCTTTTAATAAAATTTCAAAAAAATCTAAAACAACGTATGCTAAATGGTGTGATCGTTTAAAGATCCCATGGTGTGCATACTACGATATACCTATAGATTGGTTATCATGACCAGCGAATTTATAAGGCATGAGCCTTGTCCCAATTGTGGTTCATCAGATGCACGTAGTGTTTACTCTGATGGCCACACCTGGTGTTTTGTATGTCATGATCGGACACCAGGAGATAACGATGTTATTCACAGTCACAAAATGGCAAAAGATGTATGCCTAACAGGTTCAGCAGTACGCCTGAACAAACGTAATATATCTGAAAAAACAAATCAACTCTATAAAATCTATAGAGATGGAGATATCTTAAGGTTTCCTTACTTCACAAGTGATGGAATACTAAAAGGTGTCAAGAAGAAAAACAAACAAAAAGTTTTTACCTATGAAGGGAAGACTACTGATACTCTTTTTGGTCAGCACTTATTTCCTGATCGCGGTAAACGGATCATTATTTATGAGGGTGAACTAGACGCTGCCTCTGGATGGGAAGCGATGACAGGTTGGCCTCATGTATCATTACCTCATGGAGCTGCTAGTGCTAAAAAGGATATCCAAAAACAAATACCATTATTACAAGGTTATGAAGAGATAGTATTATTCTTTGATGGTGATGAGGCAGGCCGTAAAGCCACTGAGGAGGCTGCTAACATCTTACCACCTGGTAAGGTTAAGATAGCTAGATTAGAGGGCTACAAGGATGCGTCAGAGGCGTTACAAGCTAATGATGCTGAAGCTGTACGGAAAGCTATATGGAATGCAAAACCATATAGACCTGATGGTATTATTGAAGGTAATACACTTCAAAAATTAGTTACTACACCCATACCACCAGCTGACCATGACTACCCATTCAAAGGGCTACAAGATAGATTGCACGGGATTAGATACCAGGAACTTACAACGATTACTTCAGGATCTGGCCAAGGAAAGTCCACATTCTGTCGTCAACTTGCAGTTAACCTACTCTCCAAAGGAGTACGGGTCGGGTACCTGGCACTTGAAGAGTCAAATAGAAGAACCGCACTTGGATTAATGTCCACAGCTGTGGGTAAAGCACTACACATAGGAGAACATGACCAAAAAGACCTCGAAAAGTATTTTTGTGATACCCTTGCTAATTGGAATCTCTACTTGTTTGATGGCTTTGGTTCTTTTGACCCAGACATTATTTACAATAGGATCGAATACCTTGCCAGTGGATTGGAGTGTCGTGTTATATTCCTAGACCACCTTAGTATATTACTGAGTGGATTGGATGGAGATGAACGACGAACTATCGATCAAACAATGACCAGGTTAAGAAGCTTAGTTGAACGTACAGGTATAGCTTTATTTCTGGTGTCACATTTAAGGAAAGCATCAAATGATAGGACTTCGCACGAAGAGGGAGGCAAAGTGTCCCTTAGTCAGCTCAGAGGATCTGCGGGAATTGCTCAATTATCAGATCAAGTTATCGGTATCGAACGAAACCAACAGAGTGAAACTGAACGAGACATTGCGACTCTTAGAATTATTAAGAACCGTTATAGTGGTGAGACTGGCTTCGCTGGAAAGATAAAATTTAATCTAGAAACTTCACGATTCACTGATTATGAAACTACGGAATCACCAATTTTCAACCCAACCACGGATTTTTGATGGTGGGTATGAACACCCATGGTATAAGAAAGTAAATAAATTGAATAAACCTAAACCACCTACAGAAGAAGCAATTGAAAAAGCCAAGTTCGTTGACCGAACCTACCACTGGAACGGTGGGAATGGCCGTGTTCGATCTGGAAACAAACGGTCTTCTTAAAGATGCCACAAGAATACATTGCCTCTCAATTTACTGGGAAGAAGATAAAAGAGTTGAAACCTTTAACGATGAAAGATATTCGGAATCCCCGAAAGATCTTCCGATGGCTAACAACTCGATCACGACGGGGCTCGGGTATCTCGAAGTTGCTGATATTTTGGTCGGTCACAATATTATCGGCTTTGACATACCTATTATTAAAAGTATTTACCCTTGGTTTTCTCCTCGCGGTACTATTATTGATACCCTTTTGTTATCTCGTTTATATCATCCGAATTTACTCGATATAGATAAAAAGCACAATTGGAATCACATGCCATTACAATTATATGGCCGTCATTCTCTTGAGGCATATGGCTACAGACTAAACGAATACAAAGGAAACTTTGGTAAAACAACTGATTGGTCTGATTGGTCTCAAGAAATGCAAGATTATTGTGTACAAGATGTTGCAGTCACCACCAAATTATGCAAGCATTTCGAAAAATACCTGAATGGATCACGTTAGAACATCAGGTAGCACAAATATTAACTGAACAGGAACAACATGGATGGTTTTTTAATGAACCAGCTGCACGGGAACTTGAATCTTCTCTCCGAAAAGAGTATGAAGAAACTAGTAAGTTACTTCGAAACAGGTACCCTTACGTTAGCGGACCAGTATTTACTCCTAAGAGAAATAATAGGACCAAGGGCTTTTACGCTGGGGCTCCATTCACAAAACTCAAAGATTTAAACCCCACCTCACGAGATCATATAGCATGGATACTGACATCTCATCATGGATGGATACCGTCGTCAATGACTGCATCAGGAAAGCCCGTGATAGACGAGACCGTATTAAAGGAACTTGGAACGGATATAGCTCTGAGTTTTCTGACACTACTGGATCTTACGAAAAAGTTAGGGATGATATCAGAAGGCGTGAACGCATGGCAGAAGCTTGTTACGAAATCTAGTAGGATACATCACCATTGTTCAGTAGCAACACAAACATTTAGAGTAGCCCACCGATCTCCGAATCTCGGACAAGTGCCGAGTGATCCACGCTTTAGAAAACTATTCACAGTCACATCTGGCTTGAAAATGGTTGGAGCTGATTTAGCGGGAGTTGAGCTTAGAATGTTATCGCATTACTTAGCTAGATATGATGGAGGTAGGTATGCAGATATTCTACTTAATGGCGATATACACCAAACAAATGCCGATAGGGTAGGTGTTTCTCGTAAACAAATCAAGACAATTTCCTATGCCTTTCTTTATGGGGCTGGGGATATTAAGTTAGGTCACAGCTATGACAAACAATTATCTACCGAGAAAGCTCGGAAGAAAGGAAAGGAAATTCGTAAGGCTTATGTTGATGCCATACCTGGCCTTGAAACTTTACTGGCTGCGGTACACAAGGCTAGTGAGAGGGGTTATGTTCATGGACTCGACAACCGTCGTATCCTCGTTGACTCGAGGCATAAGTCCGTCAATTACCTCATACAGGGGTCGTCAGCGATCCTCGCCAAAAGATGGATGGTATTAGCCTATGAAAATTTACCAAAAACTGCTAGACAACTTGCATTCATTCATGATGAATTACAATATGAATGCGAAGAAAAAGACGTAGATGACCTAAAATTCCTACTTGAATTATCTGCAGCTCAAGCAGGAGAATACTACAAACTAAGATGTCCAATAGCAGCTGAGGCTCAATCAGGTGATACCTGGGCAGATGTACATTAATTTATGAAAATACTATGCGATGCAGACTTTATTGTCTACAAATCATGTGCAGCAGCTGAAACTGAAATCGATTGGGGAGATGATACTATACTCGTCACCAGTAGATTTAGTGAGGCATATGCTGCCACCCGACGTGAGCTAGCCAAACTTGAAAGAAAATTTGGCTCATTCGCAGACTTTATCCTATTCTTCTCAGACAGTGAGAATTTTAGGAAAAAAATTTTACCAGAATATAAAGGCCATCGGAATCGAAAGAAGCCTTGTGGATATAAGAGAGTAATTAATAAACTCAAGACTGAGTTTAAAGTTATCATTATACCTACTCTTGAAGCTGATGATTCAATGGGTATATATGCTACAAAACATCCTGGTAATATTATTGTATCACCAGATAAGGATTTAAAACAAATACCAGGTACTCTATACAATTTCGATGAAACATTCACAGTCACAAAATCAGAAGGTGCCAAATGGCATCTTATCCAAAGCATGGCAGGGGATCAAACAGATGGTTATGCAGGAGTCCCAGGAATCGGAGTTAAACGTGCAACAAGTTTATTTGAAGAACACGGTTACTCATGGAAGACAGTTCTCAAGGTTTTCACTGAAAAAGAACTAACAGAAGAAACTGCCCTTGTAAATGCTAGATTAGCTAGAATATTAACAGCAGATGATTATGACTTCGAAAACAAAAAACCCAAACTCTGGACCCCCGCCGCCAATTACAAAATTAACGATTGATCAGGATTTTAAAATGAGAAAGCTAGAAATTGTACTAGCTAAACCTGAGACACAGAAGAAAGATATGGCGACAATATTATTAGCATTACAAAGACAGAACTTTGCTCTTTGTAATTCCATCACAAACTTACTTTCAAAATGGCCAAAGGACCAAGCTACTACCAACGAGGATCTTTCGATGTTTGGGATTTTATTAGAGACCAAGGATTAAATTTCCATCTTGGTAATGCTATCAAGTATATCTGCAGAGCAGGGTACAAGGATAGCAAGATACATGATTTAGAAAAAGCTATTCACTACTTAGAAAACGAACTCACCCATGAAAAAGACCTTTATTTCCGATCAAGCCAAGGAATTCCGTACCAGGTACAACCTGAAATCGTCTCCGACGAAAGACAAGCGTACTTATCAGAAGAATCTGATCGTCGAGGAATTTAAAGAATTCTTAGAAGCTGAAGGTTTTCTATTTAGACATGGAAAAAACTTTCAAGAGGAATCACTTAAAGAATTAGCTGATTTAGTTTATGTATGCTACCAATACGCTGAGAATATGGGATGGTTATTGGATGAAGCTCTTAATAGGGTACATCTAAGTAACATGTCAAAATTAGATAAAGAAGGTAAGCCAATATATAGAGAAGATGGAAAGGTATTAAAAGGACCAAACTATACACCACCAAATTTAACTGACTTAGTATAATGAAAGCAGAACTTATCTCCCGCACTGGTCGGGTCCAATCATGGTTGGATAACCCAGAATCAAGACTCCCAGTAAGCTGTACTGTTTTTGTCGTAGAAGACTCTATGGAAGGGGAAAATGGAATCGAAGCAAGCTGGAGATTCGTATCTCATGCACTCCGACATGGAGCGGGAGTTGCAGTACATTTATCAAAGCTCCGAGCCAGAGGAAGTGAAAACGGCAAAGGTCTTACAGCTTCTGGCCCAGTATCATTCGCAAAAATCTATTCAACATTAAATGAAACGCTTAGAAGAGGTGGGGTATACAAAAACGGGGCTGTTGTTGCCCATCTTGATATTAACCACCCCGATATTATTGAGTTCGTGCACACTCCTAGGTCTGAACTTGCCTGGATTAAACGATGCGTCAACCTTGATCAGAAACTCTGGGAAGAAACTACCAGAGCCACCAAAGATGCCATTATTGAAGGAATCAAAAGTGGAGACATTTGGCTTAACAAAATAAAATACGATGACAAAGATCAACGAATTCGTGGAAACGTTTGCCTCGAAGTATACTTGCCCTCACGTGGAACATGCTTGTTACAGCATGTCAATCTCTCTGCCTGCAGGTTGGGGGAAATCGAAGGGGCATTCCGTTCTGGTATGTCCGAGCTGTGCCGCCTCCATGGTGAGACAGGTGTCGGAGCAACTGGAGAATATTTGCCGAGTCATACCGACAGACAAGTAGGATTAGGTATGCTAGGGTTAGCAAACCTATTAGCAAGAGAAGGTGTTTCCTATGATAAATTCGGTCGAGCTTTAGAGCAATTCAATAATGGTGCTACACCTAAAGGTAAGGCAGCTACTATTGTATATGATTTATTCTCAGGTATTATTCAAGCTGGCCGTATAGCTCAGGAGAATGATATGGTGAGAGCTTTTGCTATAGCACCTACTGCCAGCTGCAGTTACCGTAGCAAGAGTATAGATGGATTCACTGCTACTCCTGAAATAGCACCACCTATAGCTCGAACAGTAGACAGAGACTCTGGTACATTTGGAGTCGAACATTATGATTATGGCGACGTTGAGATCGCCTCAGAAGTTGGATGGGATGCTTATAAACGTGTCGCAGATAACATCATGATAATGCTCAACAACACAGGACTTCTTCATGGATATTCATTTAACTCTTGGTCAGATGTAGTGACCTATAATGATGAATTTATAGAAGAGTGGTTGGCTTCGCCTCAAACCTCCTTATATTACAGCCTTCAGGTAATGGGAGACACTCAAGATAAAACAGATGCGTATGCAGCATTAGATCAAGAGGATGTAGACAGTTACTTGCAGGATATACTCTCCCAGAAAAAGGAAGAGGAAGTCACATGCGATTGTCAAGAATAATGAAAACAGATCCATATGAAAAGTTACTCAATAGAAAGAGAACCTGGACTCCTGTCCAAACAACAGGAGGAACACTTAAAACAGGAGCTGAAGAGACCATCTACCGTGCCCTGGCAATTCGTCACATGGAGTTACCAGTGGGGGATTTTATCTCCGACGCTCTTGAGAAGGATGTACCTGCTAATGCACGGAAACTCCTAGAATCTAACGTCAAGGATGAGGTCAAACATGACCTTGCCCTTGGCTATATTACGAACGCTATAGGCGTTGATGATAAGTCTGAGAAAGAGGCTTTTCTTTTAAGGGATGCGTGGGAAGCGCACCCTGACCACATGATCACCAAAGCTTTAGTTATAGAACGTGCTATTTTCTTTGTACTTCTGCCTTTTTTTAGGTTTAATGGGGATGCTGGTCTCCGAACGGTATCAGCTGATATTTCCAGAGACGAACAAATACACGTGGCCACTAATAGCCTTGTATGTCTCGATATGGGCTTATCTTGGAGTCAATCTCTGGATAAACTTAGGAAGGCCACGATTAACTGGATAATGGAACCACTAGGTAAGAATACCTATGGCGATAAATATTTAAGTAAAAAATTTTGGCTGGATTCTAGTGATCGCCTAATGTATGAAGGTAAAGCCCCTGAGCTAGCCGAAACACAGCGAGCACGGATGCCAGCATTCTTTGAGCATAGCAATGTCAATCTACCCCAATACTCTTGAGTCCATCCTCGGACCAAACTTAGAGTCAGTCCTCCTAGAAATGGAGGAAAAATTTCCACCAGTAAACCCACATCCTAAAGAGGATATAGGAGCAATCATGTACAAATCAGGTCAACGCTCCGTTGTGGAGTGGTTAAGAAATAAATTGGAGGAAGGATAATGGCTAAGTATGATAGGACAGAGGAATACAAGGGTACCTGGGAAGACAGAAGTCATTGGAATAGACAATGGGAAAACCAATGGCAACAAAAAGCTATTGGTAATATTGAAGACTTCCTTTCAAATACTGATTGGGATAATCTAGGCGGTAGTTACGATCCAGAATCTAATGAAGGTTTATCAGGAATGATAAACAATCTAAAGGAATGGAACGAGGATCGGATGAGTGAGAATCAGAGAGATCGTACTGACATTGATTACTTACGTAAAGATCTAGATGCATGGAATGAGGATCGTCGGATAGAGAATGAAAAAGATCGTACTGATATCACTGATATTCAAACAGCATTAAGTGCTACAGGTGGAGGATTAGGCGAACAAGTAGCTGTACTAGAAAGTTACTTTGCTAACCCTGATGAATTAACAAGGTTAAGTGATCTTGATAATGTAATCAAAGGTGCGTTCGGTAATGTCGTAAAAGATGCTGAGGGTAATGTAATTTCAGGTACTAGATCTGATGATGGTACCTTCATTTCAGAAGGTGCAGGTACCGCAGCCTTAGCTGCGCTTTATGAAGAAGGCGGTGCAGGCTATGAAGGTTTACAACAATTACGCAACACTTTAGATACAGACTGGATGAGTAAAACCTTTGGTCAAAGAGATGAAGAGGGTAATGTTGTAGGCGGTGGGATGACTTTTGATGATATATCTCAAGCTATTACAGATCAAGATAAAACTACCGCTGACTTAAAGAAGGATTTCACTGGATTATTTGAAACAGGTGGTGCAGGAGACATAGCTCTTGGTAAGCTTTTTGAACAAGATGCTGAAGGTAATTACACTGGTGATATAGGTACAGCATTAACTGATTTAACTACAGATCTTACATCTAAGTATAATTTGGACAATTTAGATACAAGGTTCGAATCTTTAGAAACATCTGCAGCTACTGTTGCAGATTTAGATAAGAGATTAAAAGTTGGTGGTCATATAGATACTGAGCTTGCAAAAATCGGTGGGCTTACAGCTGATGTAGGTAACATACAATCTGATTTAAAAGGATTAACAGGAGAAGGAGGTACCATCGACACTCTTAGAGGTGATGCAGAGCAGTGGGTTTCTGATTTAAGTGAATCTGCTCAGACTGAAAGAGATCGTATCGAAAAAATGGTAGGTACAGCATCTACTCAATGGAACCAAAGACTAACAGATCTATCTGCAAGCATGGATTATAGAACGTTAGGAGATAGTGCAACAGGAGTTAGGACTAGGAAATCTAAAGCTAGATCACTAGGTAAAACTAACTTCGGAACAGGACAATTGAATAGATCAATGAGAACTTTATCAGGTTTAAACTTATAAAACAATGACTGCTAAACAAAGATATGACAATTTATCCAGCGATCGTTCCCAATTTTTAGACGTAGCGAAACAAGCAACAAAATTAACCTTACCATATCTAGTAAGAGGAGAAGAGGACTATACAGGAGGAGCTAAGAACTTACTTACTCCATGGCAAAGTGTGGGTGCTAAAGGTGTAGTAACACTGGCATCTAAACTAATGCTAGCCTTACTACCACCACAAACAAGCTTCTTCAAATTACAATTAGATGACTCTTCGATGGAAGAGAATCAAATTAATCCTCAGATGAGGTCTGAACTTGACCTCTCTTTTGCAAAGATAGAAAGAACCATACTCGAATCAATCGCTGCCTCAAGTGATCGTGTGATCGTACACCAAGCATTAAAGCACTTGGTAGTCGCAGGTAATGTATTGATATTCATGGGTAAGGAAGGGTTAAAAATGTTTCCGCTAAATCGTTATGTTCTAGAACGAGACGGTAACGGCAACGTGATTGAAATTGTTACAAAAGAAAGAGTTAGCCACGAAACATTGGAAGGTCTAGTACCTCCTGAAATATTAGAAAGTTATAAAGATGAAGAAGTTGTAGATGACGATGAGGTACCTTACGAGGAACGTCAAGAATGCGATGTCTACACATATGTAAGGAGAGAGAACAACAGATTCACTTGGCACCAAGAGGTATATGATTATATTATACCAGCTTCTAAAGGTAAAGCACCTCTCGCTGCTACACCATGGTTACCACTACGTTTTAATACAGTAGACGGCGAGCCATATGGACGTGGTAGAGTAGAAGAATTCTTAGGTGACTTGAAATCCCTTGAAGCTTTGATGCAAGCCCTTGTAGAAGGGTCAGCAGCTGCAGCTAAGGTTGTATTTACTGTATCTCCTAGTAGCACCACTAAACCACAGACATTAGCTACGGCTGGTAACGGTGCTATCATTCAGGGTAGACCTGATGATATTGGTGTGGTACAAGTCGGCAAGAACGGTGACTTTAGAACAGCTTACGAGCTGATTGGTCAACTAGAACGTCGTCTTAATGAAGCCTTCCTTATACTATCAGTACGTAATAGTGAACGTACTACAGCGGAGGAAGTACGTATGACACAGATGGAATTAGATCAACAGCTAGGAGGATTATACTCACTGCTTACGACAGAATTCCTTGTGCCATATTTAAATAGGAAAATGAATGTATTCCAAAAGGTAGGTAAGATACCTAAGTTACCTGAGACTTTAGTAAAACCAACTATCGTTGCAGGTGTTAATGCTTTAGGTAGAAGCTCTGATAGAGAAGCCTTAACCCAGTTCTTGATGACCATTGCACAGACGATGGGTCCAGATCAAATGATGCAATTCATTAATCCAGATGAAGTTATTAAACGTTTAGCTGCAGCTCAAGGAATAGATGTATTGAATCTTGTAAGAAGTATGCAAGAAATTCAACAAGAAAAGCAAGCAGCTCAACAACAAGCAATGAAGCTTGAACAAGAGAAATTAAATGTTCAACGAATGAAAACTCCATTAGCTGATCCTAGTAAGAACGCTGCATTAGCAGAGACTATGCAGAATCCATCAGTACCTAACAGACCACCACAGTAACCACCTATGGCAGAAGAATCACAAACATTAACAATGGATGAAACCCCAGCTGAGTCTGGGGAATTCACTCCTGAAGAAATGGACTCCCTTAAAGTAGGGGAGCAAATGGCTAAAGATCAAGAACAGCTACTTGCTGGTAAATATAAAACAGCAGAGGATTTAGAATCTGCTTATATAAATTTGCAAAAAAAATTAGGAGAACCTAACTCAAATGTACCTGAAGAAACCAGCGAACCCGAAGCCAAAGAAGAAAAAAAAGAAGAGCAAAAAGAAGAGCCTGAAGTCACCGACATATTAGATAGATTATGGGATGAAAAAGAGGATGGCTTTAAAGATGCAACTCTTAAAGAATTAGCATCAGCAAAACAAGGTGATCTAGCTAAAGCTTATTTATTATACCGTCAACAGAACGGTCCTAGACAATTATCTCAGGAAGATATAGGTAAGTTAAAACAAACAGCAGGAGGTGAAGAACGTTACAATCAAATTGTTGATTGGGCACAAGATAACCTCAATCAAAATGAGCAAACCATGTACGATGCTGTTGTACAAAAAGGAGATCCCATAGCTTGTTACTTTGCTTTACAAGCTTTGATAGGTAGATATGAAAACGCAGTAGGAACTGAAGGAACTATGTTAACAGGTAAAGCATCAAAGAATGAAGGCAATATGTTTAGAAGCCAACAGGAAGTAATTGATGCTATGGGGGATCCTAGATATGATAGAGATCCTGCATACAGAAAAGATATAGAAACTAAACTTAAACGTTCTAAAGTTAAATTTTAAATAGGCATGGCGACCTGAACCTTCATCCTCGCCATTCACCTATCTTTAAATTTAATGACAGTTATAACCGAATACGGTAAACAAAACATTTTCGCAACCGAACCACCTATTGAAATCATGAATCAAGAAGAAGAAAATTTTATCATGCACAACGCTGAAGAGCTTAATGGCAGAGTAGCAATGCTCGGTATTATTGCAGCTCTTGGAGCATATGTAACCACTGGGCAAATCATCCCAGGTATTTTTTAACCCTTATATAAATGACTACAGCCACATTAACCAAACCATTTGACAACTGGCAGCGTTTTTGTGACTGGACTACGAGCACCAACAACCGAATTTATGTCGGTTGGTTTGGTGTTCTTATGATCCCTGCACTATTAACCGCTGCAACAGCATTTATCATAGCTTTTATAGCTGCCCCACCCGTTGACATAGATGGTATACGTGAACCAGTCGCTGGCTCTTTACTCTATGGAAACAACATCATCTCGGGTGCCATTGTCCCGTCAAGCAATGCAATCGGTCTTCACTTCTACCCAATCTGGGAAGCTGCAACCCTCGACGAGTGGTTGTATAACGGAGGACCATATCAACTTATTGTGTTCCACTTTCTCATCGGGATCGCCGCCTACATGGGACGCCAATGGGAACTTAGTTATCGATTAGGAATGAGGCCATGGATATGTGTAGCTTATTCCGCACCTGTTGCTGCAGCCTTTTCTGTATTCCTCGTATATCCTTTTGGACAGGGGAGTTTCAGTGATGGTATGCCTCTTGGTATTTCAGGGACTTTCAATTTTATGTTTGTCTTCCAGGCAGAGCACAATATCCTTATGCATCCGTTCCATATGCTCGGTGTTGCAGGGGTATTCGGTGGAGCTTTATTCGCTGCTATGCACGGAAGTCTTGTTACTTCCTCACTTATTAGAGAGACAACTGGTCTTGACTCTCAAAACTATGGATACAAATTCGGTCAAGAGGAGGAGACGTATAACATTGTTGCGGCTCATGGCTACTTTGGAAGACTTATCTTTCAGTATGCCTCTTTTAACAATAGCCGTAGCTTACACTTTTTCCTTGCTACTTGGCCCGTCGTTTGCATATGGCTTACCAGTATGGGAATCTCCACTATGGCTTTTAATCTCAACGGGTTCAACTTCAACCAATCCGTCTTAGCCACAGGAGGTAGGGTTATCCCTACTTGGGCTGATGTATTAAACCGTGCTAATCTTGGCATGGAAGTAATGCACGAAAGAAATGCACATAATTTCCCGCTTGACTTAGCGGCTAAAGAAGTCACACCAATCGCTTAACACCGCGTCCGTTCATCCATATTCATGGACGCATGAAACCAAGGCATGGAACGGGGTCTTGGTACTAAGGAATTACAATGACTGTAAAACTAAAGTATCGTGGTGTTACTTACACTAAAACTATCTAATCTTAATTTAATTAAATGAAAACAATTGCACTTGCTCTCGCAGCCACCACATTAGCGTCTGCACCTGCATCCGCTGGCGTGTATTTAAACGCTGAGTCTAACGACGGATTCACAGGTAAAACCTACACAGGTAGAACTGTAGATCTACATGTTGGATACGAAGGTTCTGTTAAAAAGATTGACTACTACATTCAAGGTGGTCCCGCCTACACAGTTGTTGCTGATGTAGATGGTAAAGAAGCAGAACTCTCTGGAAAAGTTGGAGGTACATTTAATGTAACTCAGAATCTTGGTGTATATGGTGAGTTCTCAGGTATCTCTAATGGAGATGAGGACAACAACTATGGCACAAAGATCGGAGCTAAGTATTCTTTCTAATGTCTCATCAAAACAGCAACGCTAAAGCTTATGTAACTGGTTTAGGTATCCCACCTGAATCACATCACAATAAGCCCGAAGAGCATAAGGAAGATGATGACTTTCCTAAATCTTTAGAGGAAGCATTATTAGGTGAGTAAAATTAATTCACCATGGATAGCAGTCTTAGGATTGCTATCCCTCATTCTATATATAGAATGGTCTCATGTAATTTTTCATGAACAGGCGGCACCTCATTGTGCCACCTCGCGAGTGTCGATGGCAGAAAGTAGATTTCCAATCTAACTTAACAGGGGTTCGATTCCCCTCACTCGCTTTTGGCTTTTGGCCCGTACGCGGATACCCATTAGCCGTCTAGACGGTGGGA